>FLOH01001555.1_pt1 | contig 20457 bp, 16 predicted proteins | sample 756751 | NCBI WGS metagenome assembly FLOH01 (sample SAMEA4026879, study PRJEB14308) | marine metagenome | biome: coastal water; material: water | depth 74 m
CAACTGCTAAGAACTCGCTTTCTTACGAGCAAATTACTCGGGCATTTGAGGGATAAGTACTTTTCTTATTAAGCCAAGATGGCGCGAAGTTTTGTGCCATCTTCATCGGCTAAAGCCGCTTTACGTAGTTCGCTAATTCGGCCCTCAACTCCACTTTCATTGCGCAACGATTGCACTTGCTCCATAACCAATGAGAAATTGCGCCAACCATTTGCATGGGTGTCACCGTAACCCTTAATTAAATTAGCACACTCGGCGATTTCATAGGCCAAATCGTAATTACTCTCAATCTCTCGGTTCATCGAAAGAATCCACTGATCCATACGCTCTTGCTCTAAATTAAAACGTAGTGAACGTCGACGTATGGGCTTAAGGCGGGCGATGAAATAAAGCATGATGTAGCCGCGTATTGAAGTAGTTTGTAAAATTATTCCGTTTTTAGTAAGTCTTTCAATAATATTAGTGACTGGCTTAGTTCGTAGTAGCCAGCGCCCCACGGGTGTTGGCAAAGTATCTGCAAACTCCTCAGAGCGAGGGTGCAAAAACTCACGGATCTGCAAAATTTGATCGCTCTGAACTCTAGCTTCATCGCCAACACGATTAAAACGAGTTCTACGAATCTTTAAATCAGCGACTCTGATCGTATCTTCATAGGTCATCCAGAGCGCTGTATATCGAGCCGCCTCTAAAAGCACACGGGAGGTTCCATCACCGAATTTAGCTTCAGCATCTCTCACAGTTAGAAGTCGATTTAAATATTGAGTTGCGTAAGCTACATCCTGATAGTCGGCACAACGCTTAATACCATTTACTAACATCACTGCTACCGGCTCTGGGAACTCCGACTTAATACGCCCAGCAAGGCCTTGCAATCTAGCTCCAACTGCGCCGTTAGGATTATTAATAATCTCTAACTCCTCTTCAGGGCTTAGCTTCTGTGCTCCTGTAGAGGCCTCTTTTGGTTTTGTACCAATAGAGATATCAACGCTAACGCTCTTAGGTGTTGGAGAGATGCATTGGGTAGCAATCTCGTAGCTGCTCTCAAAGGCTTTAATTGAGCTGGCAACTCCAACACCACCGCGCTCGATCGAGGCGATGAAATCCTGCTTCTCAAAGGGAAGTGCGCCACTTCCAGCCAATGCCCCATAGAGAGCGGCTGAAATTAAACTCTTATTCGTTTCGGCAACCTTTGCAAAATCTCCAGAGATAAATATCTTTGCCGCATTTCGTGATGAATCCATTAATACATCGGAGTCAACTCGACCGTCTCCAAGTGCCATCTTTTCAGCCATTGAATAGACACGGTGGGTTGAAGCAATGAGGGTAGTTTTATCTTTTGAAATAAATCCGCGCTGTACTGCACGTCCAGATTCCATGAGCTCTGATGCAACAACGATATCGACTTCTCCAGGGGCGGCCATTGTGCTAAAGACTGGCTCTTTCATCTCACCCGTTAGCTTTGGAAAGAATTCAAGATAATAAACAGTTGTACCTGTGCGCTGTGCGACACCTGGCACCGAGGTTGTTTGAGCAAAAAAGCCGCAGTGTTCGGCCATATCAACGGCCCAGTCAGCTAGGACTCCGCCACCTTCGCCGCCCATAGCTAAAATCGCCATAGTGATTGGTCTGGAGTTTTTAGTAAACTCTTTAACCTTAGACATCGATTCCCTTTAAGCGACGTTCGATTCCATTTTGTAAAAAGCCAATCATGATGTTACGAATACCGAGCTTGGCTTTATCCCACATATTTGGATTACTAATAATCTCTGAACGGTAGAACGATGGACACAAAACTGCCGCTTGGGCCGCCTCACCGCATAGTCCGCAGCCCACACAGGAGTGCAGAATCGTTGCAACGGGATCTTTGCGCATCGCATCTGGATTAGGCGCAATTGTTAAAGAGGGACAGCCGTTAATACGAATGCATGAGTGATCACCCGTACAGGTATCTGGATCGATTCCAAAACGCTCTTTAACTACGCGCTTACCGGCCTTAATACGGGCTGCAATTTCAGGTCGTACTCGACGCTGCTTATTGAGCGTGCACTCACTTTGAGCGATGATTACTTTGGGTCCACGAGCTTTACCCGTAAGGGCTTCCTTCATTAAATCGCGCATCTCGCTCACGCGATAGGTATTTTGAACGGTCTTGACCCACTTCACACCAATGCCTCTAACCGCATTTTCGATTGGGTGCTTGGTAGAGCGAGTTGTGTTCTCTGCAGTTGATGAGAGTAAATCCTGGCCACCTGTTGCTGCGCTGTAGGCGTTATCAACGACGATCATCACGCCATCGCTCTCATTAAAGACCGCGTTACCAACACCACTTGTGAGTCCGTTATGCCAGAATCCGCCATCGCCCATAAAACTTATTGTTCGCTTATCACTTGTCGGATCACTCAGTGCTGATGCACCTGCAGCGCCAAGGCCATAGCCCATAGTTGTTGCACCGATATTAAATGGTGGCAAGATTGAAAATAGGTGGCAGCCGATATCGGCGCTGATGTGATGACTACCAGTTTCACGCTCTGCCAATTTAAGTGCTGTAAAAATTGGTCGCTCTGGGCAGCCGGTACAAAATGATGGCGGTCTAGCATGAACTACCTCTGCTGGAATCACTGCCGAGATTGAATTAGGTTTTTCGCCATCTGGTCTAACTAAAGCCGGCAGATTTTCATTATCAATAAGTGTTGGGCCGTATTTCTTTAAGAACTCTAAAATTCCTTTGACTACGGCAGCTGGTGTGTATTCACCGGCCGGTAGTAGGAAATCTTTGCCATGAAGCTTTGTGGGTATATCTCCTCGTCGCAGCACTGCATGAATATTCTGCTCGATGTAATCAGGCTGGCCCTCTTCAACTAGCAATATAGCCTTCTTGCTCTTTGCAAACTCAATTACCTCATCATCAATAATCGGGTAGGTAACGTTGAGAATATAAAGCGGAATATTTGTATTTCCATATACATCGGATAAACCAAGCAACTGCAGCGCACGGATGACGGTGTTATAGAGACCGCCTTGCATGACGATTCCAAAATCTTGAGTTCCATCGAAGAAGACCTCATTGAGTTTGTTCTCTTTGATGAATTTCACCGCCGCTGGCCAGCGCTTCGTTAATTTCTCTTGCTCATGCAAGAAACTGGCAGGAGGTAAAACAATGCGGCTAGTGTCTCTGCGTGGTTTTTCCATCGCCTCTTTTAATGTAAATGGTGAGCGAACATTATCTTTAGCAATAAAGCGTCCATGTAAATGGCAAGAGCGAAGTCGCAGCTGCAGCATCACTGGCGAATTCGAAGCCTCGGAAAGTTGGAATCCATCTTCAACTGCATCGACAATCGCCGTTAAATTTGGCCGTGGATCTAGTAACCAAATCTGAGATTTCATTGCAAAGGCGTGCGAGCGCTCTTGCATAATCGATGAGCCTTCGCCGTAATCCTCGCCCACAATAATGAGTGCACCACCTGTGACGCCGCCCGAAGAAAGGTTGGCAAGGGCATCGGATGCAACATTTGTGCCCACAGTTGATTTAAAAGTTATCGCACCGCGCAATGGATAGTGAACGGATGCCGCTAGCGATGCCGCTGCTGTCGCCTCAGATGCGCTATTTTCAAAGTGGACTCCAAGCTCATCCAGAATCTCTTTGGCATCACCCAACACATCCATGAGGTGAGAGATTGGCGCGCCTTGGTATCCACCAACGTAGGCCACACCCGATTGCAAGAGCGCCTTCGTTACAGCGAGAATTCCCTCACCAAGAAACTCTTCACCTTCGCCAACTCGAAGTTTTTTAACTTCGGCGGCAAACGAGCGCTCGGCCATGGCTCTCCATCCATAAAGGCATAACGGCCCACAAAGGGCCTTACGTTCAATTATTATGCCAGTTGCCTTGCATGGTGTCCACACGATTCTGACGGCCGTCAGATCCCGAGGGGACTAGTCGCTAACCCAAAAGCGCGCTAACCTCGCCCAGATGCTCAATAACGTAGTGTTTACGACGACCACTAATAAGGAGAAATAAATGGCCAACTTATCGGCTCTTGCACAAGAGCTCGCATCTGGGGCAGTCCAGGTAATTGATTTAACCTCTCCACTGCATTCGGAGACTCCGATCCTTACTCTTCCACCTGAGTTTGGTCAGACTGCAAAATTCAAATTAGAACAAATCTCGAATTACGATGAAAAAGGTCCGGCTTGGTACTGGAATAATTTTCACACCGGCGAACACACTGGTACCCACTTTGATGCTCCTAACCACTGGGTGACTGGAAAAGATCTTGATGATGTTTCACAAGTTCCGCCCGGTCGCCTCATTGGGCCAGCCGTAGTTCTCGACTTTGTTAAAGAGGCTGCAGCTAATCCAGATTTCCTTCTTGAGGTCTCACATATTGAGGCCTGGGAAAAAGCGCATGGCGCGATTCCAAAAGGTGCATGGGTTCTCTTTCGCACTGGTTGGTCAAAGTTTGGTGATGACCCAGTTGCATTTGCAAATGCCGATGAGAATGGTCCTCATACTCCAGGTCTTCCTCCAGAGTGTGCTGAGTACCTCGGTACTAAGCGCGACATTCTCGGTCTAGGCGTAGAAACCGTTGGTATCGATGCTGGCGGAGCATTTGGAATGAGCGTTCCATTTCCTTGCCACAATATGCTGATGGGAAATAACAAGTACGGCTTAACACAACTTCGCAATCTCGATAAGTTACCTGCACAAGGTGCAATTGTTATCGCCGCGCCCCTTAAGATTGTTGGTGGCTCAGGAAGTCCGTGCCGAGTCTTGGCGTTAGTCTCTAAGTAAGCTTTCATAAAGAAAGGCCGATCGAGAAATCTCGATCGGCCTTTCTTTTTTAAGAATTAAAGTTATTTTTGGTAGAACTTCTTACTGAGCAATCTCTTTGCAACCAAGTATCCAGATCCTCCTCCAAGGCCTGGACCAGGGTGAGTTGAAGCCCCTATGTGCCATAAGCCTTTAATAGGTGTGCGGTGTCCAGCGGCATTAGAAAGTGGGCGCCACACTGCATATTGATCGATGCGGCAATCACCCGAATATGGATCTCCGCCTACAAGATTTGTATTCATTGCCTCGATTTGAACCGGCCCTAATACAACTTTGGCTAATATTGCCGACTCTAAATTAGAGATTTGTTCTCCTAACTGTGCAAGAACTCGATCGGCATATGCATTCAATCTGATCTGATTCCAACTGCCATCACCTGGATCAATTTCTCCAGCTAAATCCCCCAAAATAATTCGAGGATTTTCTTGAAGTTGGATCCATAGGATCGATTGACCCTCTGGGGCGCGCGACTTATCCATTGTTGTTGGCTGTCCAACGACGATTGTGGGCCGCTTCGGTAGGTAGCCACGATTTGATGCATTAACTGACTCTGATAATGAGTTCATGCCATCGAGCACGTGAACAATTGCAACATCTACTAATCGAGCATCGTTTCTCCATTTAGGTGGTTCAGAGAGAGCTAAGTGAATTTGAATCGCTGCCCGCCCATAGCGAAATGCCTCAGCTGATTTTCTAACCTCCTCAGTTACCACTTCACTACCTAATAGGCCTTGATACAAGGCTTGTGGTGTTGTGGAGGCAAGAACAGCTTTCTTAGCAAAGAGTTCCCGTCCATCAGAAAGTTTGACACCCGTTGCTTTTCCATTATCAACTAAAATCTTTTTTACATCGGCTCCCGTAATTAACTGACCACCATTGTCGGTAATTATCGCCATTAACGCTTCAACTAATTTAATTCCGCCACCGATAGGTACCGGCATTCCACCAAAGGCAACGGCGGCCGAAATAACTTTTGTAATAAATCCGCTGCTGGCATCATCTGGACCCAGGCCATTATGAAGGGCCCACGGGGCAAGCAGTGATTTACTAACAGGTGATATAAAAGTTCTATCCAGCCAGGGCGCTGCAGGTTCTAGAAGCTCTGCACCAGTTGCAACTAAACCGCGATTACCAAAGCGTTTGCGGGCGGTACGCAATAATTTCAGTGAGTTTGCGCGCCAAAGATCTGCACCTAATAATCCAAAGGCTAGATCAATTTTCTTAGTGAACTCTCCAAGCATCGCATTCCAAGCCGCACCATCGCCTAATCGCTCAAACTCAGCCGATGTCGCCGCCATGTCAGTTGAAAGTACGGCGCTTCCATCACTGCAGACAACCCCTGTTGGCATTGTTGTGTTTGCATAGACTAAACCTCGAGCCTCTAAATCATCTTTGAGCTCGGCATATGCCGGACCTCCGACAAATAGTGGATGCCAGCTCGATAGTAGTTCGTGGGTAAAGCCTGGAAGCGTAGCCGTTGTTGATGTTGCTATGGCTCCGCCAGCTGATTCATTTCTCTCACAGATCAATACTTTCCAACCAGCCCGACTCAAAAGAGCTCCGGCAACTAGTGAATTGATTCCACTTCCAACGATGATCACATCATTGCGCTCCATCAGTAATCCCCCCATTTAGTGCCCTAGCCAATAAGTAACTTGGTTAATCTAATGCCAAACAATCGGTTACGTCTATTGGTTATAATTTACCATCATGGCATGATTCCCCAATGCTCGATGTATTAATTATTGGCTCCGGAATTAACGGTCTCTCGGCCGCCGCGCTTTTGAGCGCAAAGGGTAAAAAAACTCTAGTACTAGAACAGGCCAGCGCCTTTGGTGGTGCTATCCGAACCGAAGAGGTAACTTTGCCCGGTTTTCATCACGATCTATTTGCCACAAACTTAAGCCTATTTGCTGGTGGTGGAGTTATGGCAGCTCTTAAAGATCAATTAATACAGCATGGTCTTGAATTTGTTCCATCTGGTAAGCCATATTGCTCGGTTTTTCCCGATGGGAAAATGGTCGGCGTTGTGATGGATCGCGAGCAGACCCAGAACAACATTAGAAAGATTGCTCCGCAAGATGTTGAGGCATGGAAGGCGCTCACTGCAAAGCTAGGAGTTCTAGCTCCGCACCTATTCCCCCTTCTTGGCACTGAACTTCCTTCAATTGCTGCAGTAAAAATCCTTTTCAAAGCCTGGCGAGTATTAGGGCTTTCTGAGCTTCTTGAATTAATTAGAATGCTGCTGCAATCTAGTCGGGCATTCACTGATGAGCATTTCAACAGTCCTGAAATGAAAGCTCTTGCAGCGACATGGGGAATGCATTTGGATTACGGCCCAGATATTTCTGGCGGTGCACTTTTTTCTTTCTTAGAATCTATTGGTGGACAAGAGTTCGGGATGGTTTTAGGTAAGGGCGGCGCAAAAGTTCTAGTAGATGCCCTTTGTGGCCTCATTAAAAGCAACGGCGGAGAGCTTCGTGCAGATACCAGCGTTAAAGAAATTATCATCGAGAATGGCAAGGCAGTTGCTATTAAAACTGCAAGTGGTGAGATCATCAAGGCAAGATCAATTATCGCGAATGTAAACCCTGCGCTCATGCCTGCATTACTACCAAGCAATGGCAAGCTCGAGCCCACCATAAGCGCTGAGATTAATCAATTGAAGAATTTTAGACCAGGGCTTGGAACAATGATGATTCATTTAGCATTAAATGAGCTACCTCATTGGATAAACGAAGAGGCGCGCGAGTTTAACTATGTTCATATCGCCCCATATGTAGATGAGATGGCACTGACATATACGCATGCCGCTGCTGGAAAGCTTCCAGCAAATCCCACTCTCGTTATTGGGCAACCGACGGTCAGTGATCCATCACGCGCTCCAGAGGGAAAGCATATTTTATGGATTCAAGTTCGCGTATTACCACTTGAAATCACTGGCGATAGTGCAGGAATAATTCAAGGTAAATCATGGGATGAAGTTGCCGAAACCTACGCCGATCGCATCATAGAAAACTTAGAAACATATGCCCCTGGCTTAAAATCTCAAATCTTGGCAAGAAAAACTCTTTCACCAACAGATTTAGAGCGCTATAACCCAAACTTAATAAAAGGTGATTCACTTGGTGGAAGCCATCACCCAGCGCAGTTCTTCTTCTTGCGCCCTATGCCGGGTTGGATTCGACATAGAACACCAGTTAAGAATCTTTACTTATGTGGCTCTGGAACTTGGCCTGGTGGCGGTGTGGGCGGTGGGAGTGGATTGATGGTTGCAAAACTACTCTCCTAAAAATGCGGAGCGCCATGCATCTGGCCATGGCTTAGCACCTTCACCAATTACTGGAGAGTGCACAATTATATAGTTTCCAATAGCGGCGAGTTCGCCGCCAACATGTGCTGTAAAGGCAAATTCAAGTGATGAGTTACCAACTCTTATAACTTCAAGGCGGGTGAGAATTTCTTCGCCGAAGAATATGCGTCGTTTATATTCCATCTGAACTTTTACTCGCGGAATCTGGCCAAATAGAGATGTAGGCAGCTCTAGCTTGCGATACAAAGCAGATTCGCACTCTTCCACCCAACGAAATGCCGATGTGTAATGTTGATGGCCAGCGGCATCGGTCTCCATCCACTCTAATATCCGCGTTACTTCAACATATACGTTAGCCACTAGAACCCCCCGGTAGGTACCTATCTTAATTATTCTCTTTAGAAACCCTTGCAATTACACTCCTGCACACTAGCATTCCCAAATGGACAGTATCTTTAGTGGAGAAGCCCGAGATTTAGTTAATAGATCTGCGCGCCCTCAGTCTCTCATAATCACTATTTTCGCTGCTTACAGCCGCTTCAACGGAGGTTGGTTCTCGGCAAATACAATCATCCAACTCTGTGCCGAACTAGATGTCGCCGAAGATGCCGCCAGGAGCGCACTTGCACGATTTAAGCGCCGAGGAATGTTGATCTCTAAAAAGCAAAATGGTGTTATTGGGTACGCGATTTCTCCCGAAATGCGAAAATCCTTCGACCAAGGTGACTCTCGAGTACTCCAGCGCCGAGACTCCCCCATTAACGAGGGTTGGATTTTGGTTGCATTTTCAATTCCTGAAAAACTTCGATCAGTACGATATCAACTTAGATCCCGCTTAACGAGAATTGGTTTTGCGCAAGTAAGCGGTGGACTTTGGATAGCCCCTCGCCAGTTGAGTGGTGATGCCATCTCACTAGCTAAATCACTTAAAGTTGAAAAGTATATGAATTTTTTCTCCGCCGAACATATGGCCTTTGTTCCAACATCTGCCGCAGTCCAAGAGTGGTGGGATCTCGAGGGTATTCAAGAGGTTTACACCTCTTTCAGTAAAACTACTAAACCCGTCATTAAATATTGGGCCTCTAAAAACAACGTAATTGATGCGGCTAGAGCATTTCGTGATTACACAACGATACTTACCAGTTGGCGGCATGCGCCTTATTTTGATCCAGGACTTCCGCAAGAGTTTTTACCTAAATCTTGGGCTGGCTACCAAGCAACTGAAAACTTCTTTGAGTTACATGACAAGTTAGCTGGTCCGGCTTTAAATTTTGCATTAAATATCGCCAAGAGGTAGTACCCGAAAAGAATTACTTACTTTCGAATAGTCTCAGATGGAAGTTCGCCAAAACGCTCATGATAAAGCTTTGCAAATCGGCCAAGGTGAGTAAATCCCCATGTGAAGGCGATATCTGCAATAGAAGAGTCAAAGCTTCGCTCGGCCAATAACTCTTCGTGGACTCGATTGAGGCGTACATTTCGTAGGTAATCCGTTGGACTCATGCCTACATATTTCTTAAAACCATCCTGTAAAGAGCGAATGCTGACACCAGCAAAATGCGCCATATCTGTCACAGTCAATGGATCCTGCGGATTTGCCTCGCATGCAGCCATTGCCAGCCGCACCGATCGGGATGTTATCGGTTCGATACTTGTCCCAATAGATTCGCTGTAATTATGTTTTTGTGACAGCAAGAGCCCCGTAATTATTAAGTCCTGAAATTGATGCCGAATTCCAGCATGCATTGTCAATCCCTCATTATCAACATCTGAAACTAAGGTGTCGATTAAGTTGCGCCAACTCTTGGCATTCTGAGTCGTTAAATCCATTCCTAGCTCAAATCTGACGGGAACGTGTATCTCTCGGCCAATTAGATCTTCGAGCCGCTTCTCAAGCGTTGCCCGATTTATATAAACCATCAACTGGGGGTTACCCGAATGCCAAACCATGTCTAATTTCTCCAATGGATTGGGGATAGATGCCATGTTCACATCAGAAAGAATCATCTCTTTCCCACAGGAAATCTCAGCGCTGCCATTTAAAGGTATCTGAACGAGATAAAAAGAATTCAATTCTCCCGGTGTGATTCTCACTTCGGCGCCGTAGTCAAGATAGTTCAAAGTTACATCACCTAGGGTGATTCGATTGTGAACTGTTTTGAGTTTTTCTTCTCGGTTGGTTGTTGTTAATGAATGTGGACAAAAAACTCGTGCAACTTCGCTCCGGGCCTCATCAAGATGGGTAGTCCTAAAGAGGTTATGTTCTTTTAGGAGTTCTGCGACGACAACCATGTGAGAATGCTCCTTTTGCTGCTAGGTGATGTCAATAGCTTTGAGAGCCATATTTGCGTTCTGCGGATAGCCCGTGCGTGAGTAGGACAGATTTCTAAGAAATCCAGTAATAGGGTGGTTCTCTTGATGGGTTTAAGGGAGAGATATGAGTTCAGATTTATTGGCAGGTAAGACTGCAATCGTCACTGGTGGTGGAACCTTATTTGGGGCCGTAGTTGCTAAGACACTTATTGCTGATGGCGCAAAGGTTTTAATAGTCGAAATTAATCAAGAGAGCGGCGCCAAAGCCGCAGCTGACTGTGGGCCTAATGCTGTTTTCTTCCATGGGGATATTACAGATGACTTATCGATTGCAAAGCTGATCAAAGTTGCGATAGACACTTGGGGGCGAATCGATATTCTGGTAAATCTTGCCTGCTCCTATGATGACGCTGGTGCAGATAGCAGCCGGGCACAGTGGGCAAATACTTTAAATGTAAATATCTCAAGTCCGGCGATGATGGGTGCTGCTGTTCGACCACATATGAAAAAGCAGGGTGGTGGATCAATTATTAACTTAACAAGCATCTCTTCCAGTGTTGCCCAAACTGGCCGCTGGATTTATCCAGTAAGTAAAGCTGCTTTAGTTCAATTAACACGCAATATGGCTATGGACTACGCCGGCGATAAAATTCGTGTGAACTCGGTTTCCCCTGGTTGGACTTGGTCTGCAATTATGGACATGTTGTCCAAGGGTGACCGCCAGAAGACGGATCGTGTGGCGGCACCATTTCATTTAACTGGACGCGTTGGTGATCCTGAGGAAGTAGCAAATGTAATCTGTTTTCTAGCCAGCGATAAAGCCTCTGTTGTAACTGGTGCCGACTGGGCCGCCGATGGTGGTTATTCTGCAATGGGGCCAGAACAAGCAGCTCCAGCAATACCATTATTAGAGGCTTAATCAACTAAAAAAATAGCCCTGGCCGATTGACCAGGGCTATTTTTATTACAACTTACTTAACTGATTTAGCCAATTGTGAACGAAGTTTTGACCCAACTTTGGCATAACTCTTTGGGTTGATCGGGAGAAGCCACTGGTTAAATCTAACCGGTGCAGGGATCTGCAGATTGAGATCGAGTAGCAGCTCATCAATATTGTGTACTGAAAACGGAATAATATTCGTTCCGCGTGCATGCTTATTTTCGGTGCGCTTCTCCATCCAAGCTAATCGCTTATCAATATGTGCCAACATTTCTGACTTTGAGGGCAAATTAACTGCTTTTGCAATGTAGGCGGCAATCCAAACTGCTCCCATTTCAGCATTTAACTGTGAGAAAAACGAGGAGTTGTAACCATTGAAAGCTAAGTTTTTCACATCTAATGGAATCAGTTGGCGATACAGGCGAAAGTTTCCACGCTCATCGGTAATTGCCTTCATTACCGAAGCATCTAAAAACGGGACACGCTGATTGAAGCCTGTTCCACAGATGACATAGTCGGCATCTAGCACTTGTCCATTTGAAAGAGTGACTTTACCAGCTGACATGTTTGTAATCTCTGCATCGCGAATAACTGAGAGCTTTCCATCTTTTATGTTCTTAAAAAAACCATCTGTTGCTAGTGAGACTGTGCTTCGAACTATTGTGTCTAAGCCAGTCTTTGGGTGCAGCCCTAATTTTTCAAGCTTGAACTGCTTCTCTATAACGCCTTGAACGCTTCCAAGCATTCCAGCACTAACTTTCTTGCCTTTGCCATGTAAAAATGCCTCAGCACCCTTGAGCTCAATATATGGAAAAAGAGCTTCTCCCATGCGAGTAAGTAGAAGCATTTTATAGTTAAGGACATTATTGAGGCGCTTTGGGACTTTCCAAATTAATTGCCGAGCAACAACCGTAGTCTTCTTTGCAATTCCGACAGTGGCATTTGCTGCATCGCATGAAGATTTTCCATAGCCAATAAAGACACAGTTCTTGCCTTTGACATCTTCTATATTATGGAAATCAACGGTATGCATGATTTTGCCGCCAGCGGCCGTGAATGCATCAGCGCCTTTCCACTCAGGAATGAATGGATCGTTGAAGATTCCATTAGCAACGATAAAGAATTCAAAACTATGTGAAGTACTCTTTCCGCCAGATATAGTTTCTACCGCCCAAGAGCCATCACTATTTTGTTTAGCACTTTTAACTTCGGTGGCGAAAGAGATTTTTTTGAAGATGTTAAATTTCTTGGCATAACCTTCCATGTATTTCTGTACTTGTTCGCCACTTGGCCATTCGGGTGTTCCCTTTGGATAGGGATAGTCACTTAATGCATAAGTGCTGCGTACATTTTGAGTACCCAGGCCTGGATATCGACGAGATGTTGCCCATACACCGCCGACTTCGGTATCTTTTTCAAAAACTTGAACATCATGTCCAAACTCCGTCAACACCTTTGCCGACGAGAGGCCAGCAAAGCCGGCTCCAACTATTCCAATTTTCATTTGATAAAGCCCCGTTTCTCCCCAGCGAACTGGATTCATTAGATGTGAGGTTAGAAAAGGCTGCGCGATTTCTTAGCCACCTTACGCAGGAGGTATCCACTGGACGCTTCTAATTCTCCCTGCATGAATTAGCCCATTATCACCAACGGCTATTAAAGCGCTGAAGTTCTCTTTCAACGCCGATACCGACCATATCGCTGGAATCGCTGCACTCTCCTTTGATGTCTTAGATCTCTACATAAAGACAGATGAGGCGAAAGAGGGTGGTAAAGCTTTTACTGAGAAGCGCTCTCCTGATTTTAAGCCCTTTAGATAAAATAAACTTAAATAAGAAGAGCGGGTGTAGAGATTTCTCTACACCCGCTCTTCTCTTTACTTAAGCTTTACTTAAGCTTCTTTACGCGAGTATCCCAAGGAACAAACTTTGCGATAGACGTCTTATCGTAGAATACCGCTGGAGTTTGAATAGTCTTGTTCCACTTTGACTTTGCTTTTCCCTTAAGGATTTTCAGAGTCAATTTTGCTAATGAAACTCCAGATGCAACGGGATTGAAGTCCCATGATCCATTAATTTCACCGGATTTAATTGAATTAACTGCTTCAGGCTGCATTTGTAGACCAATTACCTTGATCTCGCCAGCCTTGCCCGCAGCTTTGACTGCTGAATAAGCACCCAGTGCTGTTGGATCGTTGTAGGCAACGATCGCATCAATCTTTGGATACTTAATCAATGCATCATCGACAGCCTTACGGCCACCCTCTGAGTCATCTGACATATTATCTACACGGCCTAGGTAGTTCCACGCTGTGTCCTGATCTACTTCTTCCTTGAAGAGAGTAGCGTGCTTCTCAAGTGCCGCTACAGGGAAACCAAGTCCAACATAAAGAATATTTCCGCCCATTGGCAATACTTTCTTTAGCCAGGCTACACGTGCAGTTGCAAGACTACGTTGTGGGAAGCCATCTTGCACCTGGGCAAGTGATGGTGAAGGTGGTGCTTTAACTGAATCATCAACACTGTAGTTCATTGTAATGACTTTGATACCAGCAGCAGCTGCCTTAGCAAGAACTGGCTTCATACCGTTTGAGTCAAGAGGATAAATAATCATCGCCTTAACCTTCTTAGTAATCATTGTCTCTACATCTGAGATCTGCTTATTGCCATCGAGTTGGGCATCGATTGGCAACATCGTGTATCCACCCTTTTTGAGCGTTGATTGGGCAGCAAGTCCGATAGCCTTCAAATAAGTATTAGCTTCAATTGGATAGCTGAAGCCAACTAGACCCTTCGATGCAGCTGCGTGAGAACCACCCGTGCCTGATGCAAGAAGTGCCGCAACTGTTAATAATGGAATAAATATTGCCTTTTTATTCTTTAGTGACATTACTTTCCTCTCCTCGTTTACTTCGGCCGGAATACTCAATGCGTATTCGGTCGAAGAGAACTGCTGCTCCTAATAAGACACCTGTTACAACTTGCTGCCAGTATGAGGAGACCCCCTGAATGGTCAGGGAATTAGATACGGTTTGTAGAAAGAGCAGGCCAATTACCGTGCCTGTAATGCTTCCTACGCCACCGGTAAGGCGCGTTCCGCCGAGAAGAACTCCAGCAACCACTGTGAGTTCAAGCCCGACACCGATTGTTGGTGATGCTGCTTGTAAACGTCCAACCTGCATAACGCCAGCTAGAGCTGCCAATCCTGCAGATATAAAGTAAACCGACATCTTCACTCGACTTGTGTAGATGCCCGCCAATTTTGAGGCAAACTCATTTCCACCAACGGCATAAACATCGCGTCCAAAGTATGTTGATTTTAAAACGTAGATTGAAATTGCCGCAATAACTATTACAACAAGGAAGGGCCCTGGAACGGGACCAACGTTTCCATCGCCCAAAGTATTAATCAGTGGGCCTGTATCAATGCTTCGGGTTGTGCCATTTGTTACTAAATATGAGATTCCACGAAAAATTCCAAGTGCACCAAGTGTCACTACGAAGCTATTTAGGCCTAACTTTCCTATGAGTAAACCATTTAATCCACCGACAATCATTGTTACGAGAACAATCGTTACAAAAACAGCAACAAATCGAGGCATATGAGTTATTAGGCCAGAGAGGAGAATTCCCGTAAAGGCCAACACACTACCGACGCTTAAATCTATTCCAGCGGTCAGGATGGTAAATGTCATTCCTATTCCCAAAATAATGGGGACGGCCGAAGAGCGAACAATATTGCTCAAATTAGATCCTGAGAAGAAAACTGGCTGCACAATCGCCATTACTATCAGCAACATCACCTCAAGGACGAGAATTCCAAACCAGGCAGGCAAAGAACTTACAGTTGGTAATTTGAATCTGCTTTTCATACTAGGACTCCTGTCGCAGCCGATACAACATCTGACTCATCGATAGTGCTTCTATCCAGATCTGCCGTTAGCCCACCTGCATGCATGACAAGTACACGATCTGAAATTTCAAATATCTCAGTCATCTCTGAAGAGACAACCAGTATGGCAAGACCATCACGTGCAAGTCCCCTTAAAATCTCATAAATCTCAGCCTTCGCTCCTAAATCGATTCCACGAGTGGCCTCATCGAGAATAAGAACTTTTGGCTGAGTAACTAAACATCTGGCAATAACTACTTTCTGCTGGTTACCACCAGAGAGTGAACTAATTGGCGCATCTAAATTCTTAACTTTAATACTAAACTTCTCAATCCATGTCTTAACTAACTTCTCTTCCTTTTTACGAGAACGGTTCTTGGCAGGACGCCCATGAACTGCAAGTAGAAGATTATCTCGCACTGACATCTCATGAATAGTTGATTTCAATCGACGATCATCTGGAACTAGAGCGATTCCTGAGTTCATTGTTGATCTGGTGTTATGGCCAATCTTTTTTTCGTTGATAAAAACATCACCAGAGCGCCGAGAGTGAGCGCCTACAATCGCCTCAACTAACTCTGTTCGACCCGCTCCTGCTAGCCCTGCTAAGCCAACTATTTCACCAGCGTGGATTTTGAATGAAATATTCTTAAATGCCCCTGCAAAATCAGAGAGTGATTTAACTTCCATCACAACCTTTTGCGGCTCCGTCGACTTTACTTTTTTAGTTGCAGCCTTTGGCCTATTGAGAACCATGCGGTCAATAAGCCAGTTTTCATCGACGCCATTTCGTGTGCTGGAATCTATGAGTTTACTATCGCGTAAGACGGTAAATCGATCACTTATTGTGAGCATCTCTGACATGCGGTGAGAGATCATGACAATAGAAACGCCATCATCTCGAAGTTGTCGAACTACGTTAAATAATGCATCCACTTCAGCTGGGGCCAAGGATGAAGTCGGCTCATCTAAGAGGAGTACGCGAGTTTGAGAGGCCAAGGCCCGTGCAATCTCAACTAGCTGCTGTTGATGCTGTGGTAGCGAGGAGACCTCTGCCTTGGGATTAACTGAGAGATTCAGTCGCTTAAGGATTTCAAGGGAGCGCTTCTCAGTATCTTTCCAATCAATACCAAATGCATTGCGAGTTTGATTGTGACCAAGGAATACATTTTCAGCAACACCCAAGTGCGGAACCAGGCTTAACTCTTGACTCACCATAGTTACACCATGGCTCATCGCCGCTCTAATATCTGCAAACTCAAGGGGCGCCCCCTCAATCTTAATCACACCAGCATCGGGCTTTAGTACGCCAGCTAAAATCTTAAGTAAGGTTGATTTGCCTGAGCCATTTTCGCCGGCAATTGTATGAACCTCACCGGGATATAAGTTTAGGTCAACTCCGGTAAGAGCATGGACTGCATCAAAGCGTTTACTGATCCCGCTCATGGATACGCGCGTTGTCATTTCTATGAGGCTTTGCTTTCATATTCAACGAGTTCTAGTTGATTACCCCATGGATCTAGTACATAAATAATTCTCTGGCCAGCTGCTGGTCCTTCGTTAATCTCAATTGGACCGGCTAAGAATTTTAATGACAAAGTTTCTGCGATAGCGAGCACAGCATCTAAATCCGAAACTTTAAATGCAATGTGATGTCCACCTAAGTCACTATTGCGAGGTGGAGCACTTGGGCGATCCGTTGGTCGGTCATACTGGAAAAGTTCAAGGCGGCTTGCTTTGGCATACTCAAGCATTGCCAAAGTAAAACGGCCATCAGCGACGTTTACGTGTGCCAGCGCCCAGTCTTTCCCATCGACTAGATCAAAATCGCGTGCATCGAAGGGACCTAAGCGAAAAATCTCTCTTGCTCCGAGTAGCGTGCAATAAAAAGCAACTGCCTCATCAAGATCCGGCACGGTAATTCCAACGTGATCCATACCTTCAAGGCCTGGAAGTTTGTTTGTCTTAAAAGGCATCTATTCCTCCAGATCAAAATTTTCTACAATAGGGGCATCCCCGATGGGTTATTATCACGCGTAATTATGGCGTACGTCAACGTTTTGACATGTTAATTCTGCGAATTAGCAGGATATTCAGCCATAGGGGGGTTTTATTACAAAAAGTGATAACGCCTTAGCTAGGCATGAAGCGTCCACCATTAACATCCAACACTGCACCTGTTATGTATGAAGATTCCTGGCTAGCCAAAAAGAGAACTGGATCTACGCACTCGCGAAGTTCGGGCATTCGGCCAAGTGGTATTCCGCTAAGTACTTCATTGCGCTCAGTTGCAGATAAATTTTCAAACATTCCAGTTAAGCGATCAGTTAGGAAAAGACCTGGTGCAATTGCATTGACTCGAATGTTATCCAAGCCAACTTCTTTTGCTAATCGTCGAGTGAGTCCAAGAATTGCGGCCTTTGCAGTTGCATAAGGAACCCCGGTTACTGGACTGGCACTGCGTCCTCCAATTGATGAAAAAGTGATAATAGATCCCCCACCTCTTTTCTTCATGTGAGGTATCACAGCTCTTGCACAGTAATAAGTACCCTTAACATTGACATCTAAAACTAAATCAAGATCTTCATCTGAAATATCATCCATATCTCGCGGGGTTCCAAGAGAGCCACCGGCAGCTGTGATCAAAATATCTACTCCTGAAAATAGATCTGATAGTTCACCAATTGCTTGAGTGAGCGCACTGCCATCTCTGACATCAACTGCACGACCCTCTGCTTTGATTCCATGTGAACGTAGTTGTACAACGAGTGCTTCGATGGCATCACTATTTGTATCTAGAATCGCAATAGCGCCACCTTGCAACCCAGCCTCTTGGGCTATAGCTGCCCCTAAGCCTCCGGCCCCACCTGTTATTACGAAAACCTTGCCAGCAAATCTATTTTTTACCATTAGATTTTCTCCTGTTGCAGGAGTCGCCAGTTGGCCTCCTTTGCACTAGCGTACCTCAAGGTCCGTGTCGTATCCTTGGCGGAAGTCAGAAATTCGACATACCAAGTGAGAGTATTTTAAAGGGGTAGTTGATGAAGATTCTTTCTATCGGTGGTGGTGCAGCCGGACTTTACTTTGGAATTCTCATGAAGAAACTCGACCCCAGCAATGAGATCACTATCTTGGAGCGCAACCGCCCCTATGACACTTTTGGATGGGGTGTCGTTTTCTCTGACCAGACGTTGAGCAACTTTGTGAGAGCAGATGAGCCAACGGCTCGTACGATATTGCAGTCTTTTAATCACTGGGATGACATTGATGTGCGAATCAAAGGTACCAGCATCATTTCTGGTGGGCATGGCTTCTGCGGAATTGGCAGAAAACGACTTCTTAACATCCTTCAAGAGCGTGCCGAGGGTTTAGGTGTTAAATTAATCTTTGAAGCCGATATTAAAGATGATCAAGAGGCTGCACGCCAGTACGGCGCCGATTTAGTAATTGCTGCCGATGGTTTAAATAGCGCCATCCGAACTCGCTATGCGAGTACTTTCAAACCCGATATCGATACACGCAAGTGCCGCTTTGTTTGGCTAGGAACAAAAAAACTCTTTAAAGACTTCACTTTTATCTTTGAAAATACTGAGTTCGGTTGGTTTCAGGCACACATCTACCAATTCGATGGCGACACATCCACTTTCATTGTTGAAACTCCAGAAGATGTGTGGCAGCGCGCAGGAATAGATGAGATGTCGCAAGAAGAGTCGATTGCATTTTGCGAGAAATTATTTGCAAAGCACTTAGATGGCGCCGAACTAATGAGCAACGCAGCCCACTTACGTGGCTCAACTAACTGGATTAAATTCCCACGTGTTATTTGCGAAAACTGGGTTCAATGGAACTCAATTGATGGCAAGGAAGTTCCAGTTGTATTGATGGGCGATGCCGCTCATACCGCACACTTTTCAATTGGCTCAGGCACAAAATTAGCAATGGAAGATGCGATTGAACTTGCTAACTCGATTGCAGCAAGTACGACTGGGGATATGCATGAAATCCTGGCTTCATACCAAGAGACGCGTGCAATTGAGGTACTCAAGATTCAAAATGCCGCACGCAATGCGATGGAGTGGTTTGAAGAGACTGGGCGCTATACCAATATGCCGCCAGAGCAGTTTAATTTTTCACTTCTAACTCGTAGCCAGAGAATTTCACATGATAATTTGCGCGTCCGTGATGCCGACTTCATAGCCAAATACGACAAGTGGTTTGCAACTAAAGCCTTTGCCGATGCTGGCCTAGAGCTCCCAACTAACGTTGAGAATATTCCACCTATGTTTACACCTTTTAAAGTCCGTGATGTAGTTTTGAAAAACCGTGTTGTAGTTTCACCGATGGCTCAGTATTCATCCGAAGATGGACTAGCCGATGATTACCACCTTGTTCACTTAGGAGCCCGCGCTATGGGCGGAGCTGGAATGGTCTTTACTGAGATGACCTGCGTGAGCGCTGATGCGCGTATCACTCCTGGGTGCCCAGGACTCTATAAGCCAGAGCACACAGTTGGTTGGAAACGTATTGTTGATTTCGTTCATTCAAATAGCGATGCAAAGATCGCAGTTCAAATTGGCCATGCAGGTGCAAAGGGTGCAACCAAACTTGCTTGGGATGGAATCGATAAGCCAGTGGAGACTGATTCATGGTCATTAATTTCCGCCTCTCCAGAGCAATACTTGGCTGGAGTTTCACAGACATCGCGCGAGATGACACGCGGCGATATGGATCGAGTTAAGCAGGATTTTATTAACTCAACAAAGGCTGCAGAAGTTGCGGGCTTTGATTGGTTAGAGCTACACGCAGCTCATGGATATTTGCTCTCATCATTTATCTCTCCCATTACAAACCGTCGAAGCGATGAGTACGGTGGCTCTCTTGAGAACCGCATGACATATCCGCTAGAGATTTTTGCAGCAGTACGAGAGGTCTGGCCGGTAGGCAAACCAATTAGCGTACGTATCTCGGCCCACGATTGGACTGAAGGTGGAATTACTCCACAAGATGCCGTTGAAATCGCAAAAGCATTTAAAGCAGCTGGCGGCAACTGCTAAGAACTCGCTTTCTTACGAGCAAATTACTCGGGCATTTGAGGGATAAGTACTTTTCTTATTAAGCCAAGATGGCGCGAAGTTTTGTGCCATCTTCATCGGCTAAAGCCGCTTTACG
>FLOH01001558.1_pt1 | contig 17864 bp, 19 predicted proteins | sample 756751 | NCBI WGS metagenome assembly FLOH01 (sample SAMEA4026879, study PRJEB14308) | marine metagenome | biome: coastal water; material: water | depth 74 m
AAAACGCCACGATTCAAGACCTGTCACGTCATTCGCGAATGACATGACCTGACCCCCCAATTCATTTTTAATCCCCATTTCGACCAACGGGAGAAATCTTCTAGTTTCGATCGGATTCGACATGGGATTTATTATTATATTCAATAAAAAAAACGAGCAGTTCGATTGAACTGCTCGTTTTTATTTAATTACTTTTTCTTCTTCGCAACTTTCTTTGGTGCCTTAGCCTTCTTTTCCTTTTTCTCTTTAGCAACCTTCTTAGGCTTCTTAATTTCTTTAACCTCTTCTTTAACCTCTTCCTTAGCCTCTTTCACTTTCTTAGCTTTCTTTACTTCCTTAACCTCTTTTACATCTTCAACGATTTCTTCATCTCCACCTTCAAATTCTTCGTCAAAGTCATCGTACTCCTCACCATCCATTTCTTCAGAAAAATCCATTAGCAACTGTATAATCTTATCCATCTTGATTCCGATAGTCTTCAATTGCTTTACAACTTCCTTACTGTCTGAAGCTGGTGTGCTTTGGAATGAAGGCTTTGAAGATGATCTTGGACGATCATAGCTATCTGATCGATCATTACTTCGTGGTCGATCGTAGCTTGACCCTCTATCATCATTCTTTTCAAAACAATCACTACAGTAAATTGGCTTTCTTCCATTTGGTTTAAACGGAACTTCACATCTTGTATTACATTTTGCACATGTTGCATCATGCATAGTTGGACGTCCACCGTAGTTATCGTCCCGTCCTCGATTGCCACCTCTCTTGTCACCCCAACCTCCTGAATTACCTCTGTCGTTATAGTTTCCCATATATTTGTTATTTTATAAGTTTTGCTAGATCAAGCGTTTGATTAAAATCGATCTGTTTCACAAAGTCATCTGCGTGACTAACTACGATCAAGCACCCTTCGAAATTATTTAGTGCTTTTGCAATGACTGGTAAATGTCTAAAGTTAATGTGGTTTGTTGGCTCATCAAATATCAGCAATCCTGGCTCCTGTAAAACGAATCTTGCGAAACACAGCAATCCTTTTTGTCCCTCTGACAAAGCTCCAACCGGTGTAGCAAGCGCATGTCCATTTAATAGGAAGTGCGCACCGGTATGTCGAATGACCTCATTGTCAGGTTCGTGCATCATTGATGCTAGTGAATCATAGGCAGTTTGCGAAAAATCAAGTCCGGAGAAATCCTGTTTATAATAGCCGACTTTGACCTTTGGATTAATGTGAGCATTTGGATCGTCGCCAGACGCAAGTGTTCGCAATAGTGTGCTTTTACCAATTCCATTTGGACCTTCGATGAGTAGGTGATCTTTTCGTCTTAGACTGATCTCAACATCTGCCAAGTGTGGCTCGTGGTCTAGGATAACTTTTACTTGAGATAAGTTTACAATTTCATCTGTAAAAGGTTGTGCTGGAATTGTAAACTCGCGGATTGTTCGATCGTCGCGTCGAACTCCAACCATGTTGTCTTCAGCTTCCGCCACCTCATCTCTAAGCTTACTCGCAAGCTTACGCATCTTCCCACCTTTGTGAGCAAAGAAGTTTACCTTATCTTTACGATCCTGAATGGTCTTAAGCAACTGAGCATTCTTTGCACGATCACGTTCGATGCGCGCAGAAATCTCTTCAACCACATCGGTGTAGTTACCATCATATTTCTCAACCATTCCTGAATACACATCAAGATTCAACACTCCTTCCGTAAAACTATTCAAGAAGTCTGCATCATGGGAAATAACAAGCACAGTTTTTGGATACATGATCAAAAATACTGTGAGATGATCAATTCCTTCACGATCAAGATTGTTGGTTGGCTCATCAAGCAATAAAATATCCGGTTCCTGAATCAATGCGTAGGAGAGGAGTAGTCGAGCCTGTTGCCCACCAGATAAATCTCCGACTAACTTGTCAAGATCTGTTTTGAAATTTACAACTTCAAGCGTGTCTTTGATGCGTTTATCTAGATTGTGCGGAACTTCCTCAAAGGCTTGCGCAAAGTATTCACGAACAGTTTTCTCAAGATCTTCACGGGCCATAACCTGTTTTGTCGCCGCGATACTTGCATTGTGTGACAGATGAATCTGACCTTTGTCAGGCTTTAGCTCTCCAGAAATCAATTTGAATATAGTACTCTTACCGGCACCATTTTGACCCATGAGAGTTAGCTTTGAATCTTCACGAACAGAAAAATTGGCCTTTTTCAAAATAGGCTTTTCTGCGGTGTAACCAAATGTTACATCTTCAAAACGGACACTTACATTTCCTTGTGACATAGAACAGGCAGATGTATACCATGATATGCAGAATAATACCAGTACTAGCGCATATATTCATGGGTCGTGTGGATAGAAACCCGGAGGTATTTAATTGGTCTTAATTCACATTCAAAGTTATTTGGCTCTGGGAATATCTGGCCATTGACAAAATACCTGTTTTAAGCTATCCTTCTGCATAAGCAATAAGTACTCAAAGTGAAAGTCGTTAGATTTCTCACAAGTGACGAAATTTGCGGCTAATTCACAAACATACTACCTATGACTGGTACTATCCAACGTCTTACTGACAAAGGGTTTGGTTTCATCGCTCAAGAGGGAGAAGAGAAGGACTTGTTCTTTCACTCTACTTCACTTGTTGATGTAACATACGAAGAACTCCGAGAAGGTGATGCAGTTACATTTGATGTTGAAGATTCTGAAAAGGGTCCTCGAGCAACAAATGTTCAACGAGCGTAAACCAAAATCGAAAATCCTCCACTGCAAAGTGGGGGATTTTTGATATCTGAGAATATTAATAAAAGCAGAAAACCCGGAAGAGCAAAGCTCAATTCCGGGTTCACGATTTTCACGATGTTGCTACCAGGTGAGGGAGCAGAGCATCATCTCGGCGGCCATCTTGACCGTCGAGCTGTCCTCGACCTCTTCGCCATCGAGCATGGCTCGATAGCCCTGCAGGGCGTCGGTCCACTCTCGCGCGGCGCTGTAGTGAACGTAACCGTTGTCGTCGGCCACGAGCTGGAAGAAGTTCCGGCGGATGGTGGCCCCGCCGAGGTCCTTGGTCTCTTCGAAGCTGAGTGCGAGTTGCACCAACTCGTTGGCCAGGTCCTGGGTGATGTCCAGGGAGTAGAACTCCCTGTCACCGTATCCCAGCTTGATTTGACCCACGCCGGGCCGAGACTTCCTCGGCCGATCGAGCAGGATGGTGGCATCGATGGAGCGCATCTGCATGCACACATCCATGGACTCATCGATGCAGAACTGCGAGTTCGTCTCCGTGACGACCATCCCATCGGTCTCGACAGTGTGCTGGTCGATGCTCGCGTACACGCCGTTGGTGTCCCAGGAGGCGCTCACGGGCTCGACTTCTCCGGACATCGAGCTTCCGTTGAAGTTGACGCCATCGGGGTACACCTCGCCGTTGCGCATGTTGAGCAGGTCGCGGACGTCCTCAGGGACGCGTTCGAACGCGTCCTTCAGATCGCCACTGCTCGCTCGTAGGCTCTTGAGCCCCGGGTTCCAACCGGTCATCTCGCTGTTGGGGTTTTCGACTGACGCATTGTGGAAGCATCCACCGAGCGCCAAGAGAACACACAGGAAAAGGTGTCGCACTTTGCATCCTTCCTTTATTTGATTGCGGCTATCCCTGCCGTAGGGTTGTCTTTTCGACTGTGAATAATGCCACAAAAAAGCCCTTTTGTCAAGGGATGCTGCAAAAAAACTTTTATTATGCATTTAATGGTTAGACCGTTAATCGTAGCGTTTTGATGTAATTACAAATTTGGGGTCAAATCTCAAATCATGCGTATCATTAGATAAAATTAAATTAATGTAATATGTGAGTCGATCGACTCACATATTACAAAAATTACATAATCAGCTTATTTTTTTCTTAGTTTCGAATATAATGTTTCACATTTGTCCCGATCGGGACAAATGTGAAACATCGTCGAATCGATTGGATTAGATCGGAAACTTTACAATCAACGACCTGACCCCCAAATTATTATTTAACTATCTCCGTTGTTTGAATTTCATCTTCTGTGAATAGAATTTTGAATCTAATAACTCCGATTGTTTGTCCGCGAGATGTTTGCACGTTTACGCGCCAGTTTCCTTCAGAGAATGAGGATTTACCTGAGTATCCGCGATAGCCATCATCGCGTCCTCCATAAATTCGAAATGAAAGCTCATCTTCTGTGACCCAACGCTTTGAAGAAGAATCAAAGCTCTGCCATTCGTGTACAATTTGTGTATTTAAATCAAACGGTGCAAATATTGCAGAATATACATAAATCGATTCTCCTTCTTTGACATGAATTGTCTCGCCCGGAATCATTTTCTCAATCAAATTCTGATTTTCCATTTCTAAAATATAGTCACCATTAGATCTAGACACGCTGTGATAGACACCGGCTTCGGTTAGAGATAAAGGAATCGGTGGAATCAAGTTTGTAAAATATAATAGATTCATTAATCCAAGAATAATCAATGCGATAATTTTAAGTCGCTTTTCAATAACTTTGATAGTTGATGCTTGATCAATAGCAATCCAAAGATATGCAAATCCAAATATTAAACTCAGTAAACCACCGGTAACAAAAATCCAAGCTGAGATTGAGTTAAATAAGTAGGGAAGCATCAATGTCAGTAAAGAAAGAGTGATGAAGTAGTAAACACTAATTTGAATTACCGGTCGCATGTAATACTTCCGAAATGCTTCATTTGAAATCATTAAGGCGGCAATTAAAAACATGAACGGCCAACTTACAGAAAAAGATCCAGAAAACCAATAAAAAATAAATGAAGCACTTAAGGTTGCACCGAATGTGAATTGAATAACAAGTGGCGCAAAAATTCTATAATACCGAGCAAATATATTTTGCTGAGCTTGATCATCAGGACTACTGCGATGCATGAAAATAATTGTAACACCCGCAATAAACCAGTACACAATCAGTACAATAAACGCTGAGCTGATCTTGATTGTGCGAAAAGTAATAAAATCAACAATCACACCCATGATCAACATCGTAGGAATCAACACCCGTTCATTGCGCTTATACCAACGCTTAAGTCTTGTTACAAAAAGCATGTGAGTATTATATCAGAAAATAGTGTGATAAGATTTGTTATAATCAATTTATGAACTCAGATCAAACTGCAATGTTTTTGAAAGATGAGAAACAGCCGAAATTAGATTGGTTGCAGCTTCATGCTTTGATTGTGGATCGTGGGTCTAAATATAGTGTCACTGCTGGCAAGATCGAAAGTGAGATAGAACTTAAGGCTTTTTTGAAGAAACTAGAATCTGATAAGAAATATCGAAAGGCTACGCATAACACATATGCCGCTCGTTTTATCGAAAATGATAAGATCGTGGATATTAAAAATGATGATGGTGAAACTGGGGCTGGGATGATCGTTCTGCGTGAACTTCAACGATCAAATGCTGTCAATATTATCGTTGTTGTGACTCGATGGTTTGGTGGAACTATGCTTCATGGCGATAGATTTAAACATGTGCAAGATGCATCGAGAGAAATTTTAAAGGAAATACTTTTGGAGAATTAATTGACTTTTCCGCAAAAATACGCTAGTTTATTCTAATGAAAAAGCCAATCAAGATAAATCTATATAACTCTGATAAAAAGTTCCGCAAGGGATTTTTTGAATTTTGTAAAAAGGCTGGTGTCGAGGTACATGATATAAGGCTTCGATACTCCATCATCCATTTAAAGAATGGTGGGGAGGCAAAGTTTATTGAATCTGAAAATGAATTTTCTGTTGATGACGCATACAACTTCATTCGACTTCGTGGAATCGAGGCCCATACCCCCTCACTACTGGCGATTTATTTTAGAAAAAAGGGTTTGAAATTCAACGACCACATAAATACTCAACATACAAGATCAGTGAATAAAATTTCACAAATGCTGATGATGTGGATCAATAAACTACCGATTCCTGAAACAATTATAGTTACAAAATACTCTTATGAAAAAAATAAGAAATATATAGAAAATAATGTAAATTTCCCCTGCGTTCTCAAGGGCTATGGTGATCGAGGGAATAGTGTTTGGAAAATTGACTCACTCAAAGAGCTTAACAAACGAATGCGAGTTACTAGATCCATGAAAAGGAAAATGGTTAGAAGTAATCAAATAGAAGCATTTATAATTCAGGAATACATTCCAAACAAATTTGATTTTAGAGTTACAATGTTTGAGCATGAAGTTCTGGGAGTAATTAAACGCATTTCAAAAGACGGATTTTACAACAACTTTTCAATGGGAGCGGATTACGAGGTTTCTAAAATAACTCCTGCTGAAAAAAAGCTATGCCAAAAAGCATGCGATGTATGTCGCATCGATCTTGGTGGTGTAGATTTTGTTAGAACAAAAAACGGAATAGTATTTTTCGAAGTAAACAAATCACCCCAAATAAACAAAAAGTATCCTGCAATAATTGCAGAGCGAATCGCAAAGAAGTATTTGAAAAAATAATTAATCCCCATCTCGAGCGGAGTGAGAGATCTTCTCGAGTTCGATCGAAGTCAGAAGATTTCTCTCAGGGGTCGAAATGGTTAGTTTTAATCCCCATCTCGAGTTCGATCTAATTCCACAAATTTCCACCCCGACGTTAGGAGGGGCCTCGGCTGGCATGTATTATTGTAGCCAGTCGGAGAATAGTATCGAAGTACTAACCATGATGTAACAAGGTTAGAGATCCCTCCTAACGTCGTAATGGGGATTAAAGTAAGGTGTATAATTATTCTCTCATGTAAGAAATCTCCTAAGCTTTATGCCAATTCTCAACCTTCACAAACCAATAGGTATCTCTCCACTTGATTTGATCGAAAAGTATAAAGATCAGAATCCAGAGTCTGCTGATCAAAAAATGACCTATGCTGGACGACTTGACCCCATGGCTGAAGGGGTTGTTTTAATTTTAACTGGTGAAGATCGTCACAAAAAAGATGAGTTCTTAAAATTTGATAAAAAATACAGAGCACAAATTATTTTCGGAATCGAATCGGATACTTCCGATTTACTAGGACTGTCTTCGAAACCGATAGATACTTCTAATCTTGAGGTTCAATCGAAGCTCGATGTTGATAAACTCATCGGGACACACTCGATCAAAGTCCCGCCATACTCATCTGTGATAGTCGATCGAAAACCACTATTCGAATGGGCGCGATCTAATCAGCTAAATCAGATATCGATTCCTGAGCGCGAGATGACAATCAAAAATGCTGAGCTGGCCGAAAGCTCGACCATAACAAGTTCTAACCTACTCAAACTCATCAAAGATCGCATAAAGCTTGTGCAGGGTGATTTTCGTCAGGATCAGATTCTCGACTCGTGGAAAACAAATCTTAGCAAGGCAGATCTAACATTTTCGACTATTACAATTGATCTGCACGTAGCATCTGGAACCTACATTCGATCTATCGCTCACGAACTTGGCAAACAGTTTGGCTGCGGTGCACTACTAATGTCCCTCGAACGAACTGCGGTAGGAGTGTATACTGTTGAAAGTACAAAAAAACTATAAATATGCTTAAAAAACTAGTTCCGATTTTGCTGTGTCTGATGATTGTATCCGGCTGTGGAGTCCAGGAGAGCGTCATAAACAATAATCAAGATGATGAAGCAGTAGATTTTTTTATAGCAGTGCATCTAGATCCAGTAATGGAAGATTATGAACAGGGGACCACGCTTCGACCTGAGCGATATTGGGATAGTGTTGTAAGTCTAGTCGAAACCGCTGATCAATACGATCAAAAGCTGACGCTTATGATGAATCCACAGTGGGGTTTGTATATTCTTGAAAACAACAATCGACTGGCGTTAGTTCGAAGTTGGGAAAAAAATGGTCATGAAATTGCTGTTCACTATCACGGACCAGAAATGGGTACTAAATGGAGTGGTTATACAAATCAAAAGCCCTATTTTGACGATACCAGATTTCAAGGAAGAACTGATGATCTGATGAAAATCATGACTCAAATTCCTGAACTTGGAATAATAAAAACAGCGACTGTCAACGACGCTGATGCAGATTATGAATTTCCTGAAGGCGTGTCGTACTCTACTAATGGGGGAATCGGTGGGGTTGATGATCTGATCAGTGAACCTGAAGAGATAAACCTAAACGGTGAAGACGTTTTACAGGTTCTTCACGCAAAATATGGCGAAGGTTCATCAGACTCAGTAAGTCTCGATGATATTAAAAACGCGATTGAAATAGTCGGTATGAATGAAGTCATCGGGATTGTTTTCCATGACAAAGCTTTCGAAAATAATCCTATTCCTTATATCGAACTTTTCGAATATCTAGATACGATAAATCTACAAACGCGAACTATTTCTGAAATTCTTACCAGATTTTAGTGGCCAAAACAAATGGGGGTCAGGTCACGTCATTCGCGAATGACGTGACCTGACCCCCGGTTTTTTTTAATGTATAATGTTTTTATATGAATAAACAAACTGCTTCGTCATCAAGTTCTGCTAAAGATGTATTTTCTTACTTACTCATGATAATCATGCTGTATGTTGGGGTATCATTCCTGATTACATTGTTATTCCAATATATCAATGTTCAATTTCCAGACTATTTAGATTTTTATTACACTGGTTCACTTGATCTAATCAAAGCATCGATTTCTGCATTGATAATTGTTTGGCCTGTATTTTTATTAATGGAATGGATGATTTCAAAAGACCTTAAAAAAGATACACAAAAGGCTCAAGTCTGGATTCGTAAGTGGATGCTGCATCTCACAGTATTTATCGCTGCAGTTGTAATCATCGTGGATCTTATTACACTTGTTAACAATTTTCTTGGTGGGGAGCTATCAATTCGATTTGGCTTGAAGGTCTTGGCAATCCTAATTATCGCTGCATTGGTATTCGGCTATGAGTTATGGGAGCTTAGACGTGATGTTGGAGAAAAGACAAAATTGCCACGTATGAGTGCGATCGTGAGCTCTGTAATAATTCTTGGCGCAATTATCGCTGGATTTTTCCTCGTAGGATCTCCCACAACTCAACGTGAGATTAGGATGGACCAACAAAGAGTCTCAGATTTGCAGGAAATTCAATATAGCCTTTTTGATCAATGGACCATGAAAGGGGAATTACCCGAAACTCTTGACGCGCTCAGCGATCCATTATTTGGCTTCGAAGCGCCAGTAGATCCGGAAACAGGCGAGGTGTATACTTACACACTGATTGATGATCTAAGTTTTGAACTCTGTGCAACATTCACACGCGTCTCTAGCTCTGAAAGTGAGGTTAATAACTATCGAATGGTAGAAACTCCATACAGTATATCTAAAGGCTCGGATGATTTCTGGGGACATGAAGCAGAATACACATGCTTCACAAGAACCATCGACTCAGACCTTTATCACACCGAGGTAATTAAATAAGTAAATCAAAACCGCTAGACTGAAGTCTGGCGGTTTTTTTAATCAAACATCGCGAAGAAAAGACCTGCCCAACCACTTGTCTTGATCCGCTCATTCCCACTTTGACGAAGAGAGGGGTCTTCTGGCCTCGATCGGATTATTATCAAAACGCCACGATTCAAGACCTGACCCCCGGCTTGTGGCCCCTGGCTTGACTCGATTTGACGATTGGTGATCTGACCCCCGACCTTACTACTAACAACTCTCTTCTATACAATTCCTGAGCTTCTCTAAATATGATTGCTGGAATGGATTAGCAATCTCTCCATCCTCAACCCACTCGTGATAAGTGAGATTTGTCTTTTCAGGATTAAGAACTTTGTATATATATCGCACATGATAGTCAGAGTTGCTTTTATCAAGTGTGAAGACCTTATTCTCTTCTAGCTCTACTACATTGTACTCATCCCAGGATTTCCCATCAGATGTATTTTTATAAATCGTTCCAATTTTAGGAGGAGATTCGTTCGACTCCTCTCTTAGCATTCCAGAAATCCATCGACTAGTATTATCCGGATTAGTAGTAAACTCAAAGACATGATCTACTGGCGAATTTATTTCAATCGTAAGTTTACATTCTTTCATATAATAAAATTCTATCACAGTTCTTGAATACATTCGTACATAAAAAACCTTGTTAAGCGGTGAGGTGACGATCGAACAGTGCTAATGCAGATATTGTTGGTCCGTCTTTTAATTCACCTTTCTTAATTAGGTCCTCAATCTCCTTTCTTGAAAAAAGATCATCTTCCATTCCCACCTCACTTTCTTCAAGGGCTCGTTTCCCCTTCGTTAGGCTCGTAGCCAGGAATACTTTGCATTCTTGCGAAGTCATGCCTGGCCCAATCCAAAATGAACCGATTTCTTTAATAGTTTCAGCTGAAAGACCTGTTTCTTCTCGGAGTTCTTCTTTGGCAGTTCCGATTATAGAATCGTGCTCGTAATGACCTTGAGGAAACTCCCATGAGAAGGAACTGACTGGATAGCGATATTGCTTTACGAGAGTAAAAGATTGACCATCCCAAGGAATGATAAGAGCAAAAGCCTCCTTGTGGACAACGCCATAAATCAATTGCTTACCAGTATCTGTCTCAACCTTGTCTTCCACGACCCACATCCACTTATTTCGATACACTTCTTTTGATTCTTTTTGTTTCCAGAACATAAATCTAATTAGAATTATATTAATCAGTATACCAGTTCTAAATCACATTCAGACATTAAAAAATTCCCCACCACTCAGCGGCTCCACTTGCGATAGGGAATTAACACTGCAATTCGATCGGATTATTATCAAAACGCCACGATTCAAGACCTGACCCCCGATCTTAGGCTTGACTCGATTTGACGATTGGCGACCTGTCACGTCATTCGCGAATGACGTGACCTGACCCCCGATCTTACGGCTAATTATTCACAGCCTATTTCCGTACATAGCCAACCGCTTTGATTATTGCAACCACATGTATTGCATCCGTCAAAGTAAGAATCTCCGACTTGATATGCCACGCCATCAGCTTCGCAGGTGTACGGCTTGTTTGAAAGTGTTTTGATGAGTTCCCAAGTATCGTCATCCATATCGTCACCCATTGTGAAAGAATCAATTTCATCAACATAGAAAGATCTGATTGACCAATCATCATAGGCTTGGTCTATATAGTCCTCAGCGTAGCGAATTTCTGAACCGTCGTAATAATAGCCTTTTGAAGATGCAGGATCGTCAGGGTTATAGGCAAATAAAATTGAGCCCTCTGGAACCTCACCGGTTTCAAGTGGTGCGCCCATAGTATATGACGGCCAAAAAGCTTCAGACGTGTCCCGAACATAGGTCCACCACAAGTCACCATATAATGTGATTGCGTCGGCTTCTGATTCAATCAGCCTTAATAATCCACCGGGCTCAACTGCATATACATCGTCAGTACTGGGCATAGTTAATAGATTTGTACCTGGTTGGTATGTAACAACACCTCCAATTGGATATGTTGCAAGTTCATCACAGGAAACCTCCACCACATCGTTAAAATCCATGTACCAAGTGAAGTATGTGGTCTCATCTGGAAATACCCAACGTGTATTGTCGTCAGACAGATAATAAACCGATGAGTAGTCAGGGCATTTTATTAATGAATTCGTTACCAGCGGTCGTATAGCTAGTGCAGAACTTGAAACAGATACTGCTATAGCTATTAACAAAAATATAGACAATTTTTTCATAAAAAATGATTAGAATAATTTATCAATTAATACAACTGCGCTGAAGAAACCAAAGAATACAAATATCAATCCCATGATTAGCTTTCGCCATAGTCTTGCGCGTGCAAACTTTGGAAGTGCTTTTTGGTTTAGGTATGTTACAAGACCGACGTGCACGAACATTGCGAATGCATTTATAACTGCGCCGAGGACGATTAAAGTTTTTGGTTCTGAGAAACCGAGCAAAAATAGTAAACATCCAAATGCAATCTGTGTCCAAACGAAAATGAAATAGATCTTTGAGAGTTGAACGTCTTTTTCTTTTTTCCCTCGAATTTTTTGAATTGCTAAGTTCTCCGCCATGATTCTTGAAGTCGAATCCATTACTCCCAATTGAGTCTGAAATAGCATGATGGCAACCACCACTAAGAACAATAACCCCGCCCAAGGTCCGATAGCTGACCCAATAGCCGATCCTTCAAAGATTACAAAGTTGATTCCTTCGGTGGTTCCTTCCATGCCGTGAGTGGTTCCGTAGGCGAGTATCATTAACATCAAAATAGAAAATGCTCCGATGAACCAAAAAACTATTGCGTGCTCGATACTTATTCGTTTCCACCACTGATGAAATCGCTTTTTTGATTCATCGTTTATTTCGAACTTCTCACCTTCAAGTTTTATAGATTCCTTGTTTTTAGCATGCTTAAACAAACCTGAAATTTTTTGTGAATATTTTCCCATGCCATAACCTTTTTCTTTGATATATATGGACTGTGTGAGATTCAAATTTCCACCAGCGCCCGCATAGGCAAAGGCGCCTAAGAAAGTTGCAAGCACAATTCCTTCAGGAAGGAATTTATATCCTTCACCAATTCCAACAACACCTTGACCTAAGGCGACCCAATCAGACGCATCGGTTAAGATAATTACTAATATAAAAACAAACGGGACACCGAGTAATATAATCGTTTTTGTAATCCTCTCCATCATTCCATAAACTGTTTTTCCAGCACTCAATATCAAACCAATTAAGATAAGAAATCCTATCGCCACCCATCGATGATCCTCAAATCCAACAACCGATGAAAAAACTTTGGCTGACGCTGCAATTATTCCCGGGATTCCAAAACCTAAAAACGTTGAAAATATAAACCAAGCCGGAGCCATTTTCCAAAACTTTGAGATTCCAACAAACACACTTTCACCTTTTACAAGTGCGTAGCGCTCAATCTCCATGTTCATGAAGTACTGAAAAGTAATTCCAATGACAGCACCCCAGGCAATACCCAGCCCATAGTTAGACGCAAGATAAGGCCATAGGATCACCTCACCGGAACCAAGCCCCAAAGCAAGAATAATAAAGCTAGGGCCTATCAATTTAAGTAAAGACATTGCTTTAGGAAATTCTTTTTTTGTTTTAGTCATAGTATTAACATTATAGCAGATTGATTGACTTTTTTAGTTTTTTTGCATAATCTTTGAACGGCATCAAAAGTACCTTCAACCTGAACCTGCGGAGACTACAATGAAACTCAATACCCGAGCGCTTCAAAATGCGCAAGATGCACTAGGAACGATCACAGATCACGACCTGCTTGGGTCCGATATGGTGCCTGCAACTGCCCTGGTCGTGACCGGTGGACTCATGCCTCATCTGGACTTCAGGCAAAAATTCCAATCCATGTCGCTGGACTGCTTCGATCCATACAACCTGCTCTTCAAGCGCATGCGACAAGAAGGTATGGATCTCAAGTCCGATCACGCACGCGTGCTACGCTACGGCTACCTTGGTGGGAAGCCTGTGCTGATCCTTGACGGTAGGTTGCACCTCTACGAAGTGAAGTACTTTGGTCTTCAAGGCCTGTTCGCCCTGCGATTGATCTATGACACCCTGCTCATGATAGGTGTGCGCAACCTGATCGTAACCAGTGCCGTTGGTAGTTGCACGCCTGCAGTTGAAGTGGGACGTACCGTGATTGCTACGGAGTTCATCGGCACCAACGGTGATCTGACTTCCATCGGTGAGCATCCCATGATCGAAACTGGGCTCGATCCAGAGTTCATCGAAATTGCACTCTCCGTCGGTGAAGACTTCAACATCACGCGAGGGGTGTCTCACTGGGTCACAGGGCCAGGCATCGAAAGTCCGTTGGACAAGGAGAACTTCCGCCGTGACGGAGCAAGTGTTGCTACCATGAGTGGTGCACCTGCCGGTGAAGCAGTAGCTCGCTGGATCGAGCGCATCAAGTTCGATGATGGTGGAGTGGGGGCCCATGGCATGCCCCGTTGCCTCATCATGGGTCTTGTCACCAATGGCGTCTACCATGACTCACAGGTCGTAGGCGGAGCCATGAACAAGTTCGGTGGTACCTGGGGCGATCAAGTCAATCGCATTGTCCAAGCACTCTAGATGCGACTATTGAATACTTCAAGACCGAGGCCCTCGAGCCCCGGTCTTTGTGCGTTTAGGAAGGTTACGGTAATAGATCTATTCATTCCACCTACCGTTATCCTGAAGTGAATGCCGAAGGATCTCGAACGGCTTAGTATATCATTTTAGCCGTTCGATCGATCGAATTTTATAGCCACATGATTAGAGATCCCTCCTAACGTCGGGATGGAGGGCTAACATCTTCAACCTCTTTCGATCTGAGTTCGTTACAACTATCGAATCGACTTATACCCACCATCAACTCCTGTTTTAGATAGTACTAATTGCCAAAGTTGGTTTTGTCGGCATCTAAATGAACCTGCGCAGGAAAGTAGGTAGTACTTCCACATTCGATAGAATCGTTCGTCATATTGATCTTTGAGCTGTGGCCAGGCTTCATCGAAATTCTTAAACCATGCTATTAAAGTTTTATCATAATCCGCTCCGAAGTTTTCAACATCTTCAACCATAAGCTGACCTTCCATATCTTTTGTAAGCTGTGCCAAAGAGGGGAGCATTGAATTTGTGAAGATATACTTTTCAATCCAAGCATCTGTACTTTTTACAGACTTTCTGCCACCGATTGTATGAAGTAAAAATAGACCATCGTCTTTCAAACATCGATTAGCTACTTTAAAATATTCTTTGTAATTTTTATAGCCAACATGCTCGATCATTCCGAGTGAAACTATATGATCGAATTTTTCATTTACATTTCGATAATCTTGAAGGCGAATCTCAACAGGCAAACCTTTGCATCGCTCTTGAGCTAATTTTTGCTGTTCTTCCGAAATCGTAACTCCGACAATGTGTGCTCCGTACTTTTCAGATGCAAACTTTGCAAAACTTCCCCAACCACATCCGATGTCGAGGACGCGATCTCCTTTCTTAAGTCCGATCTTTTTACAGACAAGATCTAATTTGGCTTCTTGAGCTTCATCTAGATTTTGCGCATTCTTCCAATATCCACAGGTATAGACCATGTTCTTATCAAGCATGGCTCGATAAAGATCATTACCGGCATCATAATGCTCTTTACCAACTTTGAATGCACGTTTTCCACTTTGTCTATTTAATAATATGGAAGCCAAGGCTAGGCCAACCACAGGCCAATTCGATCGAAGTCGCTTTCGAACGTCATCCTTCAAAAGCTTAGCTATCAATGTGTCGAGTTGATCACATTCCCACCAACCGTCCATGTAGCTCTCTCCAAAGCCTAGAGAACCTTGAGTAAGCACGCGTTTATAAAAGCGATCATTCTTAATCTGAGGGTCCCAAGGATTTGGTCCATTAAGCGTAATCCCAGTCCCATTAATAATTTTTTGAACTTTTTGTTGTATTTGATTCATAATGGCTACATTGTCACTCAAAACATCATTTTTTTCAAGTCAACTTGTTTCAAATGTGACCCGATCGGTTCACATTTGAAACAAAGACCCGGACGCCGAAACGCCCGAGTGCGAAGAGGTAAGTGTCGGAGACTACCAGCTGGCGTCTTGAATCAAGAGGCTCACGAAGTTGCCCAGCTGAGGTGCATGCTTGGCGGCCTCAGCCTGGATGTCTGCATTGACCGGCAGATCGTGATCGTCGGTCACATAGCCAACCGCAAGGATTCGATATGCCAGGTGTCCTTTCGGACTGGTCATCATCTCAACGGCGATGAGGCGTGCCTCAGGATCTTGGGACATACCGACGGTGTCCAGACCCCAGGACGCCCACAGTGTACGCTCAATCTTGCTACCAAACCCTGGGCCCGACACAAAGCGGTGGATGGCTTCGGAGCAGCATCCCAGACCCGCTTTTTGTGCCGCGAGCATAAATGCGATGCTGATAGCTCCGCGATGTGTGTCATCGCCATACCCAGACAGCCAGAACTTGTCACCGGACATCACATACTCACCCATGTCAGGATCGAGGTATGACGCAGACGGAATGTCCGCAGAGAAGATGTCTGTGGTATGAGTGACGATACCCATCTTTGCCCTGTCTCCAAGTCCACCGACCGAACTGGCGATGATGATGCGTCCCCCTGGCTTGAGCAGGTAGAGCATAACACCCATCCAGGTGCGAAGGACCGGCTCATTCGTTCGAAGCTGCTGATTCAGGTGCACGCGTCCACGACTGATCGCGACGCGACGATCGTGCCAGGTGCCGATCCAGATCTCATTGGCATGACCTGCGCCACTTCCAACATTAATCCCAAGATCAGCGAACGTGAGCACGCGTTCACAAACGAATCCATAACCCTCGAGCACCGCCTTGTCGTTCCAGCCCGTACCGGCGATGATGAGATCATCAACCTTCGGGATATTGAGCTCACCAATGATACCTTCGCCGATCTTCGAAATGCGACCCATGATTATTCCTCCAGAACATCAGTGCGAAAATGCACGCCACGATTTTATCATGGGACTATACAAAAACCAATCATGTACCAAAAACAAATTTTCTATAGTTGTCGATCGACAACTATAGATTCGATAGATTTTATAAAAAAACCAATATATTCCAAGATCTAATCAAAAATGAGTTCGTATAGTTGACGAACGACAAATATATGAACAGCTATGAAATTTCTATAATCTGATGCTCGATCTGGACTCCTTGGATTTCGATGCCAACTTTATCTCCGACCCGATGATTTAAAAGTGCCGAACCGATGGGGGAGAGGTGGGATATTTTTCCTTTGAGCGGATCCGACTCGTGTGATCCGAGTATTTCGAATACTCGTTGTTTGCCATCCACAACAATTGTGACAGTCGATCCGATCTGCACAACGTCTGATTGAATCGGTTTTTCTATGATGATCGCTTCCTTAATTCGTTGCTTTAATCCTTCTATCTGACCCATTGTTCGACGCAATGTGAACTTGGCTTCTTGATACGCTGCGTTCTCAGACAAATCTCCCATCTCTTGAGTTCGCGTTACTTCTTGCGCAAGTGTTATAAGCGAGGACTTGAGTCGCTCAAGTTTTGACTCCATTCGATCAAATGCATCTTGCGTGATGTATTTATCATCCTTTCTATTCATCATCCGGTGCAGTTCTCCCTTACGTGTTGGTAATCGCATAGATATCAAGCTATAATTTATTAACTGATCAAAAATAATCATACTCTATGACTGACGAGAAAACAAAGAGCAACTTTTGGAAACCACTGTTTATCACGCTAGGAATTATTGGTGGACTAATAGTTATCTGTATTACCGCAGTGATTATAGCTATTATCGTATTTAAACCATTCGATCTAAACCTTGACGATATTCCTTCAATAATAAATTCAGACATAACAGAGTCCAGTTACGACCATCCGCTTCTTACAGAAGATCAAGAGATTGTACTTGAGTCAGTCGGAATTGATGTTTCCGCTCTACCTACAGAAATAACTCAAGAGCAGATAGATTGTGGGATCGAAGCGCTGGGTCAAGAGCGGGTGCTCGAAATAATGGCTGGATCAGCTCCAACTTTCACTGATATCATTCAAGCTCAACATTGTTATTAATATTTGGATCGGTTAACTTAAGTAAATTAAAAATACCGGCCACCAGACTGAAGTCTGGTGGTTTTGGTTTCTGCAGTTTTCTAAACCCTATTTCGAGCGGAACGAGAGATCTTCTGACCGCGATCTAATTCTAAAAAACGCCACGATTCAAGACCTGTCACGTCATTCGCGAATGACATGACCTGACCCCCCAATTCATTTTTAATCCCCATTTCGACCAACGGGAGAAATCTTCTAGTTTCGATCGGATTCGACATGG
>FLOH01001559.1_pt1 | contig 17606 bp, 2 predicted proteins | sample 756751 | NCBI WGS metagenome assembly FLOH01 (sample SAMEA4026879, study PRJEB14308) | marine metagenome | biome: coastal water; material: water | depth 74 m
CTCACCCCGTAGGTGGAGACTATAGAAGAATGGGGACGGTTCTCCCCAGAGAGAACCGTCCCCAAAGGCGCGGCAATCTTAATGACAGAACCGTTCCTGAATCTGCCGAAGAAAGAATTGCAGAGCTCGTCCCGGGAATAGCCGCGGAATTTCACTTCTCGTAATAACAGCGAGGTTCTATCCCCGAGTGTTGCATAACTATTTCAGTGTTGGTAAAATATATGTAGTTCAGTAAAATACTAGGAACTCACCCCGCAGGTGTGGGGCATCTGCACCTACAGGCTGGACTATGTTCGACACAAATACACACACCCATGGGAGGGAATTTGAATCTCTTGGCCAAAGCTAAGCGCTTTTTCTCGAAATTTTCCTTCAATAAGTCCGGCCTCAAAACTGGCTGGTTTGGTGCGTCCAAAATATGGGGACGCTTCTCCCCAAAGAGAAACGTCCCCGTACCCGCCGATGTCTCCGACCTTGACCTGCGTATCATCGCTCTCCACCGCTCCACCAAGACCCTCTTTCCCTTCTTCCGTAAACCTCACAACCATCTCCGTGCCAAATCAAGACTCTATTACAACTGGCATTTAAACCCTCATGTTCACAAAGTCCATTACTCTACCGCCTCCTTAGCTCTCATTAGTGCTTTCTCCTTTTGCCTTTATCTGTCTCTCCCTCTTATCTCCCGTGCCGATACTCTCACAACCACACAGACTAGTGAGCCCAAGATCACAACAGAAGTCATCAATCCCGAAACCTCTCCTGACAAGTTCTTCCTCAATGACGCAGAGGGCAACCCCACCAAGAGCTATGAGCTAACAGAAGATGAATCAGGTACCAAGATAAAGACCAAATCAGCCACCGAGGCCGGCTTCCAACAACTTGTTCTAAACGGCAACCAGTCCCAGCTCTATGACGGCGACAAGCTGGTCGCTATTGCCACTGTCAAAACACAAGAACAGGACAAGGATGGAGAATGGCAAGCTGTTGGCGTGAAGAAGCAAGAAAACACCCCACCTAACCTCCCCTCGCAAAAGGGAGGGGCCGAAAACACCCCAATCACCCCAAATTCCCCAACATCCCTCAACGCCCCGACTCCACACTCTCTTTTTTCTGTCATTTCGACTCCACACTCTCTTTTTTCTGTCATTTCGACTCCCCGCTCTCTTTTTTCTGTCATTTCGACTCCCCGCCAACGGCGGGGGTGGAGAAATCTTTTAAAAGATCTCTCGACCATGCTCGAGATGACAAGCAGGGCCATCGCCGAAGACACTTCCCTCAAAGAACAAAAATCCACCAAAGTCACCGAGAAGACCGACGACAAGGTCACTGTGGATAACTCCACTACATTGGAGAATGGGGAAGAATTAAAGGTTCAAGCCGAAGTCGGCCACTCCGTCATCCTGAACGAAAGTGAAGGATCTCCCGGAGATTCTTCGCAAGCTCAGAATGACAATATTGTACCTCTCAAGAAGCAGACCTTCACTCTCGCCAATAAGAATAAGAAAGAGAAGAGAATCTATTGGGAAGTAGCGCTGAAGGATTTTGATATTACTGAAGATTCCTCCGTTGTCATTCCCGACGCCTCCTCTGTCATCCTGAACGACAGTGAAGGATCTCTCAGTTCATCTGAGCCGACATCCGTCGGAGATTCTTCGGTTCCTCAGAATGACAGTGCAAGCAGAAGTAAGTCCTACAACTCCACCATCATCGACTGTAGCGACTACCTAGGCCCTATGACCTGGAAGGAGATCGCCGAGACCAATACCGTCCTTATCTACTTTGACGAAGAAGGCACGACCGAAGACATCATCGTTGACCCGATATTGACTGTCACCGAGCCGGCCAACCAGATCTCCGTTGATGACGGCACCCACAAATGGATCTTTGACACCTCCGTTGCCGGCGCCCCCAAGTACTATTACGATGACCGGATCGGGGGAGGGGCGGATAATTTGGCGAGCACAGAATCAGACCGTTTATTTATAGGTCCTATGACCAGGTTAGTCGGGACAGTCAGCGGAGTCACCCAAACATTAATTGAAAATACTCCTACTAGAGTCAAGGTTAGAACTCAAGGTGCCTATTCCACCTCGCCAACTGCGGTTGATAATACCTATACAATTTATCCCGACGGTAGGGCTTTTTGGCAATATTCCTTCACAACTTCAGATATAAGGAATTTCTTAGTGGTGACACATCATTTGTCAACCGTTCCTCAAGTTAAAGATCATAATGATACTTACAACACCTTCGTGATTTCAGATACTACGAATAATAATTACGCGGGCATGGCGGTGGTGCCATTCACTACAGCTGAATTCGGGGATGTTGGCAGTTGGAATGTTGCCGCTAGCAGTGATAGTGAAAACATATATAAAAATGTTGCCGGGGGTACCTACACTGGCAACATGGCCATCGACTTTTCCAATTACCGTGCGACCACCACCACCCGCGACGCACTCCTCGCCGAATACCGCACTCCGGCCACTCTTGCCAACTTTGATGCAGGAAGTCAGACTGGCGATGGCTTCAATGAAGCAGAGGGCGCTTACACCATCACCGCCGATGCCAGTGGCGACGCGCAATTCGACCTCACGGTCGGCGCCTCCACTCGCATCAAGCCCGCCTTCTACATCACCGGAGCCACCCGCGCCGAAGACACTTACCAAGTTTTCATTGGCGCCACTCATCTGACCAAGGGTATCGATTATAATTTAAGCAAGCCCACCGCCACCACGGCTACATTACAACTATTAAGTAGTTATGCGGCCGACATCACCGATCTCCAAATCTCCGATGGCTCGGTCACCGGCACGGTCAACAAGATCTGGGATGGCGGCGGCGGTGTTGATACCAATTGGTCTACTGCTCTCAACTGGTCAGATGATGCTGTGCCTGGCGCCACCGACAATGTCATGTTTGGCGCTACTTCCACCAATAATTGCGCGGTTGATGCCGGCTCGACCCCCACTATCGCTTCTCTCACCATCGCCCCGGGCTACTCCGGCACCATCACCTTGGCCAAGGATATGACTATCTCCGGCGACTTTTCGCTGGAGGGCGGCACTTTCAATGCGGCCACATTCACCATCAATATCGGCGGCAACTACTCCCGCGTCGGCGGCACTTTCACGGCCGGGACTTCGACTCTCAATATGAATGCCACCGCCACCGGCAAGACCTTCACGGCTGGCGGACAAACCTACAACAATATTACCTTTAATGGGGTAGGCGGTGGGTGGACGCTACAGGATGGGTTGACGACTGGGAGCACGTCAATTCTGACACTAACCAATGGATCTCTTAATACAAACGGTCAGACATTAAATATCGGCAGATTGTTATCCGATGATAATAATACTCGGGTGCTGACTCTCGGTTCGTCTCAAATTACTCTCGCTTATAGCGGTGGATCAACCGCCTTGAGTTTTCTAAACGGCGATACCTTGACATTCAATTGCGACACATCACTTATTACTTTGACTGGTGCCAATGTCTATCTATATCTTGCCAATAAGACCTTCAACAATGTTGTTGTCAACGGCGCAACGGCATTTGGCTTTACTAACTCCAATAATACTCCGACTTTTGCGAATTTTACGGTCAATACTGGCGATAGCAAAACGGCTTTTTACACCGTAGCCCAGCCGATTATCGTCACGGGAACGCTAACTCTGGCCGGATTTAGCTCAACCAGCAGATTATTGGTGCAGTCATATGTATTAGGCACGGCTCGCACCATCACTGCCGCCGCGGTTTCTCTCTCCAATACCGATTTTCGCGATATTACATTTGCGGGGGGGATGGCGGGGACGGGGGCATCTGCATCGATCGGTGATTGCGGGGGAAATTCAGGCGTCAATTGGAATACGGCCGCATTTCCAACAGCGGCGGATACCGAGACATGGAACGGGTCAACGGCCGCTTGGTCAAGCTCAAACTGGGTCGGGGGAGCGGTCTCCCGTGTGCCTTTGCCCCAAGATACGGTTGTTTTGGCTGGCACCAACACCGTCACCGCCGACATGCCACGGCTGGGTAAGGATATTTCTTTCACTGCTGGTCAGGCCACACCGTTAACATTAGCCAATGCTGTTACTTCATATGGCTCTGTAAACTTTACCAACTCCGGGGTCTTTACTCCTAATACCTGGACATTTGAAGGCCGGATGGCTTTAGAGAAAATAACCAGTGCAGGAAAGACCTTCTCGCAAATAATCGTTTCTGCTTATGGTGGTACATATACTCTGCAAGATGCATTTATTGGAACCAGTAGTATATCCTTGAATAATGGCACTTTCAATGCCAATAATAATAATGTGACTGTCCCTGGCTTCAGCTCCAATAATAGTAATGTGCGGACTTTAACAATGGGGTCAGGTATATGGACACTAAATAGAACTACAGTAGGGAATGCCTGGAATACTGCGATAATAACAAACCTCACTCTAAATTATGATACATCGACAATTGCTATTACGGATACTGGTGCGGCCGCCAAAACTTTCGCTGGTGGCGGGAAAATCTATAACAATATTTCTATTACCGGTGGCGGAGCAGGGGCGGTCATTTTTGAAGGTGCCAATACCTTCAACGACTTCACCATCGGAGCACCGAAGACGGTGACTTTCCCGTCAACGGTGACTACCACCATCAACGGCACATTTACCGCCAACGGCACATCGGCGAATTTAATTACGATTAATTCTTCCAGCGCGGGGAGTGCGGCCACCATCACTCATACTGGCAATACAGCCACGATGTGGAATTCGATTCGGGACATTATTTCCACCAATCCCTGGACGGCTTCATTTTCCTTTGACGCCGCTCCGGTGAGTGTCACAAATATCACTTTCCCCACCTACAAACGCGTGGCAGATGGAGGCGGTGACTTCTCCGCTGGCGCAACATGGGATGGGGGGGTGGTGCCAACTAGCGCTGAAGATATTTACGCGGACGCAACTTCTGGGCAGCTGACAGTGGATACAAGCGCAAGTAATTGTCGGTCTTTTGATTTCCAAACTTACGATGATACGTTAACAATTACTTTAAACGGCTACCTTTTGTCAAATGCTCCGGATAATACCACTGTCAATAATTATATGGGTAGCGGCATGACGATTGTCGATCAAGGCGGGCGGATATATTTAACCAGTGTAGCGGTAACCAATGCAGTTTCCAATTTTTACTCAAACGGAAAAACTCTAGGATATGTCCATGTTGGGACTTCCGGAAGAAATCCCACAGTGAATTTGCGCGACAACCTAACGCTTTCCTCGACAAGAATACTTTATGTAAATACTGGCACTTTCAACACCAACAATTTCACGCTAAATATTGGAAAATTTGAATCCTCCAACTCCACCACCCGCGCCATTAATTTGGGGTCGTCGAGTATTACTGTGACAGGGGACAGCACTGTATGGAATTTTATTACTACTACCGGATTGACTTTCGATTCAGGCACCTCAACAGTAACTTTTACTGGTGCGGTCCTGACGATTTACTTTGGCGGTCGAACTTTTTACGATGTGGTGTTTACCGACATCTTCTCTCTTTATGTGAGTGGATTGGCTAGTGTCCACAATCTTACGTGGAATGGATATGCTCATAAAAGTAGCACTATCGTATTAGGAAGCACTTCGCCCAATGTCAGCGGTCTTCTAACGGTTGATAGTGATAGTTCGATAAACCGTCTGCTGGTAACATCACAATTCTTGGGAACTCCTGTTACCCTCACCGCCGCCGCCGTTTCTCTCTCCAATGTCGATTTCCGCGATATTACTTTTGCCGGGACGATGACGGGCTATGGCGCTTCATCGTCCATCGGCGACGCCGGCGGCAACTCCGGCGTCGGTTGGGCAGTGGGCGGCAACTTCCCGACGGCGGCAACCACTCAGACGTGGACAAATGCCAATGGCGGAAGCTGGTCAACAGCCGCAAACTGGACTTCTCGTGTGCCCCTACCACAAGACGATGTGAATCTAGGTAGTGCTTTTGGTACAAGTAAAACTGTGACCGCCGACATGCCACGGTTGGGGAAAGATATTTCCTTTAGTGCGGCTACGCCTTTGACATTAGCGAATGCGGTTACCTCGTATGGATCTTTAAGTTTTGCCAATGCAGGGACATTTACGCCTAGTACTTATACTTGGACATTTGAGAGCCAAGCCAGGAGTGGCACACAGACTTTGACAAGTAATAATAAATCTTTTCGCAATGTGGTCATACAAGTTGTAGGAGCGACTCTGCAATTGCAGGATGCTCTATCAACGATTGATGCACCGTACACTACTACATATGGTATTAGCCTTTCAAATGGCACATTTGATGCTAATAATTTTACTGTCACAACGAATATGTTCGGCTCTACCGGTACTAATACAAGAGCATTAATGCTTGGTACAGGAACATGGACAATTAATGGAAGTGCTGCTGGCGGCCAAAATAGTTGGAATGTAACTTCAAGTTTGAGTTTAACCTCAACTGGTTCAAATATTGTTTATAATTCAAATGGACAGACCGTACGATTTGCTGGTGGTGGGTTAATCTATAATAATCTCTCTGTTACTGGTTCTACAATATTTCTCAATAACAATACTTTCAACAATCTTACGTTGACTGCTGGTAAGACCGTCACTTTTCCATCCACTGTTACTACCACCATCAACGGCACCTTCACTGCCAACGGCACATCGGCGAATATTATTACGCTCAATTCCTCCACAGCTACTTCGGCGGCGACTATCTCCCATGCCGGGAATTTCAATACCAGCTGGAATAGTATCCGGGACATCACCTCCAATGGCGGGGGAACATGGACCGCTTCATATTCGACCAATGTTTCCGGCAACAGTGGCATCACCTTCCCAACATGGAAATCCATCACCGTAGCCGGTGGTAACTGGGGTGACGGCACGACTTGGTCTGACGGCATCGTCCCGACGGCCAGCGATGACGTGGCCGCCATCTCCACCTCCGGCTCTGTCACGGTCAACACGACTGCCAACGTCAAATCATTTGCCGCTTCTGCCTATGCCGGCACGATCACCGCCGGAGCACAGACCATCAATGTAGCAGGGGACTGGACTTGGGGTGCCGGAACTTTTACGGCTAATACTTCTACGTTAAATATGAATGCCACCTCCACCGGCAAGACCTTCACGGCAGGCGGGCAGACTTACAGAGAGATTACTTTCGGAGGGAATGGCGGGGGGTGGACATTGCAGGATGCACTAACTATGGGAGGCACCCTTAATTTTACTCGGGGTACCTTAAATACCAACGGGCAAACAATAATTCTCAGAAGGTTATTATCAGGAGGTGCCGCTGGAAGAACTTTGACATTTGGTGCATCGAACATCACAGTAACAATGAATGATTCAACCGCATGGGATATGTCTACAGCAACCGGATTGACTTTTAATGCTGGGACATCAGTAATCACATTCACTGCTGCTTCGCCGACACTAGCTGGTGGCGGCCAAACATTTAATACTGTCAACTTCACCGGCTCCGGTACCCCAATTATCACCGGCGCTAATACTTTTGCCACTTTGACGAGAACCGGAACGGCTGTAAAAACAGATGGATTTCAAATTAATGCCGACCAGACAGTCAGCGGAACGCTGACGATAAATGGCAATAGTGCTACTAATCGAATATTAGCTACTTCCAATACTCTTGGCACGGCCCGCACTATCACCGCTGCCAATGTTTCTCTCTCCAATGTCGATTTCCGCGATATTACAGGCGCCGGGTATGGGTCGGTTTATTCGCCAGCACACAATGATACCTATGTGAAGGCGACAACTAAGCAAAGCACATCTCGATGGCCATATTTCGCTACAAATCCAACAAAATCACTTACTGGCTCGTCCACATCTAATTCATGGGCATCGGCGTCGGGATCAACTACTTCCCAACGTTTTCATATCGATTTAAGTTCTACTCAAGTCATTACGAGAATCTATTATGAAAATTATCACCATAATGGTGCATTAACGGATAACGGAGCAAAAGAATTTACCTTATGGGGGTCGAATACTGCTGGCGATTTTGCCGACCTAACCTATGCCAATGATGGTAGTTGGACACAGCTAACGACATCTGTCAGTCAATTTGACCAGCATGTTGCATCAGATGTTGTCGATCCGAAATATATCACCGTGACCAATGATACAGCATATAGATATTATGCCTTTAAATTTGCAAATAATTGGACTGGGGGTAGCTATCTAGGTCTTCGTCGCATCGAACTCCAGACATCATCCTTTACCGGCACCTCACTCGGCGATGCGGGCGGGAATAGCGGTATTACCTTTACCGAAGCCACTACTCAAACATGGGACGGCACTACTGGCAACTGGTCAGACAGCACCAAATGGACTTCCCGAGTGCCTCTCCCTCAAGACACCGTAGTCCTTGCCGGCACCAATGTAGTTACGGCTGATATGCCGCGGTTGGGTAAAGATATTTCATTTAGCGGGGCAACACCGCTAACATTATCGGTAGCTGTTACCTCTTACGGCTCATTGAATCTTACCGGCATGGGAGCATTTGCCGGGGAATATATATGGACATTTGAATCCCAAGCCAGAAGCGGAACCAGCAACTTAGTTGCCAACAGTAAGACATTCTACAATTTGACAACCGCCAATGTCGGCTCGACTTTGCAATTGTCGGGGGACATGTGGGTAACCATGAATTTTACTAATTCAGCTGGCACATTTAACGCCGGATCAGGGACACTAACAATCGGTTACAACGGTAACTCGGTCGTCTCTGTTTTTACTGTCAACGGCACATTTAACGCTGAAACCGGTACAGTTCAATTTGGATATCGTATTGGGAATTATAGCGGCATAACAATTACTGCAGACGGACAGGTTTTTAACAATGTTATTTTTACCCGTACTGTTTGGGCGGCAACAATCACTGAGGGCACAAGTATTACGGTTAACGGGTTGCTGACTCTCGTTGGTGGTTCTGTAAATACAGGCACAATTAATGCTAATGGCAATGTCTCGGTGGCGTCTTCTTTCACCCATGGTGGCACCGCTATTCTTAATATCAATGGCGGTGTCGGACAAGCGGTTACTATTGATGGTGGAGTTTTGCCCAACACTGTTTTTAATAATGCAAATCTCAACGTGACACCGACGGCAAGTGTTCGTTTTGTAGGCCTAACTTTAACCGCAGGAACATTAAATAGCGGCGCAAACACCGTTACTATTGGTAGTAATAGTAATATTGCTACGTCTTTTATTATCAATGGTGGAACATTTAATGCTGATACTGGTACGGTTCAATTTGGACGTGATTACGGTGATTACAGCCCCATAACCATTACTGCAGATGAGCAGGTTTTTAACAATGTTATTTTTGTTCGTGCTAATAACCACACAGCAACAATCACTGAGGGCACAAGCATTACGGTTAATGGTTTATTTACTAAAACATTAGGTTATGTAAGTACTGGCACCATCAATCTCAAAGGCAATCTCGTCCAGACGGGGGGCGGTGGCAATGCCATCTACAACTTCAACGGCACCGGTACCCAGACCATTTCCGGTGCGGGGGCGGGGACGAGTTTTACATCGGGGCAGGTGACGGTTAATAGTGGCGCGACTTTGCAACTGGGCGCGACCACGACTATCACCAAATTGGCAGTGGCCAGTGGCGGGACATTGGATTTGAATGGCTATGGTTTTACTTCCACCACTCATACCAATGCCGGTAACCTCTTACTGCAAGGGAGTGAAACGGTCACCACACCGCTCTTTACGGCTGCCGCCGGCACGGTCAATTTCCTCCTGAGCAATACTTACAATGATCTGATCCTAAGCCCTAGCGGACCTGTCACTCTCAATTTTACTGCCGGCAAAACCACCACTATCGGCGGTACTTTCATAGCCGATGGTACAGCCGGAAACTTAGTCACAATAAAATCCAGCATTGCCGGGAGTGCGGCCTACTTGGTGCAGGCATCGGGAATAAATGTCCTTGACTATGCTTCGGTTCGGGATATTATGGTTAATCCGGGCGGCTCGCAGTACCCGCCGGTGCAGAATGATACATATGTCAAGGCGACCAGTAAATATAGCACGTCTGCCTGGCCGTATTTTGCTACTGATTCAACAAAGTCATTGGTCGGGGATTGGAGTAATAATGCTTGGCTTTCCGGAAACACACAAGTAACAAATCAAAGATTCCATGTAGATTTAGGGGCGGCAAAGACAATCACGCGGGTTTATTACGAAAGCTATCACAACGGTGGGACTATGCTTACTGGCGGAGCCAAAAATTTCACTCTCTGGGGTTCAAATACCGCCGGTGATTTTGCGGATTTGACTTATGCCGATGATGGTACATGGACGCAATTAACGACTTCGGTAAGCCAATTTAGCCAACATACCGCTTCAAATGTTGTCGATCCGAAGTATATTACTGTCACAAATTCAACTGCTTATCGATATTATGCCCTTAAGTTTGCGGATAACTGGGGCGAATCCGGTTATATGGGCGTCCGTCGCATTGAACTCCAGACCGAAGGGGCGAGTGATGCCAAGTGGTACCTTGCCAATACCTCAACTGATGTCTCTGGCAACTTTGGCTGGCTCTCTGATGCCACTCCTCCCACTGATCCCGATACTATCACCGCTGATGTGGATGCCACACCTATTGTGGATGAGAGCTGGATTAGTCAGGCAGGGACAATTGACATCGAGTTTTCGGGCGCGACTGATCCGGACTCGGGGATATTAGGTTATTACACCTATTGGGGCAGCGGCTCAGGGGGTGAGCCGATCGATTGGCAAGCCCAAATAGCTGACCCCCAGACCTATTCCGTGCCCATTACCACGGCCGACGACGGCACGCATTTCTACTTTAGGGTCAAGACCAAGGACGCGGTCGGAAACATCGGGGATGCTGTGACGCTCTTTGACTTTGGCTATGATATTACTTTGCCCACCCGGCCGACATTTGTGGCCGCTGATCCGCCGGGCTACACCACCACCAATGACTTTGACTTTTCTTGGCCTGCCGGCACCGATCCCGCTGGTCCCGGGGGAGATGCTTCGGGCATCAAGTGGTATGAATACAAACGGGCCACCGATGGCGCTTGGAGCCATACAGCTGATGCGGCGACGCGAACGGTCACTGGAGTTTTAGCTTACCAAGAAGGTGCCAATGTTTTCTATGTGAGAACGATTGATAATGCCGACAATACATCGCCGACTTATCAACAAGTGACTTACTATTGGTCTGGCGTGGCGCCGGCCAAACCGACCAATCTCTCTGTCTCGCCCGCCACATCCGCCACCAACTCCTTCACCATATCGTGGGACAAGTCAGTCACCGGCGTGGATGATCCTCCCGTTGTCGGTTACTACTATTCCATCAATGCCGTTCCCACCATCAACAATGTCACTTATGTCGCTTCCACTGCCGCCAGTGTTTCCATTGGCCCCGACGCTTATGCTACTCAACAGGGCGAAAACACGGTCTACGTCCTTGGCGTGAATGCCGCCGGCAACTTATCATTTGAAAACGACTATGTTGTTTCCGCTACCTTCACCGCCCAGACCTCTGCCCCTCCCGCTCCGGTCAATGTCGGCTTGTCCGATTCCTCTAACCGTGCCTACAGCACCTGGAGCCTGACAGCCAACTGGCAAGCCGCCTCCAACATGGACGAGTCCACCTTTGACCACTATGCGATAGAGCGCTCTACCGACGGCACCAATTTCACCGCCCTTTCTACTACTACCGCTACTGCCTACATCGATGTTGACGGACTCAATAACACCACCACCTATTCTTACCGTGTCAAAGCAGTTGACAATGCCGGTAAGGAATCAGCCGCCTCCTCTACTGTCCAGAGGATGCCGACCGGCAACTATCTCACTCCTCCTACCATTCTCTCCGCCCCTGCTGTTTCCAGTATCAAATCCTCCTCTGCCACCATAAGCTGGACCACCGATCGGGCTTCCTCCTCTGTTGTCAGATACGGCAAAGCCGCAGATGGTACCTTTGAAGCCAGTAGCGGCCAGTTTGACGCTACCGTTAACCACTCAGTTACTCTCTTTGGCCTTGATCCCTCAACCCTTTACTACTTCCAGGTTCAATCTCTGGATGAATACAGAGACTACACTCCCGATACCGCTTACTCCTCTGCCTACAATTTCAGAACGATTGACGCTCCCGCTATCTCCGCCACCACTATCTCCAACATTACATTAACCTCGGCCGATATCGCCTTTGACACCACCACCGTCTCCACCTCCACCATCTACTACGGTCCGACCAACAGTTATGGTTCCAGCATCGAAGATATCTCCGGCGCCAGTACCACCAAACACTCGGTTAGATTTACCTCCCTTACTCCCGGCTCCACTTACCACTTCAGGATAGAAGGCACCGACATTGACGACAATCCGATTGTCTCTGACGACTACCAGTTTGAAACTCTCCCTCTGCCCCAGATTGATAATCTCAAGGTCGAAGCCATCTCCGGTACCCCCCAATCCGCCTTCAAAGCATCATGGACCACCAATGTCCCTTGTTCCACCGTCATCCGTTACTCCATAGCCGGCGCCAACCCCAAGGAAGCGGTCAAAGCCAAACTGGAATCCGGCCACTCTATCGAAGTCACCGGCCTAGAGGACAATACCACTTACTCTATTGTTGCTTCCGGTCGGGATGAACTAGGCAACCTAGCTGAGAGCCAGGCCTTTAGTTTCACCACCCCCTATGACACCCGTCCCCCGATTCTCTCCGGCATCACCATCGAAACCTCCATGGTCGGTTCCGGTGCCACAACCAAGGCCCAAATCATTGTCGGCTTTAAAACAGATGAACCAACCTCCGCCAAGATAGAATACGGCGAAGGAACGGATGACTCCTATACCGGCAGTACGACCGAAGAGTCAGGTTTCTCTCTGGAGAGATCAATGGTTGTCTCCAACCTCAATCCTTCCACCACTTATCACCTCAAGGTTATCGTCAAGGATGAGGCCGGCAACACCGCCGAATCAGGCAGCCAGGTCTTTATCACCAACGAAGGCAAGAAATCCGCCTGGGAGTTGATCAAGGATACCCTCTTCAATATCTTTGGGTTTTGGATGAAGGAGTACGAGTAGGCAAGTTGTAGGTTGTAAGTTGTAAGTTGTAAGCGATAGACAGCAGGCAGTAGACAGTAAGCAGACGATAACTGATAACTAGCAGTAGCTAATGCATAATCGAGACCGTAGAACGATCCCCCCTTGGGTAGTAACCCCTTTGTTCCCTTAAATTCCCATAAATGAGATAATAGAAAACAAAATGCCACAGTTTCACAAAAAACTAACTACCTTTATTACCACCGCTGTCTTACTGAGGACAGGGGGACTCATTCCGGAGTCGTCCCCCCATCCTCAAAACTCCACCCCCCTACACGGGATCTGGTCGCTTCTTTTCATAAAAAACCGAACTCCTTTGTCGCCCCTTCGGGGTAAGCGGTTTTTTATGATAAAAAAGCACTTTTTAAGTGCTGAAATTATGACGAAAGAAGTATGAAACCAATCCACAAAAAACTAACCGCCATCATCACCACTCTTTTGCCTGCCCTGCGTAGCTCTTCGAGCGAAGAAGGGTCATTTCGACCGAAGCGGAGAAATCTGACATGCAGTGTCATCCTGAGCTTGCCGAAGGATCTCTCTTTTTACTCGCAAGATCTCTCGACTCCGTCAAACACCGCTCGAGATGACAGGGGAAAAGAAAACACTCCTCGCAATGACAGTGTGGTGTTATTTAGACTAGGCAGAAGCTACTTAGCGGTGACGCTGATCTTTGCTTTGATTCTCTCTCTGGTTGCCGCTACTGTCATACTCTTTCATACTCCCGACAAAGCCCAAGCCGCATGGTACACCACCGGCGGCACTTGGAACTACCGTCAGAGAATCACTATCGATCACACCAAAGTACCCAATACCGACCAGGCCAATTTTCCGGTTTTGGTCAAAATTACCGACGAGGCCAACACGCTCTTTACCCGCGCCCAAGCCGACGGGGACGATATCCTTTTCACCTCCAGCGATGAAACAACCAAATTAAGCCACGAAATCGAGAAGTTTACGGTGACAGAAGGATCCAGAGAACTTATCATTTGGGTCAAGATCCCCACTCTTGCCACCGCTGCCGACACTATACTATATATGTACTACGGCAATGCCACAGCCGAATCCCAGCAGAATGCCACCGATGTCTGGAGTAATGGGTATGCGGGTGTGTGGCACTTGGGAGATTCCGCCAGCCCGGCACTTGATTCAACATCAAACAACAACGACGGCACCCAATCCGGCGGTGTGACTTTTGGGGCAACTGGAAAAGTAGACGGGGCTATTAATATAGATGGGACTAACGATTATTTAGATGCGGGTACCGATAATATATTCGCGAATACGGACAACCATTCAGTTTCAGCATGGGTAAGGTCTACTAAAACCGGCTGGCAGTTTATCGGTGGTTATTATAATCAGCCAGGTAGTACAGATAAAGGATATGCTCTAGTTGTAACAACCCTTGGGAAATTTGGCTTGATCGAGGCAGCCAGCCCTGTGTGGGAATACGCAACATCTACGAGTACTTATGCAAACGACGGACTATGGCATTATTTAACAGGTGTTCGCAGAAATGGAACTGCCTATATCAATATTGATGGCGTCGAGCAACCAACTACTACAACATTAGCTCCGTTATTTACTACTCCAAAAGTAATAATTGGTTGGCAAGGGATGTCGAATCAAGCATTTAAGGGTGATCTGGATAATTTTCGCATCTCTAATGTCGCCCGTACCCCCGACTGGATTGCTACCGAGTATGCCAATCAGAATGATCCGGGGACGTTTTTCTCGCTGGGGGCGGAAGCGACAGGGGATATTATCGCGCCGACAAATCCGACAGACGTGGATGGATATTCGGATTCTGGTATGGGCACCCCTATTACCACAGGCAATTTCTATACCCATACTACCCCATATTTTGCTTGGACTGGCGCGGCTGATACCGGTAACACTTACGTTTCCGGTGTGGCCGGCTACTACTCCTACTTTGGCACCAGTTGCGGAGATGGCGGCGGCAACCCCACCATGAGCCGTGGAGTCCTCTCCGATACCGGCTCGGGCCTTCACTATTCCACTGATCTCAATGTCACTGTCCCTGACCTTACTACCAACGAAGGCACATATTGCTTGCGTATGAAAACTGCTGACTCTGCCGGCAACATCTCTGCTACTACACAAGTATTTACCTACAAATATGATATTACCAATCCCAATCCTCCTACCTTTATCGCCGCCAATCCGGCTGGCTACTCATCTATTGATTCCTTTGCCTTCTCCTGGCCCGTCGCCACGGATCCCAATGCTTATGCGTCTGGTGTATATGGCTACCAATACAAGAGGGGAGGGGACTCCGGTGATGACTGGTCGGAGACGATCACTACTGCCAGTATCTCCGCTATCACATCCTATCAAACCGGCGAAAACATCTTTATCGTCCGCAGTGTTGACAATGCCGGCAATACGTCAAGCGAAGTCCAGACTACCTACTACTATTCCGATAGCGCGCCAACTAAGCCGACCGGATTGACCGCCGATCCCGAACTCTCCGACTCCAATTCCTTCTCTTTCTCCTGGACGGCACCTGAGCACACCCGTCCCATTACCGATTATGGCTACTCTATCAATGCCGTCCCCACCGCCCTTAATCTCACTTGGACAGGCAACAGTTCGACTACGCTCACTGCTGGTGCCTTTGCCACCATCCAAGGTGCCAATACCCTGTATTTAATCGCCAAGGATGACTCTGGTGCTTATGCTCTCAATTCAGCCAACTATGCCACCGTATCATTCAACTGCACTACGGTAGCTCCGCCCATCCCTACTACTGTCTCGGTAACCGACTCCTCTGACCGCGCTCTCGCCATATATATGCTAACTCTCCAATGGACAGCCGGAACCGGCCAAGACGAGGGTAGCTTTGACCATTACTCTATCGAACGCTCAACAGATAATGTGACCTTCACCGAAGCCGCCACCTCTACCTCTACCGCATACATCGATACCGGTCTTAACAATACCATTACTTACTACTACCGGATCAAATCAGTTGACAATGCGGATTCTGTCTCTGCCGCCTCTACCACCGTCAGTAAGATGCCAACCGGCAAATACACCTCTCCCCCCGCCATTCTGCCCGAGCCAACTGTCTCAATCAAATCAACCACTGCCACTATCTCCTGGGTTGTCTCTCGGAGTTCCACCTCCTCTGTCCGTTTCGGCACCTCTGCCGATGACCTCTCCGCCAGCCAGATCAGCGTCACCGAAGAAGCCAGCCACTCGATCGAACTGGTCGGCCTTGCTCCCAACACCAAATATTACTATCAAGTCCAATCTCTTGATTCTTTCCGCGACTACTCCCTTGATTCGGCTTACTCCGCCACTTACTACTTCACCACTTTAGAATCTCCCTCCATCGCCAATGTCCAGATCTCAAACATCACCCTAACTTCTGCCGATATCTCATGGGAGACAACCTCTGCCTCCAACACCACTCTCTACTATGGCACCTCCCTAAACTACGGCTCAATCATCCCCGAATCCGACAGCTCGACGACTACTCTCCACAGTACTAAACTCTCCGATCTGGCCCATACCACCAAATACCATTTTCATATCTCCGGCACTGACATTGACAGCAATACCTTATCCTCAGACGACTATGTCTTTGACACCCTGCCTCTTCCCGTTATCTCCACCATCGAATACCAACCCGATTTCACTGGTCCTGCTCCCAAGGTCGCAATCACCTGGCTGACCAATGTTCCGACCACCTCCTCGGTTGAATATGTCCCCAGGATGACAGAGGACAATGTCGCCTATGAAGAAAGCCAATCCGCCCTAGTCTCCCGCCACTCTGTTACCTTATCCAATCTTCTCAATGAGACCGACTACAACTTTACCGTCTTCGGCACCGATCAGTTTGGCAACAAGGCAGTCTCCGATACACAGATACTAAAGACCGGCGTTGACTCCCGCTCTCCCGTTATCTCCGATGTCATAGTTGAGAGCTCCAATATCGGTTCCAGCAATACCAATGAAGCTAAGGTTATTATCTCCTGGACGACCGATGAACTCTCTACCTCCCAAGTCGCCTATGACACCGGTCTGGCCGGCTCCGACTACCGCAGTAAAACCTCGCCCGACTTGTCTCTAACAAAGAACCATATCGTTGTCGTCTCCGGCCTCTTGCCGGGCGCCCCTTACCATTTCCGGGTTATGTCTCAGGACGAGACCGGCAATACCGCCCTTGGAGATGATCAAACTGTCATCACCGGTGTTATCTCCCAATCAATCTTAAATATCATCTCCCAAGCCCTCAACAATACCTTCGGCTGGATCGCCAAGCTGTTTTAGGGTAACTGGTCAACTCACCCCGCGTTTTCTCACCCCGTAGGTGGAGACTATAGAAGAATGGGGACGGTTCTCCCCAGAGAGAACCGTCCCCAAAGGCGCGGCAATCTTAATGACAGAACCGTTCCTGAATCTGCCGAAGAAAGAATTGCAGAG
>FLOH01001560.1_pt1 | contig 17583 bp, 10 predicted proteins | sample 756751 | NCBI WGS metagenome assembly FLOH01 (sample SAMEA4026879, study PRJEB14308) | marine metagenome | biome: coastal water; material: water | depth 74 m
ACCGCAGCATCGGTCCGGCGTACCTGGCCTACAGCCGGATGGAACCCATCGGTGTGGTGGCGGCCATCGTTCCATGGAATTTCCCGTTGATCATGGCGGTGGCCAAAATTGCACCGGCGATCGCAGCCGGCTGTACCGTCGTACTCAAGCCCGCCGAAGAAACCAGCCTGTCGGCCCTGAAACTGGGTGAACTGATCATGGAGGCTGGCTTTCCAGCCGGTGTCGTCAATATTGTGACCGGCCCGGGCAGCCAGGTCGGAGCAGCACTTGCGGCTCACCCGGATGTCAACAAGGTTACTTTTACCGGCTCAACACCCGTCGGCAAGCAGATCGTCCAGGCGGCCGTCGGAAACCTCAAAAAGGTCTCACTCGAACTGGGTGGAAAATCCCCGGTCATCGTGTTTGATGATTCCGACCTGGACGCGGCCATAACCGGCGCGGCGCAGAGCATTTTCCTGAATGCGGGCCAGGTATGTTTTGCCGGTACGCGTGTTTATGTGCAACAGTCTGTATTTGAAGATGTGGCAGACGGTGTTGCCGAAATCGCACGAAATATCAGGCTGGGCCATGGCCTGGAAAAGACATCTGAAATGGGACCGGTGGTCTCGGCACGGCAACAGGAAACCGTTTGCAGCTATATACAATCCGCCAGCGAAGAAGGTGCTGAGATACGCGCTGGCGGTAACACAACCGGTGCGCCAGGTTTTTTCATCGAACCCACCATCCTGACAACGTCGCGGCCTGATATTCGCGTTGTCCGGGAAGAAATATTCGGCCCGGTATTATCGCTTGTGCCGTTCAAAACTGAAGAGGAGGTCGTTGCCCTTGCTAACGACTCCCAGTATGGACTGGCCGCCAGCATCTGGACCCGTGACCTGTCAAGGGCCCACTCAATTGCTGGCGCCATCCAGGCCGGTACTGTCTGGATCAACTGCCATGACCTGCTGGATGAATCGATGCCGTTTGGCGGATTCAAACAGTCGGGTTGGGGCACAGAAGGCAGCCATTATGGCGTGGAAGAATATATCCAGAAAAAATCTGTGATTGCCACGCTTTAGGACCGGATCTAAGAGCTCATAAGCTCGCGAATAACCTGCTCGATCGTATCCCGTGATGGTACGTAGAGTTCTTCCAGGTTGGGTGCAGCGGGCACTGGTGTATGCGGTGCGGTGATTTTTCTCGGTGCCACCTTAAACGCACCCATGGCCTCGATGGCAACGCTGCTGATCACTTCTGAGGCCATACCACACAATGGGTTTGCTTCATCCACTACCAGCAAACGACCGGTCGCCTCCACACTTTCGACAATCATCTCCATATCAAGCGGTGAAGTGGTGCGCGGGTCGATGACTTCGACTGAGTATTCCCCTTGCAGTTTGTCGGCCACGTCATTGGCAAACCCGACCATGTGCCCAAAGGCCACCACCGTTATGTCGTCCCCTGTCCGCGTGACATTGGCTTCGCCGAACGGGATTGCGTAGGGTTCATCCGGCACTTCGCCTTTTGAGTTATAGAGCAACTTGTGCTCGAGAAACATGACGGGGTCATTATCGCGAATCGCCTGGATGAGCAATCCCTTGGCATCATGCGGATTCGAGGGCAGAACGACTTTAAGACCGGGGATATGGGAGAAAATGGGCCACAACGCCTGTGAGTGTTGCGCCGCCGAGCCCTTACCGGCGCCGACCGAACCACGGACAACCATGGGCACACTGCAATTGCCACCAAACATATAACGGAACTTGGCGGCCTGGTTGTAAATCTGATCGAAGCAGACACCGAAAAAATCCATGAACATAAGTTCTGCCACGGGTCTCAAGCCGGTCAGCGCAGCACCGGCTGCGGCACCAATAATGGCGCTCTCAGAGATGGGTGTGTCGATGACACGATCCTTGCCAAACTGGCCGTAAAGACCCTTTAGCACACCAAACATGTTGCCGGTCGAGCCTTCCCCGCCCGCAACACCACCGAGGCCACCGGCAATATCCTCACCGATCAGTATCACCGTGGAATCACGCTCCATTTCCTGACGCAAGGCTTCATTGATGGCTTCGCGAAAACTTTTAATCGGCATGACCCTGATTTCCTCTCAATAGGTGGCGTAAACGTCGGTCAGCAATTCAGCCGGCGCCGGTTGCGGTGCCAACAGAGCCGCGTCCACCGCCGCGTCAATTTCCTGAGTAATCTCAGCATCCAGCGCATCCAGTTCAGCTGCCGATATTTCGCCCACCCGGGTAACTTTTGCTCTGAAAATAATCAGCGGGTCTGCGTTCCGGCGCAAATCTTCCAGTTCATTCCGGGATCGATAGGCCTGCGGATCACCTTCATAATGGCCGTGCCACCTTTTTGCAACACATTCGAGCGTGCTTGGGCCTTCACCACAACGGGCCCGCTTAACCGCCTCCGCCATGGCTTGTGCAACCGCAAAAACATCTGTGCCATCCACCTTTTGAGCCGGCATTCCAAAAGCCGCCGACCTTGCTGAAATATCGCCGCTGCCAATGTGGTAATCCACACCAGTATGTTCGCCGAAACCATTGTTCTCTATTACGAATATGACCGGCAATTGCAGCACCACGGCAAGATTCATCGCTTCAAAAGCGGTTCCCTGATTCGCAGCCCCGTCACCCATAAAGGCCACCGCGACATTGGTAGTACCCAGCGTCCTGGCAGTCAGTGCAGCACCGCAGGCAAGCGGTGGCGAACCACCAACAATGGCATTGGCGCCTAACATTCCCCTCGATACGTCAGCGATATGCATCGAGCCACCTTTGCCTTTGCAAATCCCGCCCTGTTTACGGAATAACTCTAACGCCATCGGCTTGATCTCGCAGCCTTTTGCAATACAGTGACCATGTCCCCGGTGGGTCGATGCAATACTGTCTGCATCGCTAAGATGTACGCAGATGCCGGCCGCAACGGCCTCCTGCCCGATATAAAGGTGCGTCATTCCCGGCACGGTACCGGCTGCGTATTCAGCGGCAATACGCGTTTCAAATTCGCGGATCGTCTTCATTGTGCGGTAGGCACGCAATTGCATTGCCCGATCCATACTCATGTCCATCTCCCGAAGTCAGCCTGCATATGCTTGTTGGTTAAGTTCGCAAGGATGTTGGCGTTTCAATGAATTGGCGCAAAACATCCAGAAACCTGGCACCCACGGCACCATCGATCACCCGGTGATCGCAACTCAGGGTCAGCGTCAATATGCTGGCCACCACCGCTTGGCCGCCATCAACCACCACACTTTCACGAACCGCACCCACGGCGAGGATCGCAGCATGCGGTGGATTGATAATGGCGTCGAACTGCCGCACGCCGTACATACCGAGGTTCGAGACACAAAATGTGCCGCCCTGGTATTCATCCAGCGCCAGCGAGCCACTTTGTGCACGCCGGACAAGATCGCGGGTTTCACTGGATATTTCCACCAGTGTCTTGTTTTGCACCGCGCGAACAATGGGTGTAATCAAACCGCTCTCGAGCGCCACCGCGACTGCGATATCAGCATCGGTTCCCGGGTAGATATTTTCGCCGTCAAACTGAATATTGACCTCATTCACCTCGATCAGGGCGCTGCCACAGGCTTTGAGCAGAAGATCATTGAGCGAAATTCTCAGCTCCGGGTCCGGTTCATTTATTTCCAGCCGTGTCTTCAGAAGCGCATCCATCTTCACGTCAATAACCAGCCGGTAATGCGGAATTGTCTGTTTGGATGCCTGCAACCGACCGGCGATCTTGCGCCGCATGGAGTTGAGGGGTTTGCCTGCGACAGCAAAGGGCGCTAAAACCACAGGCGCAATCGAGTCGCTGACAACCGGGCGTCGTTGTGATACCGCCGCTGGCGCCCTGTCCGCTTTTGCCAGTGCCCGCTCCACATCGCGCCGTGATATGCGCTGATTGCGTCCGCTACCGTTAATATTGTGTAAGTTGACAGCGTATGCAGCCGCAAGCTGGCGCGCCCGGGGCGTGGCATGCACGGCTTTGTCATCGGCACCTTGAGCCAGCGATGTCGTCACCGCGTTGCCAGAAAGAGTTGGTATTTCTCCAGCGACCGGCTCATAGGCCGGGTTAAGGTCCACCCCGGTGTTGCTTGCGGACTCCGCTTCAGTGCTGCCGTTGTTTGCAACGTAATCCGCCAGCTGTTCATCACTAACGGTGAAATCCGCTACCAGGGCCATGGTGGCCTGCACTGGAAGCACGTCTCCGACTTCCGCAACGATCTTTCGCAACGTGCCGGCAAAAGGTGCTTCCATGACATTGGCTGTTTTCTCGGTTTCGAACGTGCAAATCTCATCACCTGTCTCGAAGCTGTCACCCTCGGCGATCAACCAATCAATGATCGTTACCTCTTCGACAGACAGGCCCAGGCTCGGTACTTGCAGGGTTTTAATCAAATCAGCGGACATCATTAATCCCGTGTCATCATCCATCCGGAGTTACATCGAATAGTTTTTCGACGTTAGCAAAGCAATATACAACTTTTATTGTACAATAAAAGTCAAACTATAGTGAGATTAACATCAATATGCAAGCCTGATATGCTCACCGTTTCAATACGGATTACAGTTATTTTAACGTATTTATGCGGCTTTTGTAACAACACGGAAAGCTTGACTACGTTTTTAACGTTCTGCCTATTGAGAGTTTATTATCGTACATTTATAATTTCATTTAACACGCCATCGCGTTGCTGGCACCTGATAAGAAACCCGGAAACAATGATAGTGTAGAATTACATTTCACAGACAAGACACCCAATTTAAGGTATCACGATATGACTGCAAAAAACCGGGCTTACGGAAAAATAAGAAATGCCATTTTTGGCGGCAAGTTCCCACCCGGTTACCAACTCAAAGAAGACGACTTGGTCGCTTACTGTGAGGTCAGCCGCACGCCCGTCCGGCAAGCATTCAAAATGCTGGCCGATGAAGGACTGGTGACCGTCAAAAGCAACCGGCGCTCTTATGTGGCGGATGTATCTGAGGCCCACAGCGAGGAAATCTACGATATCCTGTCCATGCTCGAAAGTTACAGCGCCGGACTCGCCGCCTTGCGCATTAGCCATGATGAACTGGACAATCTGCGCGCAATTCTCGATGAGATGGAAGTCATAACAAAATCCAGGCCGGCTGATGGAGAAGGGTTTCTCGAATTGAATTCCCGCTTTCACAAAGCAATCCACAGTGCTTCCGGCAATGCTACGCTGTATGAAATCATACAGCGAATCGTTGATTTCCCGGCCACGCTGTATTTGAAAATAGGTATCGCCACCAACAACGAAACCGCGATCAGTGATCACGCATCGATCGTTGATGCACTTGCCACAGGTGATCGCGACTACGCCGCTTTGAGCATGAAAATGCACACTGAAACAACCCGCAGAGAGTTCAGGGATTTATGGAAACAGGAATCACCCGGGTGAACCGCTGCAGTTGGGCATACATAATTCTGTAGTACAATAAATGAGCCCTCTAAAAACTGCAAAATGATTCAACATCGATCATTTTATAATCCATAAAGTATATATATACGATCTAACAGTATTTACTGATATTAATTTGAATATCCTGATACATCCTTCACATAAATGCAAACTCCCACGACCAGCATATTTCACATATTATTGTACAATCCAAAGACAGGAACTACTATAGCCGCAAGCATTTGCAAATCAATCACTCGCGAGCGGGGAAAATATGCTCTGTCTTCACATGTTACTCAAACTGATTGCCCCTGGTTTTCCGATAGGGGTAAAGCTACCAATACAAAACTTCAGACATGCGACGCTTGTTGCAACTTTCACGCTACTGACTGCATTGACAGCCTGCACTGACCCCGGTGATGGTGCATCAACAGACAATACTGCCAGCGGTCTTTTAGCGACAGAATCACTGCCGATGGAACCCTCGGCCAGACCCAACATTTTACTGATTCTTGCCGATGATCTTGGTTATTCGGATATCGGGCCGTTTGGTGGTGAAATCGCGACGCCGAATTTGGACCGACTGGCAAATGCCGGCAAACTACTGACCAACTTCCAGGTCCACTCGGTGTGCACACCCTCTCGCGCCATGTTATTGACCGGTGCCAACAATCATGTGGCTGGTATTGGTGCAATGGCTGGCGAAGCAAGGGGCGCGCAGGTCGGTGCTGAAAACTACGAAGCCCACTTGACCTATCGTGTGGTCACCATCGCTAGTCTTCTTCGTGACGCCGGCTACCACACCTATATTTCGGGCAAGTGGGATATGGGGGGGCGCAACGATGATGCATTGCTGCCGGGGAAACGCGGCTTTGAAAAATCGTTTGTGCTGGTGGAAGGCAGCGCCGATCATTTTCGAAAGTTCCCGGCCCTGGCAGAACTCGATACGGTCAATTACAGTGAAAACGACAGACCGGTTGACCTGCCCGAAGATTTCTACTCGTCAAACTATTACGCCGACAAGATGATCGAATTTCTCGATACGGAACAGGCTGATTCAAACCCGTTTTTTGCCTACCTTTCGTTTACCGCGCCGCATTACCCGCTGCAGGCACCCGATGAGTATATTGATAAATACGAGGGCGTTTATGACGCAGGCTACGACAAAATAAGACAACAGCGGATTCAGCGGATGCGGGCGTCCGGTCTGATCAGCGCGGATCTTGAGGCGGCACCGCAACACCCTGCCTGGCCCAGTTGGGATGAACTGTCAGAGGACATGAAAAAACTTGAATCCCGCCGGATGCAGATATACGCAGGCATGGTGGAGGCCATGGACCATCAGATCGGCCGGGTTCTGGCGCATTTGGAAGACACCGGTCAGATCGAAAACACCTTGATCGTCTTTCTGTCAGATAATGGCCCTGAGGGTGGTAACCCGCTCGACTGGGCGCCCTATTACGTGGATTGGGCAGACGAAAACTTCGACCTGAGCCCCGAAAACATGGGCCGGCCCGGGTCATTCGTCTGGTATGGACCGGGTTGGGCGCATGTCAGCAGCACACCGTTCAGCCTTTATAAAGGGTTCACAACTTCGGGCGGCTTATTATCGCCAACGATTGTCTCGATGCCCGGTCATATTCAAGCCGGCAGCAGATCCGGGGCCTTTGCGACAATTTTGGACCTGCCGGCCACCTTTCTCGACCTGGCTGGCATTGAGCACCCGGCACCCCGTTACCAGGGACGCGATGTCAAAGCAATGGAAGGAAAATCACTTGCTGGTCTGTTGTTCGATAGCGATGAGTCCGTGCATGCTGCAGACGATGTCATGGTGTGGGAAATTTTTGACCGCCGTGCGGTGCGCCGGGGCAACTGGAAAATTGTCTGGATCAACAAGCCGTGGGGTAAAGGCGTAGGCGAGTGGTCTTTGTACAATGTACTGGATGACCCGACAGAGCAAAACGACCTGGCAGATACCGAGCCCTCAATAAGAGACAGCCTGATCGCAGACTGGCAGGCCTACGTCGCAAAAAATGCTGTGATCACGATTGACGGCGGAATAGACTTTGGCTGGACCAACAGGACATCCCATTACACATGGCTGCCGCCATCACTACGTAAAAAAGCCAGGGAATAACAATATGCCAAATGGAAAGTCCGGTAGCCCCGCTCAAAAAGTTGAAATCAACAGCTTCAGGCTGCTTGTAGCTGCGCTGTTGCTGCATACGATCGGCCCACAGACCGTGCTGTTATTGCCGGGATTTGTCCAGGGCATGGTCGAACACATCGGCTTCACTGATCAGCAGGCAGGTTACATCGTATCGACGGAAATGTGGGGCATGACGGTCTCTGCTATCGCCATGATGTTCCTGGTTTCGCGTGTGAACTGGCGGCTTATGTTCAGACTCTCTCTCGGCTTGCTGATGGTGGGGAATTTCCTGTCTGCCTTTGTGACCGACTATTCCACTTTCCAGGTGCTAAGGTTTTTCACTGGTATGGGCGGTGGAGCCATCGTCGCGTTGTGCTACGCAACCTTTGCCCTGACAGCCAAAGCAGACCGGAATTTTGGCCTCGGCATCATGTTTGTGCTGGTATACAGCGCGGCCGTCTATCCTTTGCTACCACTGGTATTTGCCCACGTCGGCATGTCAGGCCTGCTGTTGTTCTTCGGGATCTTCGCCGTGGTTGGACTGCCATTTGTCCGGCAGATGCCAACATCGGGTGAAGAGCATATAGAAACCGATGAAAATGCTGTCAACATAGGCGCATCACGAAAAATACTGGCCCTGGCTGCCATGTTTATTTATTTTGTCGCCAATTTTATCGTTTGGACCTACATATTCCGTATCGGTGTTGCGGCTGGCCTGAGTGAACAGGAGGTTGCCAATGGGTTGTCATTTTCCCAGTTTCTGGGTATTGCCGGTGCATTTACAGCCGCAGCGGTTGGCGCAAGATTTGGCCGGGGCATCCCGCTCTCGTTGGGAATACTCGGCGGCGCAATACCGCTCATATTTCTGTTCGGCACGACCAGCGCTATCTGGTATGCGGTCATCGTGAGTATTTACCAGTTCGCCTGGAACATGACCCACCCCTACCTTCTCGCTGCCATGGCCAGTTTTGACCCCAGTGGGAAGATGGTTGTTTACGCCACTGCAATGCAATTTATCGGCGTCAGTGTCGGTCCCGCGCTCGGTGCCATCGCCATCACCTCGGACGGCTATGAAAACACACTGCTGATGGGAATTGCGCTGCTCGTGGCCAGCCTCGCCCTGATCCTTCCACCGGTGTTCAGGCAGGCACGATTGGCCACCAGAATCCGACCGTGAAGTGCCGGGGTTTACACCATCCGGGCATCGTTGTTCCAGACCTCGATCGGGCCGTGGCATTTTATTGTGAGTTAACCAGTTTCAAAAAAATACGTGAAACATCGTGGACCAGCGAGCATGCCAAGTTCAATCAGGTCGTAGGCCTGAAAAGCTCTGCAGCACGTCTGTGTTTGCTGCAAGGTGCAAATTGTTATCTTGAGCTATTCGAATTTTCGGCACCTGTTTCTGATCTGCGTCCTGCTGAATATGGCGCAAATGACTACGGTATTCGCCATTTATGCTTCGAATTTGAGGATGTTGCAGTTGCGTTGAAGCTGGTTGTAAGCCTCGGCGGTGCAAAAATCAATGAGCCTGTCTGTAATGATTCCGGCATAACAGCGGTTTACTGCCGTGACCCTTTTGGGAATCTGCTGGAGTTGATCACACCATCACCAGATGGACCTTTGCCATCGATCGGATCCCGGTGCAGGGCTGGTTAATATACAATAATATAATACAATAAAAAATAAATAAAGTTATTTAATGTACGTCATTATTACTGATATAGCCATTATATATGCCAATAATACCAATATACAATATTTATTATACAATATTTAGTTGTAAATTATTTATTTTTATAGTACAAATATAAGAATTCGCTGCGAATTGTATCGGACATAATAAATGGAGGCGAGGATGAAGACTTTGGGGACAAGGACTTTAAGTAGATTTCCAGACAGTGGCTCAACTGCTTGGCATCGAAGAGCAGTTTCAATTGTTACTGCTTCTTGCATCGTGTTTGGTTTTGCGAATGTGGTTTTCGCTCAATCCGATGACGGGCTGGTCTTGGAAGAGGTCTTGGTGACCGCGACCAAGCGTAGCACCTCGTTGCAGGATGTTGGTGTCGCAGTATCCGCTTTTTCAGGTGAAGATCTGGAACGTCTTGGCATCACGAGTTCTGAGGAAGTATTGCTCCGGGTTCCAAACCTGGAGATCCAGGCTAATGCCGGCTCAACAAATGCCAATATTTTCTTGCGCGGCGTCGGCTCAACCGGAATGAGTTTTAATCTTCAGAGTGGCGTTGGCATCTATGCAGACGAAGTCGTATTGAATTCTCCGGTGGTTAACATCCTGCAGGTTTACGATCTGGAACGGGTTGAGGTCTTGCGCGGACCGCAAAATACCTTATATGGCCGCAATACGACGGGGGGTGCGGTGAATTTCATTTCCCGAAAGCCGATTGTGGGCGGCGAAACTAACGGCTATATCAGCGGCAGCTATGGCCGCTTCAATGAGGTTAATCTCGAAGGCGCAGTGGGCGCGTCGATGGGAGAGAAAGCTGCCTTCCGGTTTTCAGTTCAGTCACAAACACGTGACGGGATCAGAACAAACCTGCTGACTGGCAACGATGATGTTGACCGCGATAAGTTTGCCACCCGCCTGCAGCTTGCGTTTGAGCCCAGTGAAAGGGTTTCGGTGAGCCTTAAGGCTCACGTTGAGCGAGTTCGCAGCGGTAATCTACGTTTCAAGCTTGCAGGCAGCTTTGATCCCAATGACCCAACACAGCCCTGCGCGACACCTTACCAGCTGGGGGCCTGTGCGGACGCATCCGGTTTTGTGGATACGGCGGATCCGCTCGAGTTCTCGTCCAACATGGTGGACCCGGAAAATGACGTGGACGCCTTTGGTGTTTCCGCTCAAATCAACATAGACTTTGAGAATTTCACCCTCACGTCAATTACAGCTTATGAGGAGAATGAAGCGGCTTTGAGCGAAGATTCGGATGCATCACCAGCGCATGAGTTCCACTTTTGGATTGATTCCGAAGCCGAACAATTCAGCCAGGAACTCCGTCTCGCCAGCAATGACGATGCTGATTTTCGCTGGATTGTCGGCGCTTACGGCTTTTGGGAAGACAAAGAGGGGAACACGGGTCCAACTTTTGGTACGCCGATGGGCACCATGGTAGTGCGCTCAGGAGCCCAGTTCGACAACACCTCATATTCTGCCTATGCCGATCTTGAGTATGAGGTGAGTGAGAAATTTGCCCTGAAGGGCGGTCTGCGCTTCGGCTCCGACAACATCAAGGGTTCATCGGTAGCGGTTTTTGCTTTTGAATCTGCCCTCGGTGGCCTCGACTTTACAACGCCGTCTTTAAGCGGAGCGCCAGTGCCGACCATCGCCGATATTTTGAGTACAAATCCCGGTATTGCGGCTATTACTGTCGGCGGCCCGGACAACCCGGACGATGCCATCAATGACACCACCTTTAATGAATGGGGTGGTGAGCTTGGTGTCGAGTACCGCCCGAACGACGACGTCCTGGTCTATGCCCAATGGAGCCGTGGCTTCAAGGCCGGTTCGTTTCCGAACGCGCCGATGGCTATCATGACTGGCCTGGGCGATACCCCGATCGAACCGGAAATCGTCAATGTCTACGAGTTGGGTGTGAAGTCTGAGTTTGCTGACGGCCGTGCCCTCCTGAATGCTGCAATATTCTACAATGACTATCAAGATCAGCAGATCGCCGAAGGGATTCCTTTAGAAGGCGGCGGTACGGAATTCCGAGTGTTGAATGTGGACTCAGAAATATTTGGGCTCGAAGTTGATTTCGATTGGCTGCTTGCCAAAGGCACTTTTATCAACTTCAGCCTGGGCTATCTTGATACCAAGATTACCAAGGGTCCGGAAAATGATCCCGCCTTCGCTGGTACGCCGATCGAGGGCAACAAATTGCCACAATCACCAAAGCTATCAGGTAGTGCAGAGTTTCGTAAAGACTGGCAACTGACTGGAGGGGCCACGGTTGGTATTGGTATCAACGGGCGCTACTCGGGCGAACGAGTTTTTGATCTAACCAATGACAGAGGTAACGGGTCTTACATTGTTATGAATGCTCAGGCCTATTATGAGTTTGGTTCGGACAATGACTTCCGCGTGACACTCTGGGGTAAGAACATCAACAATGAACTCTATTACAACAATATGTTCGAGGCGACACTGGGAGGCAGAAGTGTCTATCTCAGTGAACCCCGGACCTATGGCATCACCTTGATCAAGAAGTTCTGACGCCAAAGCCTTTTTATATACCGGAGAGGGGTGACCCTCTCCGGCGTTTTCAGGTGGACTAAGTTTCCGTCTATACTGGCAAAAGCAAAATCTGCTTAAGAGAAGAGATGACGAACCCAGGCTCCGGAATGTGCTATGCGTGAGCGGAAACTGTTTATAGCCGTCATCCTCTGTTTTATGTTCTCCGGCTTCGCCGCGCTTCTTTACCAGACTGCCTGGCTCAACAAGCTCGGTGTTATTTTTGGCACTTCCCACATCGCCGTGGCAACGGTATTGGCCGCCTATATGGCTGGTCTTGCATTTGGCGCGGCTGTCGCTGCTAAATTCGCTCATCGGGTCAAACGACCTATTCTGGTTTACGGTGTCTTGGAGGCAGTCATTGGCATAAGCGCCATGCTGGTTCCTGTTTTATTGGACGGTGCTCAAGCGCTGCTGGTCATTTTGTATGGCGATCAGCCGCAACCCGTATCGGCGCACGCCTTTGCGCAAACACTTTATTACCTGGTCGCGACCTTTTTAATCCTTGCCATCCCCACCGGCGCAATGGGTGCGACGCTGCCATTGCTGTCCCGCTATGCGGTAACGGAGGACCGACAGGTCGGGCCCCGTGTCGGATTGCTTTATGGAATCAACACCGTCGGTGCAGTATTCGGTGCACTGATGGCCGGGTTTCTGCTGCTGCCCCACCTGGGTCTGATCGGAACCCTGGCCGTAGGGGCAGGCGTCAATGTGCTTGTCTTTTTCCTCGCCATCTATTTGGCTCGCACTGCTGGCAGTCAAAAGACCCAGCCGCAGGCAGACGAAGATACGACCCCGGCACCACCCAGATCCGGCCAATACGTACCACAACACTGGATCATGCCAGTGATGCTTGCTTCCGGTGCAGTATCCTTCACACTTGAAGTGTTGTGGACAAGACTCTTGAGCCACATCTTTGGTGGCACGGTCTACGCCTTTGCGATCATGCTGGCTTGCTTTTTGAGCGGTATTGCACTCGGCGGACTTTTCGCCGGTCGCCTGGCTCAACGCCGGGATAGTGCCTGTCTGTTTTTCGGTGGTGCCCAACTGCTGATTGCGATCATATCTTATGTCTCATATAGCCTGATCGACAGTTGGTTACCAGCTGGCAGCGGGCTGGGTGGAAGAGCACTTTACGCTTTTCTTATTATCGTGCCATCGACAATTTTTATCGGTGCGACGTATCCGCTTGCCGTGCGTATCGCAACTACCCGTGCTGACGATACCGCGAGCATTAGCGGCAGCATTTACGCCTGGAATACCCTCGGGGCGATTATCGGTGCATTGCTGACAGGCTTCATCATCCTACCCAGCCTCGGGTTTGGCCCGACACTAAAAGTTGCCATGATCGTTAGCGTGTCGCTGGCCATGCTGGTTGCCTTTTTTGCTAAACCAAGGCAGTCCCCTGTGCTCGCAACTTCGGTCGCGGTGCTGTTGGCAATCGCGTTCCTTGTATTTCCCGCGAGACCCGATGGGCTGATTTACTCGCACGTTGCCAGTCAGGACGAATGGGGCAAAGAGCATTTCTACGCTGTCGGGCGTTCCGCGACAATCCTGATGCGGGAGGTCGATGGCTTTATCCAGTTATCGAGTAACGGTCTTTCTGAATCCTCTGTCGGGCGGCAAGGTATGCCACCATATAATCTGTCTCAAAAATGGCTGTCCGGGCTACCGGCACTTGCACGCCCGGAAGCTACATCCATGCTGGTTGTGGGCTACGGTGGTGGTGTTGCCGTCGAGGGTGTGCCACCCCATGTCCAGGACGTCGACGTGATCGAATTGGAGCAAATGGTCATCCGTGCGAACCAGGCCGTGGCCCCGCTGCGTGGATTGGATCCACTCGCAGATCCACGTATTAAGCTGGTCATCAATGACGCCCGCAACGCCATGACGCTGACAGACAAGCGCTATGACATTATCGTCTCCCAGCCTTCCCACCCCTGGACCGGTGGCGCTGCGCACCTTTATACGTCTGAATTTCTTGAGTTGTCCAAGACGCATTTGAATGATGCTGGCGTTTTCCTGCAATGGATCAATTCACAATTTGTCGACGCAGCGTTGCTGAAGGTATTGATGGCGACACTGGTGAACCAGTTTTCATATGTGGAACTGTATCAGCCGGAACGCCAGGTGCTGTTGTTTCTTGCCTCCGATGCTCCATTGGATGTGTGGACGGGTGCCAGGGGCGCTGCGACCGCGATCAGGAATCATCAACGACATTACAGGCGAATGGGGTTACGTACAGTCGAAGACGCTGTCGCAATGATGACCCTGGACGCTGCCGGTGTGAGAGACTTCGCAAAGGGTGCACCACTCAATACGGACAATCACAATCTGCTGGCTTTTTTCAGCCGCTCACGAGCAGATGGATTGACGGCTGATACCATGCTTGAGCTATTTGAGAGTATCGACCCCCTGACAAACCCGCACAGCGATTTTCATACCAACTATGCACAGGACTTCGCGCTGCATCATATTGCGGAGCAGTTGTTACAGGGTAATTTTATTCAGCGCACCTTCAAAATGGCGCAGGCGACACGGGAATCGGATCGGCGGGCCACCATTGATGCACTCGGCTATGATTACTCGGGTGATTTTGACCGTGCCGAGACCACGTTCAATAGTGCACTTGCTGATAATCCCGATAATAAGGCGGCGCAGTTTGGCTTGCTCAGACTCTATTTGGCTGCCCTCGCACAGGGTAAGATTCCGCCTCCGATAGCGGCGCTCGCTAACCGTCAAAGTGGCCCCGATCGTCGTGTGCTGGAGGGTTGGGTATTTGGTGCTGCAGGTGCCTTCGACAGACTTGCCAGTCTGGACCATGAGTTGGCTGAAGTCTCTCCAACATCACTTGCTTATCCGATTGCCGTTAAGCTGCGCGTCGACTGGCGGGTTGTTTTCTCACAGAGAAGCAAGGATCCTGTGCTGGCGCGCGAAGCATTGGAAATACTGGATGATCTGCTTGCATCTTATTGGAACCTGGACCTCTATATCTTGCGTTCAGGTTGTGCCTTTCTCGCTGGAGACAGCCATGCGTTTGTTGAATCGGTCGCGGCTGCAGCTCGCCAACTCAGAGGACGACTCGACAAGCTGGAACAAGACAACGAGACCATTCCAGCAGATGAAGCCGCACAATTGAGATCCAGGCTGGATGGTATGCTCGCCCGCTTATCAACACCAATAACGGAATCAGTCCGCGAGCGGGCAGACGCCATCGCGGGTGAAGTGCGTGGTGTCGCAGCGCGGCTTTAGTGACTGCGGCGGACGTAGCGCAGTGCAAATTATTGAACAGACCCAGACATATTCGCAATGATATCAAATAGTTAAAGGAGCGTTCGTCGAATGAATCAACATTCAAGCCACCGCCGTAACCCTTTTAAGTACGGTCTTAGGCAATTTTTTGTTTTCGCCGGTCTACTGCTGACCATGATGGCTTGCACCGACCCAAGCCGGACATTCACTAGTATACCTGAGCTGGTACCAAACCCCAGTGGTCATGTTCCGCTTGCCGCAGTGATCCGGTTTCGCAGCGATGCTGATGTACGCTCCGAAATATCAATTACTGATGGCACTAATCAGTGGCAGGCGCAGTTCGACGCGAACATTGCTGACAACGGAGCCTATGAGATTCCGGTCGTAGGCATGCGTCCGGGTCGTGAGCACAAAATCACGCTGGCCGTTTCGACTGGCGACGGCACCAGGTATGACCAGAGCTTCATCTACACGACACCGGAGTTGCCGGCAAACCCGCGCTCTATTCCTCCTATTGATATAAAAGTGAGCAAACCCGGACGCATGGAGCCTGGCGTTATCTTCCTGAGTACGCGGCGACGTGCTCTCGGCCGGGCACATTGGTTGACACCGAAGCAGCGTGAGTTTTCGACGGAGTGGGGAATGCTGATTGCCCTGGACGAAAAAGGTGATCTGATCTGGTACTACGAGTCAGAGTTCCGGACCTCCGGCATCGATCGTTTGATGAATGGAAATATCCTGTTGCACCGCTCAGATTTTTCGACGCTTGAGATTGATCTGCTCGGTAATACCGTCAAACAGTTATATGCGGAAGACCGCCCTTTCCCACCGCCAGCGAATCCGAATGCGATACCGATTAAGGGCCTGCAAACCTTGCACCACCAGCCTCATGAATTGCCAAATGGAAACTTTCTTGCTTTTTCTGCAAATGGCTATCTCGTCAAAGACTATTACACCAGTGACCGGGATCCGGATGCGCCTCGCGCCGATCAAATGGTCATGGCCGACACTGTCGTGGAGATCACGCCACAAGGCGAGATCGTTTGGTCGTGGAATACCTTTGATGTGTTGGACCCGTTCAGAATCGGCTACAACACCTTCGATAGTTACTGGTGGGTGCGCGGCTTCGATCAGCATCGAGACTGGAGCCATGGCAACGGCCTGAGTTATGACCCGGCAGATGACTCGGTGCTGGTCTCCTTACGCAACCAAAGTGCCATCTTGAAAGTCGACCGAAAATCGAGTGAACTCAAATGGATACTCGGCCGTCATGACGGTTGGCCCGCACGCCTTCGAAACAAATTGCTTACGCCCGTCGGCGATTTGATGTGGCCTGGCTATCAACACAATCCACGTATGACAGCGGCGGGTACAGTGATTCTATTTGATAATCGCGCGTATGGCGGCGCCCGACCGTTTGAGGACCCATTACCGCTGGCGAAAAGCTTCAGTCGCGGCGTTGAGTACGAAATCAACGCTGAAGACATGACGGTGCGGCAAGTCTGGACCAGCGGCGATAAACAAGGTGATGATCCCTGTTTCTCCTACGCTATGAGCGATGCCTGGCGTTTACCTGTAACTGACAACCACCTGATAATATACGCCTTTTGTACGCCATTGATTGAAGGCGTGTCGCAGAACAGCATGGATGAGACACAACGGGTGGTTGACGATTTACCGTACGGCGGTCGTATTGTGGAATATTCAGGCGACGACATCGTCTTTCGAGCAGACATCGTAGATCAATACGACTTGCTACAATGGGAGGTATATGGTGGTTTTAAAAGCCCTGGTATCTACAGCGAATTCGAGGCAGCCAGAGCGCACCAATAATACCGATGTGGCAGGTCTGCATCCCCACTGGTGCCATTGGGGTTTTACCTCCCGGGTGCTCCACCGCTGACTCAATGACCTTTGACATGAAACCGGTTCGCTTTGCCTGTTGATTTGCATTGAATATTGAACCACTTTTGTATCAAAAACTGCCCCGTTAATTGAATTCTAAAAACTTGAATATATGAAGAAATTCTTGATTGGAAGTGGGTCAATTAAAAATGCAAAAGCGGGGCAAACGAGCATGCAAATCAACATTTAATTCAACAGCAAAGCCAGATCATTGGCGAATTTAAACCACTTCAGAGGTGACCCCTGAGTGACCCGAAAATAAATAAGACTGCAGCTAAACACTATAACCTATTGATTTTGTTGGTGGTGATGGGTGGACTTGAACCACCGACCTCAGCATTATGAATGCGAGAGGACATGACAGGCTAGAGTACTTAATTGCAACTACAACCACTGAAAAGTGTCACTAATAGATACACTATTGATATTTTTAAATATAATAAACGTTTATATTCATATATTTATGATCCATAGTATCCGAACCGCAGCATCGGTCCGGCGTACCTGGCCTACAGCCGGATGGAACCCATCGGTGTGGTGGCGGCCATCGTTCCATGGAATTTCCCGTTGATCATGGCGGTGGCCAAAATTGCACCGGCGATCGCA
>FLOH01001561.1_pt1 | contig 17234 bp, 15 predicted proteins | sample 756751 | NCBI WGS metagenome assembly FLOH01 (sample SAMEA4026879, study PRJEB14308) | marine metagenome | biome: coastal water; material: water | depth 74 m
GACTGGCAGTCAAGAGGTCGTCGGTTCGATCCCGACTAGCTCCACCAATTATATCAAGCACTTACAGTTTTCGCTGTAAGTGCTTTTTTGTTTTTGGCACCATTTTGGCACCATTATCCAAAAACGATAACCCATTGATTTTCTTTTTAATCTCACTTCCCCCAACAGCACCTCTTATATCCCCCTGATCACGACATAACTCAGTTTGTAGCTTCCTATTCCCCCTCCGCTTTAGCGGGTAACTTTGGGCAGGTAATCGAACTACCCGCATTATAAACACGAAGCTCAGGCCAATGTTGCATAATGCTTGTTATGTTTGATTTTTGCTCTGAACGATAGTGAAAAAATTACACATAATCACATTATGCGACAATGGCAGACGAGAGGCCCGATGCTGTTGATCGGGCCGTTGTGTAGAACACAGGTGGGTGGGTTCTATTACTGGTTGTTTGGGCAGCTGTATCGCCCACAAACTTACCCAGCCAGACCAACGACACAGAACAAATCAGGCTGGCTGGGCGCTGTTGCTATAAGTGTTTAAGAGCGGAAGCCCTGGAGCGACAAACACTTCCCTGCAAATATCCCTTCATTTGCACACTTTGTCAGCTAACCCCTGTACAGTATGAGGTCACGAATTCTGTACCTAGCTATGCTGAGTATGGATCAACTTCTTCTGGTTGCCTGGGCAGGGCTACTGAAGCCTTCCGTTTGGTGTGCGGCTTTATTGCGCGTCACGGAGGGCGGAAATCGCACCACCAGAGAAGGACTGCCTTTGCGACAGATCTTGGTAGAAACAATCCTGAGGGTAATAGAGGCGTTCAGACTATGTGGCAGTACTTGAATCTCTGTATTACCACCTATGATAGCGGAAGTTGAAGCCAGCGCCGAGAATGGGCTTTTAATATGCTCGTCGGAGGTGCTGGCTTCAGGTGGAGCGGATAATTGGATATTTGGGCCAATTCGTACTCGACATTCAGTTACTATCTTGCACGCTGCCTGACACTCCTCTTGGAGTGACCAGAAAAATAACGTGGAGTTCAGCGAGAGCCGGGATTTTTCGGCTTCCGCAGAAACGTTTTGTTGGGCATTTTTTGACTTTTGATTCTCACGAAAAACAGATCTGAGCCATTTTTTTCATCTTATAAAGCTTAAAATGGAGAGTCCTGGGTTGGTCATTCAGTTCATATTTGGATTGCTTGTTGTCAGTCCAGCGGAAAAGATTCATAGCTCACATTGTTACAAGTTTTACTCCTTTCGACAACATATTCAACTTGTCCATTTTTAATATCTAATCTTGTTGCGGTCCTGCCTGTGTAACCACCAAACTTATTTTTCGCATTATTTCTTATGCAAACCACCCACCAATTTCCGTTAAGGATATCCCCTTTTCTGAACGGCTGTGATGCCTCAGAATCACGTATGCTATAAGGATCATTGTAGTTATTTTTTATGTATGACAAAACTATGCTTTTCCATTCTGATGGATATGGCTCTGATGTTGTTTGTGATGTCTGTAACGATCCGCAAGAACATAAAAAAAAGGTCGCTATAATGATAAGTAATTTTTTCATAAATATCTCCTATGTTGTCCAAAAAAAATATGATGGATAATGGCAATCATTCCAGAAAAAAAGAGGTAACTATCGTGTCCATCTCTGGCATTTACTATGTTGTCCAAACATATCGAGACTTCGGCTATCTTCACTTGTAAATCCCAGACGTTTAGCTACTACTTTTATTCGACGCCCGAAAGCCGAATGAAGCTTATGAAAAGGCGTGCCAGTTTCGATTTTTGCAAGTGCTGCAACATACAACCGTTGATTACGGTGTGCCACCTCTTGAATCAACCGGTGTGAATCAAAAGAGTCACCCAAAATCTTTATTGCTTGCTCAATTGCAGAATCCCATTCTTTCATTATGCCTCCTCTCATTTTAGTTGCCCAATGGCTGAGTTGACGGCCTTTTTTGCTTTGATAATGTCCGCGTAGCGGGCGATTATCGAAGTGAAAGTGCTTGTCGAACGTTTGGTTTGCGTAGCGTAGCGGAGCAGACCGGACGTTTGACTTCGGCAACTCAGCCATTTGGGCAGCGAAGCTGCGCAAACCATTGATTAACAGGTGTACTTGCCCTGATAATATGATAATTCCGGTAAAATCGGGCAAATATTCATACACACAAAATTTATCCAATAGATCATAACCGAAATAATCGGCAACAGACAGGAGTTTTTCCAGATTATTGAGGAAGATGTTACTCCATTTCAGTCAAACCGGATGCAAGATACTACTTTCCTCTCTTTCAATTGAAAAAGGCGTAAACGAACGCCTTCGAGTAGACATGATTCCAGGCAATCTGGACACCGGGCTATGTTATTATGTACCAACGATCAACTCAGCTACAATATCCAAAAAGAAAAAGCCCCCTGGCACGAAACCAGAGGGCTATGTGTTGTTTCTTGATCGGTAGCCGGACAAGGTTAATCATTCAGATGAGTTTGTTCAATTGATATTTATGTTGATGCCAGAATAAGACCAAGAACCTTCTCGGTATCGCCAAGCACCTTTAAGCAAGCCTGGTGTGGTGATAGGGAAAGTTTAGCTGCATAGTTTTTGATATAGCGGTAAGAGTTCCCCAGGGTGTCAGACTGCTTGCCTACCATGCGGCATAATACAGCTGCGGAGAGTTCAGCAACTATCTCCTGCAAAGGCGCTTGACCTGGTTCCAGCTTTCCTACGACCTGTTCGTGTGCTACATGGGCTAGCTCATGAAAAAATGTAGATTCTTCTGGTGTTGCCAATCCTATTTTCTTTTGTCCCGGTGAATAGAAGCCATAAAAGGTGTAATTCCCTGGTATAGCCTTGACAGATACCCCCCACTCTTCTGCACGATCCATTAACGGAAAGCCTGGCAACACGAGTTTTTCATATTCCAGCAACTCACCTTCTGTATCTTCGACCCTGAAGACAGGTTTTAAACCAAAACCTTTGAGAATGGACGTGTCTTTATTGCCCTCCTCAATCTTCTTTAAATATGGAACGAAGATGTAAATCGCCTTACTGCCCTTTGTTACAAAGCGATCTACTGCCTTCCATTGTTTAAATCCCCTGGCGTCCATAGTGCCGGACAAAACCATCAGCAGCCTGTTACAGAGAGACCATTTTTCACTTGGAATGTTGCTGAAAGGAAACATAGCCTTAATTATGGCCGTGGGTACATCTCCTGATTGAAACTGCTCTAATATCCCTTGTAGGACTGACTGCACACGCTCATTCATTTTTGCCTCCTGATAGTTGAAATAGAAAAGCCCTCTCAACCACTGCGGTAGAAAGGGCTCTGCTTATAAGGTTTATTGAAATTATTACAGAACGTCAGGTGTTCTTTGACTCCATATGCACTGGTGATAGAGTATCGGGTACATATGGGGAAAAACGGGTTGTTTTAGACTTTTAGTGTATCGTAGCGACCACCTCAACATGAGTTACTTAGTGTATCGGGTGTGTATCGGGTAGATGTGGAAGGGAGATAGTGTATCGGAATGGCTGACACCTGGAATAAACACTAATTTGGAATAATCATTTCGATGCCTCCTGATTGAACGATTGGATTATGCCCAGTAGATGAGCTTGCCTGTGACCTTCTTAAGGATGACATGAATCCTCATGCTATTTGGTGGTTGCTTTGGTTCGAAGTAGCCAGCGTTGTTCCAAATCAGTGGATAACTACCCTTGCTGGTGACCAAGATAGGCGAACCTTCAATTGAATGATCAACAATGAAGTAGTCCTTGCCACTGACTAATGAGTCACCCTTGAATATAGTGACATCCTCAGCCTGATGAACCTTGGCAGGTATATCGTTGAACATGCCAGTGAGCTTGATGTTGTTCTGTTGCTTGCGCATATTGAATCTCCTATAAGGATTGAATAGATAATAACTCCACTCCTCTTGCCGCAGGCAATGATAATTAGGCAAACGTTGGGTAGTATGTCGGGTATGAGTTGAGAGGAGATATTGCATCGGTAAGGATGGATAGACAGTTGTATGTATCGAACTGAGACTTAATCTCTCATTATCCTCATGAGGAATAGCAAGATGACCTGCTCTCTTACTATCTTACTATCTTACTATCTCGATGTGTACGTGTAACAGAGGGACTGGGAACCCGCAAGTTCCCAGTTGGATTAAACTTCTTCTTTGACACGGAGGTCTTGAGCTACGTCAGCGAGTGCGGCAGAGCCTTCGATCATTGCTTTGTCGAGGTTGTCACAGATTGAATCAATAGCAGTTATTCGTTTACCGAAGAAGTTCCAGAACAGAGTCCATGAATTACGCATGTTATCACCTATAGGTTGAGTTGAATGATGGGAGAGTACTCCATGTTCCCTAGCGCAGCTAATGTCATGGGGGGGGGTAGTCTGGTATTGTGTGCGGTTGGCAGTATGTACTGGGCTCGGAGGTCTGTGAGATATTCCCCCAGGGCTTTAAACCTGTATATTATTTTGAATTATTGTAAGGTGACATACTGACGCGCTCGGTCCTATCAGAGACGGCCAATTACATAAAGTTCAAATAATCTCGCAACACCTTGAAATCGAAAATAAAAATATCGTGTTTTATTAGCAAAAACACAAGGAGACAGATTGATGCAAAATAAAAGTGCTTTTAAATTTGTAATAGCAGCTGCCTATTTGCTTATGATGCTGATAACACCTAAAGCATATGCGGAAGATATTATTTCTGCTGAAAATCCTGATGCTATTCTGAATTTTGCAAAGAGACATGGAAACGCATGGCTTAAGAAAACCTCAGGTGGCGATCCATTAATCATTGGAAAAATTGATGGCCATAAATATGATATTTACTTTCATGGGTGTACTGGTACTGATGGGACAAAATGTAAAGAAATAGAGTTTGTGTCGTCATGGAGAGGAGTTAAGGTATCAATGGACCAAATCAACGAATGGAATAGAACTAAAAATTTTGGAAAAGTTTATTTGGATGAAGATAAAGAACCAATGATTGGGATGATGGTCAACCTTGCATACGGAGTAACTGAAAAAAACCTTAAATGTACATTCATCTGGTGGGCTATCTTAATGAAAGCATTTAGATATAATTTTATTGATCAATAGAACAAATTAACTTAATGGTGTCGAAATTTCCGTTTCACAACTCAATAGAGTACTACCAAGTTTTACTCGATAATTCTTTCGGGACGTTCAGATCAAAAGAATTACTAACAAAAAATAACTCTTACATTATAGAGTCGAGTCACCCGGGAAATATCACCCGCCCCAGGCCCAGGTGAGTAGCCCACAGGCACTGACCCCTTCAGGCTCTCTCAGAACCGGAAGGCTGGAGTAGCAAAATAAGTGCCCCTCGACTCACCAGATTAACCATGTCTCCCTCATGATATTATGGCACGAGTGTCAAAGAAATATGGCCTCTTAATACATCACTTAAGTGGGTCATATTTGTTATCACTCCACAGCTTCTTCAGGACAGGTTAACATGTGCAGCTCAATGATCATTTCAGGTTTAAATGGGACAGTAAACCATCACTCACATCTGTCCTGATCGATCACCCCCGGACGGAATAAAGTAATGTAGTGTGTATATCTATGGTCAACTACTACAGTATGCACACTACTCTCACCTTGAAAACCATCCTTCAGGACAGTATTACTTTAAAAATACAGCTACTTAAGCGACTTATTAAGATTCTCTCCTGGCCTCTGGATTGCTGTTATTCATCCAATGTAGTGTATAACTCGAAGAGCTGAGATGACTTCATCTGCCGAAATCGACCATACCGACACCTTATAATTAGACAGGATGGGGGGGGCAACGACAATTATAATTCCAGGTCGTCTTTCCTTTCAGCTCATTGGTATTTCAAGTCATCTGATACTTCTTAAAGTTCTCCGCCTGCTCAAAGATCTCTTTATACACCTCATCCCGGTCGACCGGTGGATAGCCATGTTTAGCCAACACCAGAATCAGACCAACCTTCAACTCTGCTTTGATGTCATCGCGTTGGTTCCAGTCGGTATATTTGACCTTGTCATCAACTACCGTCTTCACCGCCTTCGCCAGAGTCAGTAGTTTATCCTCCGGGTAGGTGAAGTCATATTTGATCGCCAGCCCCTTCAAAATATCGTAAAAAGCTTTTTCCTCCAGGTCGATGCCCAGATCAGAGTATGAGTCCCGCTCCTTCTTCAAGGCATGAATAAGGTCAACGATCTCGCTCGAAAAATCTTCCAGCACGTTGCTGACCAGCACATCATCTTCCTTGCGCTCATTGTAAAGATCAACCAGTGCCTTAAACTTCTTGGCAAAGTCGATCCCTTTGGTCTTATTCACCTTCTTAAAGTCGGCAATAGCCTTGGCTAGCAATTGCTGCAACAGTTTAATCTTGGTATTGGGGAGTTTAATCTTCTCGATCTTGGCTAGGTAGTCATCATCGAAGATGTCAATAGTCCCGGCTTTGTCGTCCCCCATCTTGAAGATCTCTTCTACTCCGTCGCTTTGCAGCGCCTCCTTGATCATCTCGCGTACCTTGGCGTTCATTTGTGCAGCATCAATACCCTTACCTGTAGTGAGCTTGAAGATGATAGACCGAACCGCCATGTAGAAGTGAATCTGGTCACGTTCATGCTGGCTCAAGCCATCCGAACCGCAGCAGATGTCATATGCTGCTTTGAGCCGCTTAACAAGGAACATGAAACGCTTTTCGATCTTCTCGGTGATCTGTGCATATTCCGCCGCCATGTTCAGGCAGTTAAGTTGTTCAAGCGGACTCCCTTTGTGATAAGGGGTGGTATCGAACTTATGGTATATCTTATTCAGCAGGTCGAGGTGATCTTTCACCACGATGATTGACTGCGCAACCTCTTCGATGTTCTGCTGGTCGGCCTTATTGTAATGAGCCAGGGCAAGGTTCATCTGCTTTTTGATGCCGATGTAATCGATCACCAGTCCCTTCTCTTTGCCCTCATACTTACGGTTGACACGCGAGATGGTCTGGATCAGGTTGTGGCGTTGGATTGGTTTGTCGATATAAATGCTGTCGAGAAAAGGGACATCAAAGCCGGTCAGCCACATATCCACCACGATGGCAATTTTGAAGTTGGACTTGGCGTTCTTGAACTGGCGGTCAAGCTCCTTGCGATGCTCTTTGGTTCCGATCAGGTCGTACATCTCTTTCACATCATCCTTGCCACGGGTCATGATCATTTTTACCCGCTCCATCGGCTTAATGGTCTTCTTCTCCTGCTCAGTCAGGTTTGCGCCTTCTTCGCAGGCCAGCACTTTGTTCCACTCTGGCCGTAGGGCAATCACTTCCTTATAGAAGGCGTAGGCAATCTCTCGCTTGCTGCTGACGAACATTGCCTTGCCCTTTACCGTTGAACCCTCCTCCAAGCGCCTTTCGTAGTGCTGCACAAAATCCGCCGCTAATGCTTTGATTCGGTCCGGATCGCCGAGGATGGCGTTCATACTGGCGCTGGCCTTCTTGCTCTCCTCTATCTGGTAGTCACTAGCCCCGTCTTCTGCACACTGGGCGTAATATTCCTCGATCTCCTCAAGCTTCTTGTTGTCGAGCAGTACCTTGGCTGCGCGTCCCTCATAAACGATGCGCACGGTGATTTCATCCTTCACCGATTCGGTCATGGTATAGCTGTCGACCACCTCGCCAAAGACATCCAGGGTGGCGTCAATAGGCGTACCGGTAAAGCCGACATAGGTGGCATTGGGCAGGGAGTCGTGCAGGTACTTGGCGAAACCAAAGGTGCGTTGTACACCCTTCTCAGTAACGCGCACCTTCTGATCCAAATTGACCTGGCTACGGTGTGCCTCGTCTGAAATACAAATCACATTATAGCGCTCGGTGAGTAGTTCTGTGTCTTCGGTGAACTTATGGATGGTGGTCAAAAAGACTCCGCCGCTATTGCGCCCTTTGAGCAATTCACGCAACTGTGAGCGACTCTCCACACTAACCACGACCTGATCACCAATGAAGTTCTTGGCGTTGGTGAACTGTCCCGAGAGCTGATCATCCAGATCGGTACGGTCGGTAATAAGGACAATAGTCGGGCTCTCAAAATCGACGCTCTTCATCAGCAGCCGAGTCAAGAAAAGCATGGTGAAGCTTTTGCCGCAGCCGGTTGCACCAAAGTAGGTGCCGCCCTTACCATCGCCTTCAGGCTTACGGTGTCGCTTGATGCTCTGGTAGAGTTTGATTGCTGCGTAATATTGCGGATAGCGGCAGACCACCTTCACCTGCTGCTTTGAAACATCGGGGAAGTAGACAAAATGACGGATTACCTGCCGCAACCGGTGCTTGTCAAACAGCCCTTCCAGCATGGTGTACAAACCATTGATTCCGTCCTGCCCTATCTCCTCGTTACCGGTCACTTTTCGCCAGGTATAGAAGAACTCATAGTCGGCAAAAAGTGAGCCCAATTTGCTGTTGACACCATCGCTCAGCACACAGAGGGCGTTGTACTTCATCAACTCGGGAATATCGCGTGCGTAGCGGATGGTTAGCTGCTTATAAGCATCGTGAATGGTTGCCTCTTCGCGGATGGCACTCTTGAACTCAAACACCACCAGCGGCAGACCATTGATATAGAGAATGGTATCGGGAATGCGCTTCTCTAGCCTTTCAATCTCAAGTTGGTTGATGAGCTTGTAATGGTTTTTGTCGGCCTTGCTGTAGTCGATGAGTTGAATGTAGAGGTCTTTCTGGCTGCGGTCTTCCCGTTTAAGGAGAAAGCCATCAGAGACCAATTTACAGATGGTTTTATTCGAGTCGTAGAGGTCGGCAGGGTTGAGCGTCTCCAGGCGACGGATAACCGAATTGATCTCGCCTTCGGTGATTTTGTCGCTGGAGTACTGATGAGCGAGGAACGCGTGCAGGTCCGTTTTGATTAACACCTCAGTTAGCTGCTGGCGACTGATTGACTCACCTTTGTGGTGCGGGTAGCCTTGATCTGCCAGCAGGGCAATAATTGCCTGCTCCAGTTTTTCCTCAGTGAATTTATCCATAGGGCTTATGCAATAAGTTTTTCGGCGTCGGGGACGCGGAGTTTGCCTGAGAGGAGTTTAGGGAGAAGGGTGTCGCGGATATTGATCAAACTTCGATTACCTTCTATAGCGGTCATTCCCTTCTTCCAAATAGGCGCTACCATAGATTCAAATGAACCAAGAATTGACTCCGAAGGGATAGGGATTAAATACTCCAATATATCCTTTGCGCTGGCTCTGGGCATACGAGTACCTGTTGAACGTATATTGGCATATTCAACAAAAACATCAGCGTAGGCAGTCAAGGTCATATATGACTGCACTGCTTGACGTTTGGGTCTAAATACAAGGATATCTGTTGAACAAATACCCTGCCGGGGAGCTATGCAGACCTTGTGAAAATACGGCCGGAGTTTACCAAACAAAAGATCTCTCTCTATGAAACCAGACTTATTGCTGCCAATAGATTCCCCACTTCCGTTTTCGGTGAGGAGTATCTGCTTCCTGCCTATATGCTCTAAACCAACATAAAAATCATAAGCGGCGACATCTTCAGCTTTCACATTATCCTTTATGTGTTTGGCAATATCACCAAATTTGCCGACCGCCCACCCATCAGGAAGCCAACCCATCTCTTCACTGAAAACAAAACGACTGGGGAATTGCTTTTGAATCGCCTCAGGCAGGGGCTTACGCTTGTCACCCAGAGCCTTGCGGGTCTCGGCCCGGGCGTGTAGAGGTTCGGGGATAGGATTACCAGCGGCCAGTGCGTTGTCGATCACCGGATCAAAATCAACAAACCAGTTCTTGAACAGCGCCTGCGCCATCGACTCCAGCGTGACGTTCATCTGATGGTTGAGTTCGATTTTATCGTCGAGGGAGCCGAGGATGTGAGTTATTCTTTTTTGGTACTCAATATCAGGAAGACTAATATTGATACTGGCCAGTGTCGCTTGGCTTAAATTATGAATGGTTGTTCCAGTAGCTATTCTTGTAAATTCTTCGCGATATTGCGGGGACCTAAACAGGTAAAGGAGGAATAGTGGTGACACAACCGACTCATCTTTCGGCCTGAATCTAATGGTGAAACCAGAGAATATACAATTTTCAGGATGATTATTAACAATCGCTACTTGGCCAGCCCCAGAACGTTTTACTGATGAACGCGCAATAAGAATATCTCCCTTTTTCAACAGATAATCGTCGATCCTTTTTATAACGCCATCCTTAATCGCATCCAAATCATCTGTCGTCACAAAGCGACCACGAAATAAATTTTTAACGCTAGCTATGGGGTACTTATCGCCATAGTCGCCTCGATTATAATTAGCACCATTCTTAAAAGACCCAAGCTCACCAAGTTGAACCACTTTCCACTCACTCCCCATAACCTAGAACCTCCAGACTCTCCCGGATCACTGCATCGAGCCTTTCTGACTCTTCCATTTGCCGGTAAAGGGCCTGGGACAAATAGGTTATCTTCTCCTCGAATGGAACCCCATCATCCTCAATCTCCACCGCCCCCACATAACGCCCCGGGGTCAGCGCATAGTCATTAGCTTTGATCTCCTCCTGCGTAGCGGCCTTGCAGTACCCCGCCACATCTTCATAGCCGCCATCTTTTGCTTCTCCCCGCCAGGCATGGTAGGTCCTGGCGATCTCGGCGATATCGTCTGTCGTCAGTTCTTTATGGGTACGGTCGATCATGGTGCCCATATTCCGGGCATCAATAAACAGGGTCTCCCCCTGACGGTCGCGGTGGCTGATCCCGGTGTGTCCTTTTATTACCTGTGCCTTTTTGTTCTTGGTGAGGAACCAGAGGCAAACGGGAATCTGGGTAGTGTAAAAGAGCTGCCCCGGCATAGCAATCATGCAATCGACAAGGTCGTTCTCAATCATCTTCCGGCGAATCAACCCTTCACCGGTGGTATTGGTAGACATCGAACCATTGGCCAAGACAAAGCCAGCTACGCCTTTCTCTGATAGCTTAGAGATCATATGCAATATCCAACCATAGTTGGCATTGCCGGTGGGTGGTACTTCGTAGCCACTCCAGCGTGGGTCATCGATCAGTTCATCATTGTTGCGCCATTCCTTGAGATTGAAAGGCGGATTGGCCATTATGTAGTCGGCCTTCAGGTCTTCGTGCTGATCCTTAAAGAAGGTGTCGGCTGGCACCTCACCCAGGTTGCCGGCAATGCCACGGATGGCCAGGTTCATCTTGGCGAGCTTGTAGGTAGTGCTGGTCTGCTCCTGCCCGTAGATGGAGATATCCTTCTGGTTGCCGTGGTGGCTTTGCACAAATTTAACAGACTGGACGAACATACCGCCTGAACCACAACAAGGATCGTAAATCTTACCACTGAATGGCTCAATCATCTCAGCGATCAGGTTGACCACACACTTGGGGGTGTAGAACTCGCCACCGCCCTTGCCTTCAGTAGCGGCGAACTTGCCCAGGAAGTACTCATAGACACGCCCGACGACATCTTCTTCCTTGTCTCCGATGGTATCGATGTTGTTGATAGAGTCAATCAGCGCCGCCAGCTTGCTGACATCAATCCCCATGCGGGAAAAGTAGTTGTCCGGCAGTGCTCCTTTGAGCGACTTGTTATTCTTCTCTACATTGTGCAGCGCGGTATCGATCTTGATCGAAATATCATCCTGCTTGGCCTGTTTTTGAATATATGACCAGCGCGACTCCTCGGGCAGGTAAAAAATATTCTTCATGGTGTAGAAGTCCACCATGTCAAGATATGCCTCTTGCCCTTCGTTGATAAGTTCCTGGCGGCGTGCTTCAAACTTATCACTGACAAACTTGAGGAAGATTAGACTGAGGACAACGTGTTTATATTCGGATGATTCTACAGTGCCCCGCAGCTTGTCGGCGGTGTCCCACAGGTTTTGTTCAAAACTCTTCTGATTCTTATTGTTCGATTTAATTGCCATTTCATTCCTTGGTATGACCATCACTGCCTATGATATCAGTAATTAATCCATCATTTTCTTGAGCCAATAAAGCTATCAGCAGATTTAAACAACCTCTCGGAAATTGCTCAATATCAGTGATACTAGAGGTTGAAGAGTTTTTCAATGGATAAGGAACAGGTTTCTGTCAGGCGGAGTACTCTTTCCGGGAAGAAAGGTTTGATCCATGTCTTCCGTTCTCCCGGATATTAGCGGACCGCTATCATCTCAGGGAGAACCCTGTATGGAATATTACTATCTTAAGTAATTACTTAATGTGGGTATATTTTATAAGTAATAACGCTTCGACCGCTTAGATCAATTTACACTGCTCACTGTCGGCTCGAATTAAGTCCCGGCGTTAAGGCTTACGCCTTAAGCCGGGGTCTTAATTCTTCACCTCCAGCTGCGCTGCGCATTGATCTAATCGGTTGAAGCTAGAGGGAGGAGTGTGTACACCTATAGAGTTCTACTATAGTATATACACTCCTCGCCCTGTGCACCTGGGACACAATCGGCACAATACTCAACAATATATAATAGTTATTGAACTTTTGTCGGTGATAATCAGTCCCTTGGCTCAACGATTTTAATCAAAGGTAGTGTATACCCCAACTCGCTGAAATGACTTTATACGGCAATTTTGAGCTTTGCAGTATGACGCATAATTTGCTGTACAGATTCAATTGGGTATGGCTCCAGGTGCTTTTTGTTCTCAACTGCAACGATGCCCTCTGCACTGAAAAATTCCACTATCCTCTCTTTCTGAGACCTTGGGCATAGACATCCATCATGGACCGGCAAGACAGGAATATTTTCTTTCATCCCGGCCTCCATGATTCTCAGCATAATCTGGGCCTCCTCCATTTGTAGGCGACCCCAGTTAGATTTATACAGGTGATCGATTATCGGCTTGTGACACCGCTCCAACTCTTGCATCAATGACAGGAGTTGATCTCTGCTGGCTTTTGGATAATCGTGACCTTTTGCGTAGGTATAGGCCACTGCTTTCCTGCCTTTGCACAGATCATCATGATCTGTACTAGTGTTCATCATGAGGAGCATCAGCTTCTTGGTTATGGTTCGTGTATCATCCTGGTAGATGTATGGGTCATGGTCCGGAAAATTCGCCCCTGTTATTCGGTACAGCAGCTGAACATGCATACCCCGACCATCGACATCGGCTGTCAGCTCCCCGTTAATCGTTATCTGTTTACGGATTAATTTACTGGCTCCGATCCACCAGGCGCCATACAGTCGACCGCCCTTGGTCATCTCTTTATCGTTAAATGAGAAGTGCGGTTTATTCTTCAGTTGGTCGGGATATGCCAAGGGCTCCTTGTGTTCAATTTCAGTCCGGTGACGATTGATCAGCTCGAAATCATCCTGATCAATATTGTGCTTTATCTCCTGCTGGTCGATGAAATACCACCATGCAGATAGGCGTGCTACTAACTCCCGTTTCTCTGGAGTATCAAGGTTCATAGGCTTCCGGCCCTCCTTTTTATTTTCCCTGAAATAAATCAGATGATGAGGGGTATAACGCACACCTGCCGGGCGATATGCTTTTGCCGGTGGCAGGTAGCTGATTTCCGATGCTAGCATGTTGTCAACGCTTCTGGTGATCACCCCATGCTTGACCAGATGATTGAACGTCTGCAGGAGAATTGTTCTGCCTGGCTCTTTGGAGATATTCCTGACCTGGAGAATATCCCCCTTGATTTGATTGCTGAGGATCGCGTTGACTGCATTAATCCTGCTATCCTTGACGCTTAGTTTATTATTTTTCGACATTGGGTAGTCACCCAGAAATGCCTTGGCTGTTTCAGGGCTTCCCCTCAAGCCCATGCTGAAGTGGTTGGTTGGTTTGTGATCACTACTCATTCATTCTGGTTCTCCTATGAAAAAAGAACCGGGTAAGGTATAGTTACCCTACCCGGATGGTTGTTTATTCCTCTACGTGTCTGGCAGGACTCATATATGAATATTCCACTGTTCGGGGGTTAGTTTCTCAATCGGCAAATAGTACCGCGCTATTCTGTGCTCAACTCCATTTGCATCGATGTGTCGAAATCCGATATTTACTATGGGTAAACCAGCATCTATTAATTCTTTGATTCTTGGGGCTGGGCTCATGATTGATAATTCGTCACGGCAATAAGTGGTTGTGACAAACCTATTGAGCAGCAAATACCTTAGTAGATTTTTTGCCTGTGGTGAAACTTTCAATGTTTTACTCATACTCCCTCCGTAGACTTTAAATTTGATAATTCCAACGCTCTATTGGTGTTTCCCCTTGTGAAGCACTCATCTGTCCTGGTGCCTTCCTTCGTTATGAACGTATGTTGTATAGCCATCTGCAAAGTTCCTTATATTGATGTTTTTCATTTCGATCTCTCTGAGTCAATTACTGCCTGTTCATTAAAATTTGAGCATCTAATCACCTCCTTTTCACTGTTCAGATAAAGCATTATTCTTAGCTGTTATGCCGCCACCTCCCGATTCTCCGTCCAAGCACATAATGCTGACTCTTTCCACCCCACAGCACGCTCCGACAGACGGTACTGCCTTGGAAATGTTCCCTCCTTCATCATCCGATAGATGGTGGCTTTACTGAGGCCAGTTAACTTGAGGACTTCAGGCATTCTGAGGATTGCATCAATTACTGAGTGATTCTTGTTGGCTTGCATGTCTGTCACGCTCTTTACTCCTTGGTTTGAATTAATGTTTTGCTTCATGCAATCTCCTTTCCCTCTAGCCATTCCTGAATAGCAGCACCGGAATAGCGAATTGCTCTTCTTGAAATACGGAGATATTTGGGACCAGTTCCGTTATGCCTCCAGATACCTAGTGCATTTTCAGTTACTTTCAACTTTGAGGCTAATTCCTCTGGTGTGTACAAAATTTCTTCTTGAATCATATTTGTGTCCTTTAAAATGTTTTTGTTTAGAACTTCTTAGGTTTCGTTGTCTTTTTTCCGGAAGAGACATTCCGCTATCTAGTAAAACGATTAAAAAAAAAACGGCCATCTGTGATAAACACAAATAGCCGTTTTGTTAGTTTTGACTGCCCAGACTTAAACTTACTGTTTCCTACACCTTATTATTCTTCAGGTAGTCTGAACATATCCAACAGTTTGCCCTTTCTTTCTATATTTTTTTTGTAAGTCTTATACCTTGACCTCATTCTCTCTCCAATATCAGAACCATTTTCCTCTACTGGAAGACCAATTTGCTTACCAAAAAAATTATACAATACTCCTGGTGACAATTTCTTTTTGTGAGGAAATTCTAGTCTAGTTGCCTCCAGGACAGAAGCAGGGCAAAAATTAAAGAAAAATGCATCACCAGGTGATGGATATAAGGTACGCCAAAATCGATCAGGGTCTACCATCGCACAATGAAGCAAATCAAAGATTGGTTCATTTATCTCTTTCTCACTCATCATTCCTGGAAGAGTACGTTTGTTTTTGCCATCGTCTTGATAACGTTCAATATCGTCTTCAATAATACGAATCATCCATTCCATGACTTCATTCGGAACATCCTCTTTAGCCTTGGTATATTGAAGCCATAAATATTTTGCACCGATATCAGTTGGCTTATGCCAGAACTTGTGCAACTGACGTTCAAGGATCTCTACAGGGTCATTTTCTTGCCTTTCAAACTCATGCTCACAGTAAGGTTCATACTCTTTCTTAGACTCGTCATCTTCCCTCTGCATTACTTCCCCATTAAGTGAACAACTTTAGCTTGTTTGGTTTCAGCACCTGTTATCCTATCTATCTTCCTGCCGAGGTTATTCAATGCATCTGCCTTCTGTGGCAGATATCCAAAGATATCGTACGTCCCTTCAATCTTGCCCATTGAGTGGTTCAACACTCGCTCAGCAACATTGGGTGCAATACCGATTTCAGACATCATGGTTCGCCCTGTACGACGCAAATCATGTGTCCCCCATTGTTCCATCTCAAGGTCTTTGATAAGCTTGTACCTGGCCTTATTGAGGTTGCTGGTGTAACCACAATCTGCACCATGGTTTGAAGGGAACACAAACTCTGACTTGTTGCCCTTCCGTGGCTCGAGAATATCAATCACTTGTGGAGATAATGGTACAAGATGAGCATGTCTCTTGGATTTAGTTCTCTCTGCCGGAAGAGTCCAGATGTTTTTTTCAAGGTTAACCTCAGACCATTTCATACCCATAACCTCACCAGGCCGTTGACAGGTCAGAAGGGTTAATTTGAAGATGTCCCTGACATTGGGACGACAGGTGTCAAACTTTGGCCACAACACTTTTATCTCATCCTTCGAAAGGTATCTATGCCTTGGTTTCTCTTTTGCTGGTTTATCCATTCCAAACATTGGGTGCTGTTCTATTAGGTCTTTGTTTAGAGCCAATTTAAACAGCACGGACAACAGAGAGAACAGCCTATTAGCACTCACAGGGCTTTTCTCTGCTAATGAACCAAGAACCATAGAGAGATGCTTCTTGCGGATATCGACCAACTTCATATCACCCAGAGGTTTTCTCAAGAGCGTGTCATATTTCCGCTGGTCTTCTTTTCGGGTAGTTTCGACTTTATCGCTATAAGATGGGGACTTAAGGTATTGCTCCCAGAGGTTGGAGAATGTTTCTGCGTCCTGATACCCTCGTCTGGTTTCATTTGGCTCGATACCAGAATCGATATCTTTTAAGAGAGCTGCTGCTTTTGTTCTGGCATCTTTTAAGCTGATTTCTGGATATGTGCCGAAAGAGAACTTCTTCTTTTTACCGTTGAACCGGTAACTGATGAGCCAAGACTTTTTACCCTTGGGGGAAATTCTTATTCCCAACGATCCAGGATGACCAAAGGGTTTGAACTCGAAATGAACCTTAGGTTCAGTCAATGCATTGATTTGGAGATAGCTTGTGATAGTCATTGAGGTTTCCTATTGCGGTGGTGCCAAATTTACTTTGGCACCAATTTGGCACCAAAAAGAGACATGATGATACAAGACCACTTGATACTACACGAAACTAACAATAACGATATTATCATTAATTATCAAGGTTTATATGGAATAACAGGATGTTCACAAGGTATCACATGGCACCAGGAAAGAGCGAGGTAAGAAGACTGGCAGTCAAGAGGTCGTCGGTTCGATCCCGACTAGCTCCACCAATTATATCAAGCACTTACAGTTTTCGCTGTAAGTGCTTTTTTGTTTTTGGCACCATTTTGGCACCATTATCCAAAAAC
>FLOH01001562.1_pt1 | contig 17211 bp, 12 predicted proteins | sample 756751 | NCBI WGS metagenome assembly FLOH01 (sample SAMEA4026879, study PRJEB14308) | marine metagenome | biome: coastal water; material: water | depth 74 m
GTGACAACGTGAAGATGGAAGTGACGTTGCTTAACCCGATTGCGATGGATGAAGGCTTGCGTTTTGCGATTCGTGAAGGTGGTCGCACAGTCGGTGCGGGCGTTGTAGCTAAAATCATCGAATAAACTTGATAAAGACTTTTTCAGAAGCCGAAGCGCCTGCATGGGGGCTTCGGCTTAGTTATCTTTATAGATTCGAAGCGTTTTTAAGCTGAGGCAATCGAATATCCAGTGTTCTTTAGAGAAATCGTAGGCCAGTAGCTCAATTGGCAGAGCAGCGGTCTCCAAAACCGCAGGTTGGGGGTTCGATTCCCTCCTGGCCTGCCACACAAGGCAGGCACTCTTTCGAGAAAGATTCGAAAGCAAATAGACTGCGGTTTTTTTTTGAAACCGATGTTAAATTCTAGCAAATTGAAAGCACATACTTATGTCGGAAAAAATAGATAGCGAAGATAGCAAGCTGGACTTGGTAAAGTGGGTAGCGGTGATCGCTATCGTCAGTGCGGCTATCTATGCGAATTCCTATTTCGCGACAGAGTCTCTGTTAATTAGAACAGTAGGACTGTTACTGGCAGCGGGTGTAGCTGGGTGGTTGGCTGTTCAAACCGTAAAAGGCCGTTCATTTGTTAATCTGTGCCTTGAGGCACGGGTTGAAATTCGAAAAGTAGTTTGGCCAACGAGACAAGAAACAACGCAAACCACTATCGTGGTTCTAATCGTCATATTCATTGTAGCGCTTATTCTTTGGCTACTGGATTGGGGATTAAACAGCGTTATTTCATCCGTGATTGGCTAGAGGTAGAAATGGCAAAACGCTGGTACGTAGTTCATGCCTATTCGGGTTATGAGAAAAAAGTTATGCATGCCTTGAAGGAGCGAATAAGCCTCTCAGGTATGGATGATTACTTCGAAGAGGTGTTGGTGCCTACTGAAGAAGTACTGGAAATGCGTGGTGGTCAAAAGCGGAAGAGTGAGCGTAAATTTTTTCCGGGCTATGTTTTGGTTCATATGGAATTGAACAATGACACTTGGCATTTGGTCAAGGATACACCGAGAGTAATGGGGTTTATAGGCGGAACGGCAGAGAGGCCCGCGCCTATTACCGATAAAGAAGCAAATAAAATTCTCCAGAGAATGGAGGACAGTGAAGAGAGTCCAACGCATAAAACGATTTACGAGCCAGGTGAAATGGTTCGGGTTACCGACGGTCCTTTTAATGATTTTACCGGTACCGTTGAAGAAGTTAACTATGACAAGAGTCGGCTACGCGTAGCCGTATTGATTTTTGGTCGATCGACGCCAGTCGAACTGGAATTCGGTCAGGTCGAGAAGAGTTAAGAGTTAGAAAGTAGCAATTGTAGTAAATTGAAGTGTAGTAAATTGAAAGTGCAGTAAATTGAAAGTGCAGTAAAAAGAGCGTGTCTTCTGTAATTCTTGTAATTAGAAAGTTCAGAAAACACATAAGTCGAGCTTCACCAAGCGTTAAGTAAGTGAAGTACGCCGGGGAGTCTGAATTTCCTGAGGTTATAAAGCTTTTAGACTGAGTAATCAGCGGACTAAAAGAAAAGCATTAAGCGATTTATTGCTTAGAACACCTCAGACATATTTGGACGCATGTACCCAAAAGGAGAAAATGATGGCTAAGAAAGTACTGGCTTATATTAAGCTGCAAGTTGGCGCGGGAAAAGCCAACCCAAGTCCACCTGTTGGTCCGGCTCTCGGTCAACACGGTGTCAATATCATGGAATTCTGTAAAACATTCAATGCACAGACTCAGGCGCTGGAGCTTGGACTACCCATACCGGTGGTTATTACGGTCTATGCAGATCGCAGTTTTACCTTTATTACTAAAACCCCTCCCGCTTCAGTCTTGTTGCGCAAGGCTATTGGCCTGCAAAAAGGCAGCCCTCGCCCCAATACTGAAAAAGTAGGCAAGGTAACTCGCGCACAATTAGAAGAAATCGCGACTCAAAAAATGCCTGACCTCACCGCGGCGGATATGGATGCCGCAGTTCGCACACTTGCGGGCAGCGCACGCAGTGCGGGAATCGAAGTCGAGGGAGTAGAATAAAATGGCTAAATTAACCAAAAAGCGTAAGCAATTGGCAGAAAAGCTGGAAGCAGGAAAGAGCTACTCTGTCGAGGAAGCCGTAGCGCTTATCTCCGAGTTTGCTTCATCAAAATTCAGTGAATCTCTTGATGTAGCGGTAAACCTTGGCATCGATGCACGTAAGTCGGATCAAGCGGTGCGTGGTTCTACTATCCTTCCCAGCGGAACCGGAAAGGATGTGCGAGTGGCGGTATTCGCTCAGGGAGAGAATGCAGAAAAAGCCAAGGCGGCTGGCGCTGACATCGTTGGATTCGATGATCTGGCGGAAAGCATTCTGGCCGGTAATTTAGACTTCGATGTTGTGATCGCTACGCCAGATGCCATGCGTGTCGTCGGCAAGCTTGGTACGGTACTCGGCCCTAGAGGTCTGATGCCAAATCCTAAGGTGGGCACAGTTACTCCCGACGTGGAAACGGCGGTCAAAAATGCCAAATCCGGGCAGGTTAGATACCGTACTGATAAGAATGGCATTATCCACGGCGGCATTGGCAGGGTTGGTTTTGAAGGGGCGGCGGTTAAGGCTAATTTGGAAGCCTTGATATTGGATCTCAAGAAGGCCAAGCCGACTTCGGCCAAGGGTGTCTATATACGGAAAATTGTTCTTTCTTCGACTATGGGCCCCGGACTGCAGATTGATCAGTCCTCTTTAGCAATCTAAAAAAATTCCGAGAAGTAAACAGCGTTTACTTCTCTAAAAGACTTTGGGGTTTCGCAATTGCGGAACCATCAAAGACCGTAGGTGTAGCGGTTAGTTTATAGCCGCAACTTAATTTCCTACGCAGATGGTGAATCCCGATTCGGGTCAGGTACTACCGAATTCTAATCACCGAATAGCAAGGGCATGAATAGTTTTACACTGTTTATGCTAAACCATGGCTGATTTATCGGCCAATTTCAGGAGTTAGCTAGTGGCTATTAGACTAGAAGATAAGAAACAAATCGTTTCAGAGGTCAATAAGGCTGCTAATAGTGCTGTGTCTGCGGTACTCGCCGATTATCGGGGTGTCACCGTTGGCAATATGACTGAGCTTCGCAAGCTCGCAAGAGAAAATAACGTTTATCTACGTGTTGTTAGAAACACTTTGCTGAAGTTGGCAGTTGTAGGTACGGATTTCGAATGCGTTAGCGCAGCTTTAGTTGGTCCAACTATTCTTGCATTCTCACAGGAAGATCCAGGCGCCGCTGCTCGCGTGCTCAAGGATTTTGCTAAAGCAAATGAAAAGTTTGAGATCAAGGCACTCTCTGTTGGTGGCAAGTTATTGGATGCTGCTCAGATTGACGTGTTGGCGACGTTGCCAACGCACGATCAGGCGTTGTCTATTCTTATGAGCGTGTTGTTAGCGCCTGTAACGAAGCTTGCGAGAACCATGAAAGAGGTTCCCTCGAAAGTAACACGTGGTGTTGCGGCAGTTCGAGACCAGAAGCAGGAAGCAGCATAGTTCCTTTTGTGAACGATTATAAATACGGTAATTTAATTTAATTTATTGATAGTAGGAGATAAGAGCATGGCTCTTTCTAAAGAAGAAGTATTAGAAGCAATTGCAGCAATGTCAGTTATGGATGTTGTTGAGCTAGTTTCAGCAATGGAAGAAAAATTTGGCGTTTCCGCCGCCGCCGCAGTAGCGGCCGCTCCAGCAGCTGCCGGTGAAGTAGTAGCAGTAGAAGAAAAGGATGACTTTGATGTTGTGCTTGCTAGCGTTGGCGAAAAGAAAGTGAACGTTATTAAGGCTGTTCGTGCAATCACCGGTCTTGGCCTTAAAGAAGCCAAGGATTTGGTTGATGGAGCGCCTACAACTATTAAAGAAGCTGCTCCAAAAGCAGAAGCGGAAGAAGCCAAGAAGCAGTTGGAAGAAGCTGGCGCAACCGTTGAGCTTAAGTAAAGCGATAGCGACAAAACGACACACACCGGGTGCGGGTTTCCGCATCCGGTGTTAGTTCGTAGTTTTATATTTTTTTGAAAAAAAATATTAAGGCGTAAACGCCGCGTATGACTCCGATCAGAATGCTTGCAGGGTCATACAAATCGCAGAAACATTCTGCCAGTAGTTAATGCTAAATAGTACACAACGCTAGGAACACACCAATGGCCTATTCGTATACAGAGAAAAAACGTATCCGTAAGAACTTCGGCAAATTGCCAAGTGCAATGGATATCCCTTACCTCTTGTCTATACAAGTCGATTCCTATAAAGGCTTTACTCAGGTTGATATCCCTGTAGAAGACCGTCTGGAGCAAGGCTTACACGCCGCATTTAAATCTGTATTCCCCATTGTCAGCTATTCCGGTAAAGCCGTTCTGGAATACGTTAGTTATGATCTTGGGAAGCCCGCGTTCGACGTTAAGGAATGTCAGTTACGAGGTTCTACGTACTCTGTGTCCTTGCGGGTCAGGGTTCGTTTGATTCTTTATGATAAGGAATCAACGGCACTGGCAATTAAAGACATCAAAGAACAAGAAGTTTACATGGGTGAGATTCCGTTAATGACCGATTCTGGCACCTTTGTCATAAATGGTACCGAGCGGGTAGTTGTTTCACAATTGCATAGATCGCCTGGTGTATTCTTTGATCATGACCGAGGCAAAACACACAGCTCCGGCAAATTACTCTACTCTGCCAGAGTAATTCCTTACCGTGGTTCCTGGTTGGATTTCGAATTCGATCCAAAGGACATGGTTTATGTACGAATCGATCGCCGCAGAAAACTGCCAGCGACGATATTGTTACGTGCCCTAGGTTACGGCTCACAAGAAATTCTGGAAATGTTTTATGAAAATAATACATACAAGATTTCCAAAGGGAAAGAACCCACTATTGTAATGCAGCTGATCCCGGCCAGATTGCGTGGTGAAGTTTTGTCATTCCCAATCAATGACAAGAAAGGCAAGGAAATTGTAGAAGAGGGTCGTCGTGTAACCTCTCGTCATGTTCGACTAATGGAAACGGCGAAGTTGAAAGACTTAATTGTTACCAATGACTTTTTGGTTGGCGCGTCACTAGCTACAGACATTATCAACGAAGAAACAGGTGAGATTCTGGTTGCTTGTAACACAGAGATCACTGAGGAAATATTGGCTGAATTCCACGCCCATGGGGTGAAGGAATTTCAAACAATTTATACCAACGATCTGGACTGTGGTCCTTTCGTTTCGCATACACTGCGTATCGATGGAACGACTTCGAAACTTGAAGCCATGGTTGAAATCTATCGTATGATGCGTCCGGGCGAGCCGCCAACAAAAGAATCAGCTGAAAATCTGTTCTCCAATTTGTTCTTTTCACCAGAGCGCTATGATTTGTCTGCGGTAGGACGAATGAAGTTCAATCGTCGCCTTGGAAGAGTAGAAACCGAAGGTTCTCCAGTCCTGAGCAAGGAAGACATTGTTGATGTGCTTAAGACTCTGGTCGCCATCAGGAATGGCTTTGGCTCGGTCGATGATATTGATCACCTCGGTAATCGCCGTATTCGTTCTGTTGGGGAAATGGCTGAGAATCAATTCCGTGTCGGTTTGGTGCGAGTTGAGCGAGCTGTCAAGGAACGTTTGAGCATGGCTGATTCCGAAGGCTTGATGCCTCAGGATATGATCAATGCCAAGCCGGTCGCGGCAGCGATCAAGGAATTTTTTGGTTCCAGTCAATTATCTCAGTTCATGGATCAGAATAATCCGCTTTCTGAAGTCACTCATAAGCGACGCGTGTCGGCTCTCGGGCCAGGTGGCCTAACCAGAGAACGAGCAGGTTTTGAGGTTCGCGATGTGCATCCGACTCATTACGGCCGTGTCTGTCCAATTGAAACGCCGGAAGGCCCGAATATTGGTTTGATCAATTCCCTGGCAACTTATGCCAGAACTAATCACTACGGCTTTTTAGAAAGCCCCTATCGGAAAGTGGTTAATAACAAGGTGACAGAGGCGATCGATTATCTGTCTGCTATCGACGAGAGTGATTTTGTCATCGCTCAAGCCAGTGCGCCGCTGGATAAGAAGGGCGGCTTTGTAGATACCCTGGTTACAGTTCGCTATAAGGGCGAGACAATTTTAAAGGCGAGGGAAGACGTTGACTATATGGATGTGGCGCCACAGCAAATGGTGTCTGTCGCGGCAGCTCTTATTCCTTTTCTTGAACACGATGACGCGAACCGGGCTCTGATGGGTTCAAACATGCAACGCCAAGCGGTGCCAACTCTGAAGACAGAGAAACCTTTGGTGGGTACTGGCATGGAGCGGAATGTAGCCAGAGACTCTGGTGTGTGTGTAGTTGCCTTCCGTGGCGGCGTAATTGAAAGTGTTGACGCGGCGAGAATAATTGTGCGCGTGAATGATGCGGAGACTGATGCCGGTGAAGCCGGTGTTGATATCTACAATCTGACCAAATATACCCGTTCTAATCAGAATACCTGTATCAGCCAACGCCCATTGGTAAAAGATGGCGATGTCATCAGCCGTGGAGATATTCTGGCAGATGGTCCTTCTATCGATATGGGAGAGTTGGCGCTGGGGCAAAATATGCGTATCGCATTCATGCCTTGGAATGGATACAACTTTGAGGATTCCATCCTGATTTCAGAGCGTGTAGTGAAGGAAGATCGATTCACTACTATTCATATCCAGGAGCTTACTTGTGTTGCACGCGATACAAAACTTGGATCAGAAGAAATTACTGCTGATATACCCAATGTCGGCGAAGGTGCGTTAAGCAAACTGGATGAATCCGGCATTGTTTATATCGGTGCGGAAGTGAGTGCAGGTGACATTCTTGTTGGTAAGGTTACGCCTAAGGGTGAAACGCAACTTACTCCGGAAGAGAAATTACTGCGTGCAATCTTCGGTGAGAAGGCCTCAGACGTAAAAGATACCTCTCAGCGCGTACCTACATCTGTTAAAGGTACGGTTATCGATGTGCAGGTGTTTACCCGGGATGGTCTGGAGAAGGATCAGCGCGCGGTTGAAATCGAACAGTCGCAATTGGCCAAGGTACGCAAAGACATTAACGATGAATATCGCATTGTTGAAGGCGCGACTTTCGAGCGTCTGGAACAAGCACTGGTAGGTAAAGTTGTCGCTGGCGGACCGAAGTTGAAGAAAGGTCAAAAGGTTACCAGCGAATACCTTGCTGATTTACCCCACGACGATTGGTTCAAGCTGCGCATGTCGAATGATGCGGTTAACAAGCAGCTCGAGCGAGCTGAAGAGCAGCTTAAAGAAAGGCGAGTCGAACTTGATGAGCGCTTCGAAGATAAGAGGAAGAAGCTTACCCAGGGCGACGATCTAGCGCCAGGAGTTCTGAAAATCGTTAAAGTTTATCTGGCTATTAAGCGCCGGATTCAGCCTGGCGACAAGATGGCAGGTCGTCATGGTAACAAGGGTGTTATCTCGGTAATTATGCCGGTAGAAGATATGCCTTATGACGAAAAGGGTGAGCCGGTAGATATTGTATTGAATCCACTAGGGGTGCCTTCTCGAATGAACGTTGGCCAGGTATTGGAGACGCATTTAGGTGCGGCTGCAAAGGGACTGGGCAACAAAATAGGCGAGATGCTCGATGCCAAGAAGAAAGCATCGGAAGTCAGAAAGTTGGTTACTGAGATATACAACACGATCGGTGATCGTATCGAAGACATCAAGGGCCTCAGCGACGAAGAAGTGCTTGAGTTGGCCGGCAACTTGCGAGCGGGTGTACCAATGGCTACGCCTGTTTTCGATGGCGCCGCTGAATCCGAAATCAAGGCGATGTTGGAATTGGCCGGTATTGATGAGAGTGGTCAGGTCACACTTTTTGATGGTCGTTCTGGTGAGGCGTTTGATCGTCAGGTAACGGTTGGCATTATGTATATGCTGAAACTGAATCACTTGGTTGATGACAAGATGCATGCAAGATCAACTGGCTCATACAGTTTGGTTACACAACAGCCGTTGGGTGGTAAGGCGCAGTTCGGCGGCCAGCGCTTCGGAGAAATGGAAGTGTGGGCCCTGGAAGCATACGGTGCGGCCTATACCTTGCAAGAAATGTTAACCGTTAAATCGGATGATGTTGCCGGACGCACCAAGATGTATAAGAACATCGTCGATGGTGATCATCGAATGGAGCCGGGAATGCCGGAATCATTTAATGTGCTGATTAAAGAAATTCGATCGCTCGCGATCGACATGGAATTGGATGTAAGTACCAAGTAGCACACAATCGATTAGCTAGTACGAGAAACGAAGAATTAGTGATTATTAAAGCCCGCCGCGCGAGCGACTGGTGGAGGATATAGAATGAAAGACCTGTTAGGGTTGCTTAAATCTCAATCACAATCAGATGAGTTTGATTCCATTCGAATCGGATTGGCTTCGCCGGAGATGATCCGCGCCTGGTCATTCGGTGAAGTAAAGAAGCCAGAGACTATTAACTATAGAACCTTCAAGCCAGAACGTGATGGCTTGTTCTGTGCCAAGATTTTTGGTCCGGTTAAGGATTACGAATGTCTCTGCGGGAAATATAAACGCTTAAAGCACCGCGGTGTAATCTGTGAAAAGTGTGGCGTAGAAGTAGCGCTTTCAAAAGTTCGTCGTGACCGTATGGGCCATATTGAGTTGGCTAGCCCGGTTGCGCATATTTGGTTTCTCAAATCATTACCTTCTCGTATTGGTTTATTGTTGGATATGACTTTGCGTGACATCGAAAGAATTCTTTATTTCGAATCTTTCGTGGTTACCGATCCTGGCATGACCACTCTGGAAAAAGGCCAGCTGCTTAACGATGAGCAATATTATGAGGCTATGGAAGAATTCAGCGATGAATTTGATGCCAAGATGGGAGCGGAGGCGGTTCAGGCCCTGATGAAGGATTTGGACGTAGACTCAGAAGTAGCGCGTCTACGCGAGGAAATTCCTGCAACTAATTCTGAAACCAAGCTGAAGAAGCTTTCCAAGCGGCTTAAATTGCTGGAAGCATTCAATGAATCAGGCAACAAGCCAGAGTGGATGGTAATGACTGTTTTGCCAGTGCTGCCACCAGACTTGCGTCCATTAGTACCACTGGATGGAGGGCGTTTCGCAACATCTGATCTAAACGATTTGTACCGACGAGTTATTAACCGCAACAATCGCCTTAAGCGCCTTCTCGATTTGAACGCGCCAGACATTATTGTCCGTAACGAAAAGCGCATGTTGCAGGAAGCTGTCGACGCGCTACTCGATAACGGCCGCCGCGGTCGTGCGATTACTGGTTCTAATAAGCGCCCTCTGAAGTCTCTTGCTGACATGATTAAGGGTAAGCAAGGCCGATTCCGTCAGAACCTGCTTGGTAAGCGAGTGGACTATTCTGGTCGTTCGGTTATCGTGGTTGGTCCAACCCTGCGATTGCACCAATGTGGTCTGCCAAAGAAAATGGCGCTGGAATTATTTAAGCCGTTTATTTTTGGCAAGCTTGAGCGTCGTGGCTTGGCTACCACCATTAAGGCCGCCAAGAAAATGGTGGAGCGGGAAACCGCTGAAGTTTGGGATATTCTGGCGGATGTAATTCGCGAGCATCCGGTGCTCCTTAACCGTGCGCCTACTTTGCATAGACTCGGGATTCAAGCATTCGAGCCGGTTCTTATTGAAGGTAAAGCTATTCAGTTGCACCCTTTGGTGTGTGCGGCATACAACGCGGATTTCGACGGTGACCAAATGGCGGTGCACGTGCCTCTGACATTAGAAGCACAGCTCGAAGCACGTACCTTGATGATGTCCACCAACAATATTCTGGCGCCAGCAAATGGCGAGCCAATCATCGTGCCTTCGCAGGACGTTGTGCTTGGCCTCTACTACATGACGCGATCACGTGTTAATGCAGCGGGCGAAGGCATGATATTTGCGGATGTGAAAGAAGTACAGCGAGCCTACGAAACTCGTCATGCGCATTTACAGGCGCGCATTAAAGTACGTATTACCGATATTTATAATAATGAAGACGGTGAGAAAATCACTGAAACAGGCATTGTCGAGACTACTGTCGGTCGCGTGTTGTTATTTAATATTGTTCCAGAAGGCTTGCCATTCTCAATGGTGAATCAGAAGATGGGCAAGAAATCTATCTCTCAAATTCTGAATGCCTGTTATCGAAATGTTGGCCTCAAGGAAACCGTTATCTTTGCTGACCAGCTAATGTACACAGGGTACAAGTACTCAACTCGTTCGGGTTCTTCCATCGGTGTTAATGATTTCGTTATACCCGAAGACAAGGCCTCTATCATTGCTCAGGCAAATGTTGAAGTTGAGGAAATCGAAGCGCAGTTTGCCTCTGGTCTGGTAACTCAAGGAGAGAAGTACAATAAGGTTATCGATATTTGGTCCAGAGCCAATGACATTGTGGCGAAGTCCATGATGGAAGGTTTGTCTACTGAGCCGGTTATCAACAAAGAAGGCAAAGAAGAATTGCAGGAATCTTTCAATTCCGTCTATGTCTACGCCGATTCAGGCGCCAGGGGCTCCCCCGCCCAAATTCGTCAATTGGCGGGTATGCGTGGATTAATGGCTCGACCCGACGGCTCAATCATTGAGACACCTATTACCGCTAATTTCCGTGAAGGATTGAACGTATCGCAATACTTTACCTCTACTCACGGAGCACGTAAGGGTTTGGCCGATACGGCATTGAAAACAGCTAACTCAGGATATTTAACTCGACGTCTTGTGGATATCGCTCAGGATCTTGTTATTACCGAGAATGACTGTGGCACAGTAAATGGTCTGACCATGACGCCTGTAATTGAAGGCGGCGACATCATTGCTCCGCTAGGTGATCGTGTACTTGGAAGAATTCTCGCCGCAGACGTAATTGAAGAAGATGGTACCAAGGTGATTGCGGCGGCAGGCGAGATGATCAGCGAACGCCTGGTAGAACAACTGGAAACGAGTGGTGTGGATGAACTCTACGTGCGCTCTCCCATTACCTGTGAGACTCGTTTTGGCATATGCAGCCAGTGCTATGGAAGAGACCTGGCACGTGGACATGTGGCTAATATTGGTGAGGCGGTCGGGGTTATTGCTGCTCAATCTATCGGCGAACCTGGTACACAGTTAACGATGCGTACTTTCCATATTGGCGGCGCCGCCTCGAGAGCGACTGCCAGTGACAGTGTGCAGGTGAAGAACACCGGTACTATTCACCTACATAATATGAAGACTGTAGAGAACATCAAGGGAGAACTGGTTGTAGTTTCCCGTTCAGGTGAGCTTATCGTAAACGACGTCAATGGGCGTGAGCGCGAGCGTTACAAGTTGCCTTATGGTGCTTTGATTACAGTGGGCAAGAAAATTAAGGTGGAAGTAGGTCAGATAGTTGCAACCTGGGATCCGCATACTCACCCGATTGTTTCAGAAGTGTCAGGTAGAGTCGCTTTTGCTGCAATGGAAGAGGGCATTACTGTACGCGAACAAACAGATGAAATTACCGGACTTACCAGTATCTCGGTGATTGATCCTGCAGAGCGAGCCGCTTCTGCCAAGGAGCTGCGTCCGGGAGTTTCGGTTGTGGATAAGAAGGGCAAGGAAATTTGCTTGCCTGGAACTAATCATCCTGCCCATTACTTTTTACCGGCGAATTCGATTGTCAGCCTTAAGGATGGTACTGATTTAAATATCGGTGATGTTATTGCACGTATTCCACAAGAAGGTTCGAAAACTCGTGATATCACGGGTGGTCTGCCAAGAGTGGCGGATTTATTTGAGGCACGTAAGCCAAAGGAACCGGCAATTCTTGCAGAGATATCTGGTACGGTAAGTTTCGGCAAGGAGACTAAGGGAAAGCGCAGGTTAGTTATCACTCCGAAGGACGGAATTAATCCAATCGATGGCAGTGATCATTACGAAGTCCTGATTCCTAAATGGCGCACCATGACTGTGTTTGAGGGTGAATTCATCGAAAGGGGAGAGGTGGTCTCAGAAGGGGCTCCCGCACCTCACGATATTCTTCGCTTGAAAGGAGTTGAATCCCTCGCCCAATACATCGTCAACGAAGTGCAGGAAGTTTATCGACTACAGGGTGTACGAATTAACGATAAACACATCGAAGTCATAGTCAGGCAAATGTTGCGCAAAGTGGAGGTTACCAGAATCGGTGATTCCAGCTTGATCAAGGGCGAGCAGCTTACTTTTACTCGAATCCTTGAGGTTAACGACAAGTTACGTGAAGAAGGCAAGCAGGAAGTTAGATTCGAGCGCATGCTATTGGGTATTACCAAGGCATCATTAGCGACTGAATCATTCATTTCTGCTGCTTCTTTCCAGGAAACTACGCGGGTACTTACCGAAGCCGCTGTCACAGGCAAGCGTGATTTCCTCCGCGGATTGAAAGAAAACGTGGTGGTCGGCAGACTTATTCCTGCTGGAACCGGATTGGCTTATCATGCGGCGCGTAAGAAAAGCTATGCGGAAGCCATTGCATCGAAATCGGTTAGCGCCAGTGATGTAGAGGCTGCGCTGAGTGAGGCGCTGAATATCAATGACGGCTAGAAGTCCCGGCAGCTAATTCAGCTGCCTCGAAATAGTTGACTAGGGGACGCGGGATCATTAAACTCTCGCATCCTTTATTTGGCCAAGTACAGAGATTCACACAGAATCAGTTAAAAGCCAGTAAAGATAGGGCAAAAGCCCGAAAAAATAGAGGTTTTGAGGAAACATGACAACAATTAACCAGCTAGTACGCAAGCCCAGGAAGAGCAAGGTAGTCAAGAGCGGAGTACCTGCGCTGCAAGGCTCCCCGCAAAAGCGTGGGGTCTGTACTAGGGTCTATACGACCACGCCGAAGAAACCAAATTCGGCACTGAGAAAGGTTTGTCGTGTGCGTTTGGTTAATGGCTTTGAAGTATCCTCCTATATTGGTGGTGAAGGCCACAATCTTCAGGAGCACTCCGTGGTTCTGATCAGAGGCGGCAGAGTTAAGGATTTACCTGGTGTGCGTTATCACACCGTGCGTGGCAGTCTGGATACCTCGGGTGTTGCTGATCGTAAGCAGAGCCGTTCGAAGTACGGAACCAAGCGTCCTAAAAAATAAGTACGGTAGCAGAATTTAGAGTCAGGGCCTTGTCTGATATTACTGTCAGGCATCGCTCCTACAAGCGTAAGGATGCGCGGCTCATCGAGACTCTTTAATAAACCGATGAGCGAGAGTAAGGCCAGGTATTATTTAGTTAGAGAATTTAATTCACTAATTGAGTAAGAGTCCTGGGTTAACCTGAATAAACAAGAGGTCTCAAATGCCTAGACGTAGAGTAGTGGCGAAACGTGAAGTTCTGCCAGATCCAAAGTTCGGAAGTAAAATCCTCGCAAAATTCATGAACCATGTGATGGTCGACGGCAAGAAATCTGTTGCCGAGAAAATCGTCTATGGTGCATTGGCTGTGGTTGCTGATAAGGCGACTGGCGATCCCATCGAAATTTTTGAAAAAGCCCTGGAAGCTATCGCCCCAATGGTTGAGGTGAAATCTCGCCGCGTTGGTGGAGCGACCTATCAAGTGCCGGTTGAAGTAAGAGCGGAGCGACGTAATGCCCTTGCTATGCGCTGGTTGGTAGAGCATTCGCGCAAGCGCGGCGAAAAGTCTATGGCATTGCGCCTTGCTGGTGAAATCGTTGATGCATCTGAAGGTAAGGGCAGCGCAGTGAAGAAGCGGGAAGACGTGCATCGCATGGCCGAAGCCAATCGCGCATTCTCACACTATCGTTTTTAGAGAAGCGTTTCCAAGAGACACATCTTTAAGAGAAGCGTTTCCAAGAGAAGCGGGTCTAACTAAATCACTATGTATCAAGGGCATAAGTTGTGGCCAGAAAGCATCCTTATAGTCGTTATCGCAACATAGGTATTGTTGCTCACGTTGACGCGGGAAAAACAACGACTACCGAGCGAGTACTATTTTATACAGGTGTTTCACACAAGATTGGTGAAGTACATGATGGTGCGGCGACTATGGACTGGATGGAACAGGAGCAAGAACGTGGTATTACAATTACCTCGGCGGCCACTACCTGTTTCTGGGCCGGGATGGACAAGCAGTACGAAGAACACCGCATAAACATCATCGACACACCGGGTCACGTTGACTTCACTATTGAAGTAGAGCGCTCCTTGCGGGTATTGGATGGAGCGGTCGTAGTTTTGTGTGGTTCTTCGGGTGTGCAGCCTCAGACTGAAACTGTATGGCGTCAGGCGAATCGTTATGAAGTGCCGCGCGTGGTATTCGTCAACAAGATGGACCGCGCCGGTGCTGACTTTCTGATGGTTGTTGAACAGATGAAAGAGCGCTTGGGTGCTAATCCAATTCCTCTGCAATTGGCAATCGGTGCAGAAGATGAATTCAAGGGCGTTATCGACCTGGTGAAGATGAAGGCCATCCGCTGGAATGAAGAAGACCAGGGCGTAACATTTAACTATGAAGATATCCCCGCGGACATGCAGGCTCAAGCCGATAAATGGCGCGAAGTTTTAGTGGAAGCGGCGGCAGAAGCAACTGACGAGTTAATGGAAAAGTATCTGGACTCTGGTGAGCTTAGCGAAAAAGAAGTCATGCAAGGGATACGCAAGCGTACATTGGCAAGTGAAATCGTGCCGACTCTATGTGGCTCGGCATTCAAGAACAAGGGCGTTCAAGCGGTGCTTGATGCCGTAATTGATTACATGCCTGCACCAACTGAAGTGAAGGCAATCGAGGGTGTTCTGGAAGATGGCACCGTGGTTACTTGTGAAGCAGACGATGCGGCACCATTTGCGGCGCTGGCATTTAAAATTGCTACCGACCCCTTTGTCGGAACATTGACCTTCTTCCGAGTGTATTCGGGCACATTGAATTCAGGCGATTCGGTTTACAATCCAATTAAAAGCAAGAAAGAACGAGTAGGACGTATGGTGCAAATGCATGCGAACTCACGTGAAGAGATTAAAGAAGTATTGGCGGGTGATATTGCCGCCGCGATTGGGCTTAAAGATGTAACAACGGGTGAGACGCTTTGTGCGGTTAACCGCGTTGTAACTCTGGAAAAAATGGAATTTCCAGAGCCGGTTATTTCTGTGGCAGTTGAGCCCAAGAGTAAGGCAGATCAGGAAAAGATGGGTATCGCCTTGGGCAAACTTGCTCAGGAAGATCCTTCATTCCGTGTTGAGACAGACGAAGAATCTGGTCAGACAATTATTTCGGGAATGGGCGAGTTACATCTGGACGTTCTGGTAGACAGAATGCGCCGTGAGTTCTCCGTCGAAGCGAATATCGGTAAGCCACAGGTGGCCTATAGGGAAACGATTCGTAAGTCAGTCGAAATCGAAGGCAAGCACGTCAAGCAGTCCGGTGGTCGTGGTCAATACGGCCATGTATGGCTTAGACTCGAACCGCTTGATCCAGATTCGGAATACGAATTCGTCAATGAAATTGTCGGTGGCGCTATTCCCAGAGAATACATCCCGGCAGTTGATAAAGGTGTTCAGGAGCAGATGAAGAATGGTTGTCTGGCGGGCTACCCGTTACTGGCAATGAAAGTCACTTTGTTTGATGGTACTTTTCACGATGTTGACTCCAGTGAAATGGCATTCAAGATCGCCGGATCCATAGCCTTGAAGAAGGGAGCACTGCAAGCCGATGCAGCGCTGCTTGAACCGATGATGAGCGTAGAGGTTGTAACACCTGAAGAATATATGGGTGACGTCATGGGCGATTTAAACCGGCGTCGTGGCATGGTGCAGGGCATGGCAGACAGTTCTATGGGCAAGGTGATTACCGCTGAAGTTCCCTTGGCTGAAATGTTTGGCTATTCAACTGATTTGCGTTCAGCAACGCAAGGCAGAGCAACGTATACGATGGAATTTGATAAGTATGCGGTGGTCCCTAACAACATAGCCGAAGGCATTATTAGTAAAAATTAGAAGGTCATACTTTTTTAGATTTAAGTGAGGTGGTATTGTGGCGAAGGCAAAATTCGAAAGAAACAAATTACACGTAAACGTAGGTACGATTGGCCACGTTGATCATGGTAAGACGACATTAACCGCAGCATTGACCCGGGTTTGCTCGGAACTCTACGGTGGTGGAGAGATACGTAATTTTGACCAGATCGATAATGCGCCGGAAGAAAAAGCGCGCGGTATCACTATTGCCACGTCCCACGTTGAATACGATTCACCGAATCGTCACTATGCCCACGTTGACTGTCCGGGACACGCGGACTATGTAAAGAACATGATTACCGGTGCGGCGCAGATGGACGGTGCGATACTGGTAGTTTCAGCGGCAGATGGCCCGATGCCACAGACCCGCGAGCACATTATTCTGGCTCGTCAGGTAGGTATTCCTTATATCGTTATCTACATGAACAAAGCGGACATGGTTGATGACGATGAATTGCTTGAACTGGTAGAGATGGAAATCCGTGAACTGCTAGACCAGTACGAATTTCCAGGTGACGATACGCCAATTATTATTGGCTCGGCCCTGAAAGCGCTGGAAGGCGACACCTCGGATATAGGCATGCCGTCGGTACAGAAGCTGGTTGAGACTCTGGACAGCTATATCCCTGATCCGGTTCGAGACATTGAGAAGGCATTCCTGATGCCAATTGAAGATGTGTTCTCTATTTCTGGTCGTGGCACGGTGGTGACGGGTCGTATAGAGCGCGGCATTGTGAAGGTTGGCGAAGAGATCGAGATTGTTGGTATCAGAGACACGCAGAAGTCGGTGTGTACGGGCGTTGAGATGTTCCGCAAGTTATTGGATGAAGGTCGCGCTGGTGAGAACGTAGGTGTTCTATTGCGTGGCACCAAGCGTGAAGATGTAGAGCGAGGTCAGGTATTGGCAGCGCCAGGCTCGATTAAGCCGCATACGAAGTTTGAGGCAGAAGTGTACATCTTGAGCAAGGATGAAGGCGGACGTCATACGCCATTCTTTAAGGGTTACCGGCCACAATTTTACTTCCGTACTACGGATGTGACAGGCTCCTGTGAGTTACCCGAAGGTATTGAGATGGTAATGCCGGGTGACAACGTGAAGATGGAAGTGACGTTGCTTAACCCGATTGCGATGGATGAAGGCTTGCGTTTTGCGATTCGTGAAGGTGGTCGCACAGTCGGTGCGGGCGTTGTAGCTAAAATCATCGAATAA
>FLOH01001563.1_pt1 | contig 17005 bp, 13 predicted proteins | sample 756751 | NCBI WGS metagenome assembly FLOH01 (sample SAMEA4026879, study PRJEB14308) | marine metagenome | biome: coastal water; material: water | depth 74 m
AAAATTCCCCCAGGTGATCTTGAAAATAGTATAAATATAGATGAATGGTTTGATCAATCCATATTGATTGGTGAGGGGCAGGCTTTTTTAAGTGCTATTCTTGTTTTTAATGCACGGGGATGGACGGAAATAGCAAAGTCTTGCGGCCTAGATCCCTTTGATAAGAATAATCTTGAAGATAAAAAAATTCACTCATTAGTAGTTAATCGTTTAAAGAAAATTTTACATGACTTTCCTGGTTACGCAAAAGTCAGGCGAGTTATTTTAACATTAGAGCCATGGACAATTGAAAATCAACTAATAACACCCACATTAAAAGTTAAACGTAATAAGGTGACACAATTGTATATAGCCGAAATAGACAATATATACAATCCTAAATAATTCAGATAAATCTATTGCAAATGAGTAGCAAAAGTAATATTTAGGCAAAATAACTGGATTTTAGTGTTATATTTTTGCATAATGTTGAGTCAATTTTGATTGTTGTATTTTTGATTAAGTTTTAGGAGAGAATAAAGTGGAATTATCAGGTGCTGAAATTATTTCAGCCTTCCTTGAAGATGAAGGTGTAGAACATATTTTTGGTTATCCAGGCGGTGCAGTGTTGCACATTTATGATGCTTTATTTACGACTAATAAGGTTAAACATATCCTGGTAAGACATGAACAGGCTGCAGTCCATGCTGCCGATGGTTATGCGCGTGCAACCGGAAAAACAGGGGTAGCCTTAGTTACCTCCGGACCCGGGATGACAAATGCGGTCACCGGTATTGCAACAGCCCACCTGGACTCAATTCCACTGGTGATATTGAGCGGACAAGTGCCTACTCATTTGATAGGTAGTGATGCCTTTCAGGAAGTTGATGCAATAGGTATCTCTCGGCCATGTGTTAAACATAACTTTTTAGTTAAAGATATTTATGAGTTAGCGATCACCTTAAAAAAAGCATTTTATGTCGCTTCATCAGGTAGACCCGGACCAGTATTGGTTGATATTCCCAAGGATATTACCGATCCTAATATTAAGATTCCCTATAGTTATCCGCATAATATTGAAATGCGATCCTATAACCCGGTGATTAAAGGCCACAAGCGTCAGATAAAAAAAGCCCTTGATTTAATTCTAGAGGCAAAAAGACCCGTTGTATATTCTGGTGGAGGTGTTATTTTATCCAATGCATCAAAATCATTAACCAGCCTGGTTCAAAGCTTAAATATTCCTATTACCAGTACCTTGATGGGACTTGGAGCATACCCTGGTAGCGATGCTAAGTTTTTAGGTATGTTAGGTATGCATGGTACTTATGAAGCGAATATGGCGATGCATGAAACCGATGTTTTAGTGGCTATAGGCTCACGTTTTGATGACCGTGTCACAGGAAAGCTGGAAGAATTTTGTCCTCATGCACAAATTATTCATATCGACATTGACCCTTCATCTATTTCCAAAAATGTAAAAGTTGATGTGCCAATTGTAGGTGATGTTGATGATGTTTTATTGGATATGATCAGTTTACTTGAAGAAATGGAAATGGATACACGCCAAGATGCTTATCCTGATTGGTGGAAGAAAATCAATCAATGGCGTAAGAAAAACTGTTTAAAATACATTCAAAAGAAGGATACCATTGCGCCACAAGCTGTTGTTGAAAGCTTATATAAAATAACACAAGGTGATGCTATTATTACCTCAGATGTTGGGCAACACCAGATGTTTGCAGCTCAATATTACAAATTTAACCGTCCACGTCAATGGATTAACTCCGGTGGTTTAGGTACCATGGGTTTTGGTTTACCAGCGGCTGTAGGTGCACAAATGGCCTTTCCTGATCAAACCGTTGCTTGTATTACTGGTGAAGGTAGTATTCAGATGAATATTCAGGAATTGGCAACTTGTATGCAATTTAAATTACCGATTAAAATTATTAATCTTAATAATCGGTTTTTAGGAATGGTTCGACAATGGCAGGAATTTTTCTATGAAGGGCGTTATGCTATGACCTATATGGATTCTATTCCCGACTTTGTTAAATTAGCAGAAAGTTATGGTCATGTTGGTATGCAAATTACCAACCCGGGTGATGTAGACGATGCCTTAAAAGAAGCTTTTGCACTCAAAGATAAACTGGTTTTTATGGACTTTATCACTGATAGAGAAGCCAATGTTTATCCGATGATTGCTGCTGGCAAAGGGCATCATGAAATGGAATTAGCACCACATAGCGAGTTATTATAATGCGTCATATTATATCTATATTAGTTGAAAATGAATCTGGAGCACTGTCTCGAGTTGCTGGACTTTTCTCAGCTCGGGGATACAATATTGAATCCCTGACAGTAGCCCCGACTGAAGATGAATCTTTATCCCGGATGACTTTGGTTACCTATGGCTCAGATGAAATTATTGAGCAAATAACCAAACAATTAAATAAGCTGGTTGATGTTGTTAAACTGAGCGATTTAAATGAATCACGAGACAAAAATATTGAGCGAGAAATGATGTTGATTAAAATTAAGGCTAAATCCTCTATATGTGATGAAGTTGATCGTTTGGTTAATATATTTCGCGGTCGTATTATTGATGTGGGCGAATCGATGTATACGGTGGAACTAACCGGTACCAGTGACAAATTAAATGCTTTTATAGCTGCGCTTGATAAAGAGTCTATTATGGAAACAGTGCGATCAGGCGTTATGGGAATTAGCAGGGGAGCATCATCCTTGCATGTATAAAAGAAGTCGAAAGTCACAAGTCTAAAGTCGAAAGTAAGATCAACAGATTAATAATCTTGCATATCTTTTTATCTTTCGACTTCAGACTTGTGACTTTCGACTTTCGACTATGTTTAACTAACTACAAGGACAAAAATGAATATTTATTACGATAAAGATTGCGACTTATCAATTATTAAAAGCAAAAAAGTTTCAATTATTGGATATGGTTCTCAGGGTAGAGCTCATGCATTAAACTTACATGATTCTGGTGTCGATGTAACCGTCGCATTACGTCCGGGTTCATCATCTGCGGCTAAAGCTGAAGCAGATGGTCTAGTTGTTAAAACGGCTATAGAGGCGATTAAACAAGCTGATGTGGTTATGGTATTGACCCCGGATGAATTTCAGTTTCAATTATATCGTGATGAAATTGCCCCTAATATCAAGCAGGGAGCTACTTTAGCATTTGCTCATGGTTTTAGTATTCATTATAATCAAGTGGTGCCTCGTGTAGATTTAGATGTGATTATGATTGCTCCTAAGGCTCCAGGACATACGGTACGGACTGAATTTGTTAAAGGGGGTGGTATTCCTGATTTGATAGCTGTTTTCCAGGATGCTTCTGGAAGTGCCAAAGAACTTGCCTTGTCTTATGCTTCAGGTTTAGGTGGTGGACGTACAGGTATTATTGAGACAACATTTAAAGATGAGACTGAAACAGATTTATTTGGAGAGCAAGCGGTATTATGTGGTGGTGCTGTTGAACTCGTCAAAGCTGGTTTTGAAACATTAACCGAAGCAGGTTATGCTCCAGAAATGGCATATTTTGAATGTTTACATGAATTAAAATTGATTGTTGATTTAATGTACGAAGGTGGTATCGCTAACATGAATTACTCTATCTCTAATAATGCAGAGTATGGTGAGTATGTTACCGGCCCTAAGGTGATAAATGACGAAAGTCGTAGAGCAATGAAAGTAGCATTAGATAATATTCAAAATGGTGCTTATGCAAAACGCTTTATTCTTGAAGGACAGTCTAACTACCCGGAAATGACCGCTTGGAGACGTAATAATGCGGCTCATGAGATTGAGACAGTAGGTGCTAAGTTACGTGATCTGATGCCTTGGATTACAGCAAATAGAATTGTTGATAAATCCAAGAATTAATATTAAGCCTAGGAGGAGTCTGTCCGAGAATAGGATTTTTGTGACAGGACAAGGCAAAATTTGACGAAAAAGCGGAGTTTATACGAATAAATGAGTATTTTGAGTTAAATTTTAACGCCGTCATGGTGCAAAAAGACATTCTCGGACAGGCTCCTAGGAGTAGGATAGATTTTATCCTGCTCCTTTCGTAAATACTAACCCATAGCTTATGGAATCACTTTTCTAGCATAGCTATTATTATGTTTGTTTTTTATCTCGGGACTGATCAAACCTACTTTACAGTTGTAGGGTGGGCACTGCCCACCAAAGTTACTATTGACAATAATGGTGGGCAATGCCCACCCTACAAAAGTGTAAAGCAAAATAGTCGTATTTGGTCAGTCTCGTTTTTTATCTCTAACATTAACCTTAACTTTGTGTTAGTTCATTTACTGCTAACGCTAACCACACCAAAATAAGGCTCCTTAAGAGAAAAATAAATTCCATGAGCTATGGGTTAGTACTTTTACACCTTTATTCTATCAAACTTAGCGTTTTCAGCTCACTCTTTTTTCCAGCTTTAATTTTTTTATTATACTTGTTACCAAGTCTTCTGATAGTATAACCTTTACTGAAATATAGTAACTATTTGCTAAATTAAAGTGAATGCACTTTACTGCATCTTTTTCAGTCATTACAATGGGCAGGTGATCATTAAATTCTAAATCACTTAATTCATATTGCTGATGATCAGAAAAGGGATGTTCAATAATGCTGAAACCAGCTTGTTTTAATTGATTAAAAAAACGTTGTGGTGATGCAATTCCGGCAATAGCATGAATAGTATTTTCTTTAAGTTTATCAAAGCTTATCGTTTCATCAGTAGAAGTTAAGCTATGTAGTTGATCAAAGCTTAATTGCATATTTAGAGAGCCCTCAGCTAATATAGAGCCTTCAGCTAATAAAGAGCCCTCAGCTGGTAAAGAGCCTTCAGCAGATAAAAAGCCCTCATGAGCAAGCCCCGGTGTATTTAACATGTTAGTTTGATGATAAATAATGTAATCGATCTCTTTAAGTCGGGATACCGGCTCTCGTAATGGCCCGGCAGGAAGACAAAAACCGTTGCCGAAATTTTTACTGCTATCAACAACACAAATTTCAATATCTCTGCCCATGGCATAATGTTGCAAGCCATCATCACTAAAGATAATATCACAATTAAAATCTTTAATTAATCGCGTTACAGCTTGGCTTCTTTTTCTACAAACAACCACCGGGCAATGTGTTTTTTTTGCGATCATCCATGGTTCGTCACCCTGAGTCATAGCTTTCTTAGAAATATCAACAATAATACTTTTACCCTGATCTAATCGGCTATTTATTGCTCCATAACCACGGCTGACCACACCGGGTTTATATCCTATTCTAATAAACTCATCTACTAAATAAATAAGCAGTGGCGTTTTTCCATTACCACCAACGCTAATATTACCAACAATGATCACTGGAACTTTGGCTAAATGTGAGTTAAAACAAGAGAGTTTAAAACACAGCCTTCTTAAGCCAACGAGTAATCGATAAATAATACTTAAGGGAAATAATAGCAAACTCAGCCAATTAATAGATTGCCAATAGGTAGTGATATCAATCATATTAAGGGGCTAAGTTGAGGATATAACATGAGTTGTTTATCCACTTGATCTAAATTATCTTTTGCCTCTGAGTATAAGCATAAAGCATCCTGCTCTTTTTTTAACCAGGTCATTTGACGCTTAGCAAATTGACGGGTCACATTAATTCCTTTTTCTACCATTTCATCATAGCTTAATTGATGTTCCAGATATTCCCAAACTTGACGATAACCTACCGATCGCATCGAAGGGTGATCTAAACTGAGATCGCCTCGTTGGTGTAATTTCTTGACCTCATCCACAAAGCCATTTTCAATCATGTGATTAAAGCGGATGGCTATTCTCTCTCTAAGTCGTTCTCTGGTCTGCGGTGCTATAACGATTTTACAAACAGGAAATTCTAAAGGCTGACATTTTGATTGTTGTTGTAATACAGAGAGTGGTTTGCCTGTTATCTCAAAAACCTCCAGTGCCCGCTGTATTCTTTGTGGATCATTGGGATGAATTTTTTTTGCTGAAACAGGATCATAATAAGCTAATTGTTGATGCAAATAATCGATACCTTTTTCTGCCATTAGAATATTTAAACGCTGTCTAATTTTATCATCAGAAGAAGGTAATATGGATAAACCATACAATAAAGCCCGATGATATAACATTGTACCACCGACCAAAAGAGGGATCTTATCTCTGGCATGTATCTCTTTTATTTTAGATAATGCATCGCGCCTAAAATCTGCCACTGAATAAGATAGCGCAGGATCAAGAAAGTTGATTAAGTGGTGAGGTGCAAGTGCGAGTTCTTCATCAGTCGGTTTAGCCGTGCCAATCGACATCTCTTTATAGATTAAAGCAGAATCGACACTAATAATTTCAAAAGGGTATTTTTGTACCAACTCAATTGCTAATGAAGTTTTTCCAGAGGCGGTAGGTCCCATAATGAAAATAACTGGCTGGTGGTTTTTTTCTACTTGCATAGCTCATTTAGGCTTAAGGAATGATGACATTAATATCAGGAAAAGTGGCTACTATTTTTTGTTTAAGTGCCATTTTTGCATTATTATCTCCATGGACAATCCTTACTTCTTTTGGTTTGCAGCGTATACGTTTAATAAAATTAAGTAAATCACTTTGATCGGCATGGGCAGAATAAGCTGAAATAGTATGAACTTTAGCTTTCATAGAAAATTGTTGTCCATCAATTTTGACTTTAGAGTTGCCATTTTGATTACTTTGTTGTATATCTCTACCCGTTGTACCAGCAGCCTGATAGCCAACAAATAGAATATCATTAATGGGGTTTTCTATCAGAGCTTTTAGATAATTAACGATACGACCTCCGCTACACATACCGCTAGCGGCAAGGACAATGGTAGGACGAGAAGTTTTAGCTAAATAGTCTACTGTTTGCAGATGTGTTTTATGATCATCAATGGTGGTTAATTGTTCAAAACTAAGAGGATGTCTTCCTGCTTTGAGTTTATTTTTTGCCTCCTTATCCCAAAACTTTTTAAGTTGGCGGTAAACCGCTGTGAATTTAGAGGCTAAAGGAGAATCAACAATAATTTCAAGATCCTCCCATGTCTGTTTTGCTGCACTATTTGATAGGGTTTTTATAAAGGAAAGAGGCTCATCTTTAGATTGATAAATTATTTGTTCAATCTCATAGAGTAATTCCTGAGTTCTTCCTATACTAAATGCAGGGATTAAAATCACCCCTCTATTTTTTAAACAGGAAATAATAACATTTTTAAGCGCTGAGACTCTATTTTGTCGATTGTCATGAATCTTATCTCCATAAGTGCTTTCAATAACAAGACAATCTGCTTTATAGGGTGATTTTAAAGCGACTAAAATAGGGGTATAAGGAGCACCCAAGTCACCAGAGAAAACTACTCGCTGACTATGTCCTGGCCGATTATTTACTGAGAGACTGTTTTTTGAGACAGCTTTCGAGTTTTCTTTAGTATGTGCAGTGCTAATAGCACATTCGATATAGGCTGAACCTAAAATATGTCCCGCTGGTTTTAGTTTAATATTTAAATTAACGGCTATCTCTCTACCCAGATCAATTGGTATCCAGCGATGGTAGGGGATAGCAATTATTTGTTTGCTAATATGCTGTAAAAATTGGTCAATTAATTGTTTATTGCGGGTAAATCCAATTTTTACAGCATCTTCAAGCACAAGAGGTAAAAGCTTGGCAGATGCCTGGGAACAGATAATAGGTCCTTTAAAACCAGCAGCAAGTAAATAGGGAATTCGACCCACATGATCAATATGAACATGAGTTACAATTAATGCCTTTATAGGATCAATAGGAAAATCAATTTCTAACTTAGCACTGCTAGAGTGATTATTAGAAACCTCAGCACCTTGAAATAAGCCACAATCAATTAAAATAGAGGCTGTATTTGAAAGCTGTAACTCATGACATGATCCAGTAACGCCATTTACCGCCCCATGATGTTTGATGTTAAATAAATTAATTTTATTTTCCATTTAAATACTAAAGTTTAGAAGCAATACTCACTCGTATAATAGCATTAATATCTTTAACTTGAGAGTAAAGTTGATAATTATATTTAACAAATAAATTATTTATAGCATTTGCTTGATCATAACCATGCTCTAAAATTAGATAAGCACAATCAATCAGTTTAGTGGTAGAACTTTGAATAATCTGCTGAAGATCATGCAATCCATTATTTGTCGAAGTTAATGCTGTAATAGGCTCATATTGTAATTCAGTCTGCTTTAAATGAGGATCGTTTTCTCTGATATAAGGAGGGTTTGATACAATTATTTGAAAACTATGATCTTTTATTGCATTTAACCAATGGGCATTTATAAAATAACAATTAGTAATATTTAATCGTAAAGCATTTTTTTTCGCCATAGAAATTGCTAAAAAAGAGTGATCACAAGCAAAAATATGACAATGTTCACGCTCACTTGCAATGGCGAGAGCTATAGCACCACTGCCTGTACCAAGATCCAAAATATTCCAATGTGCATTTTTTGGAATTAACTCAAGTGCTTGTTCAACCAATATTTCAGTATCAGGCCTAGGGATTAATGTTTCTTTATTTACTTGTAAATTAAGCGACCAAAACTCCTTAAATCCAGTGATATAAGCAATAGGTTTACCTTTTAGGCGCTGACAAATATAGCTTTTAAAAATTTCCAACTGATCACTCTTAAGCTCATGTTCAGGCCAGGTTCGCAGAAAAGCACGATTATAATGATTACTCTGGGAAAAATTGTTCAAGACATGCAACAATAGCACTTCACAATCAAGAGCAGGAGTATCGGAGATATTTATTAATTGCTGAGTTGAAATTTCTAAAATTTTATCGATTCGCATAGATAGAGAAGTCTAAAGTCCAAAGTCCAAAGTCTAAAGGAAAGTCAAAAGATTAAAAAAACTGGGATCGTTCAAACAGTGTGGTCAGTCCGAAAAAACTTAAAAATATTGTGTTTTTTATCTTTAGTCTTTGGACTTTCGACTTCTCTTTTAGACTTCTCTTTTAGAAAGTGCGGCAAGCAAATCTGCTTGATGTTCATTGATCAATGGATCAATCACAGAGGCTAACTCACCCTGCATAACTTCATCTAATTTATATAAAGTCAAGTTAATGCGATGATCACTAATACGTCCCTGAGGATAATTATAGGTTCTTATACGCTCACTTCTATCCCCACTACCTACTTGTAATTTTCTATCTTCTGACTGTTCTGCATGTTGCTTGTCTTGTTCTGCAGCCAGTAATCGTGAAGATAATACCGCAAGTGCTCGAGCCTTATTTTTGTGCTGAGAGCGTTCATCCTGGCATTCCACAACAACCCCGGTGGGCAGGTGGGTAATACGAATAGCGGAATCAGTTTTATTAACATGTTGCCCACCCGCACCAGATGCTCTAAAAGTATCAATTTTTAAGTCATTAGCATTGATATCAATTTCATCAATACTATCAACTTCAGGAATAATGGCGACCGTACAAGCAGAAGTATGCACTCGTCCCTGTGACTCAGTTTCAGGGACTCGTTGAACGCGATGTGCTCCAGACTCAAATTTTAGTTTTGAATAGGCTCCATGACCTACAATCCTGATAACCACCTCTTTAAAGCCACCATGATCGCCAAGACTTTCTGATATTAACTCAGTTTTCCAACCTTGTTTTTCGGCATAACGGGAATACATCTTAAATAAATCTCCTGAAAATATTGAGGCCTCATCTCCTCCAGTCCCTGCTCGAATTTCAAGATAAATATTTTTATCATCATTTGGATCTTTGGGTAATAACATCTTTTGTAATTGTAAAGCTAAATCATCAATATTTGTTTTAGCTTGTTTAAGTTCTTCATTGGCCATTTCTTTGATATCAGGATCACTATCAGACATCATTTCTAAAGCATCATCTTTTGCTTGAATATTACTTTGATAATCACTAAAACAGTCAACAACAGGTCTAAGTTCTGAATATTCCTTAGATAGCTCACGAAATCGATTCTGGTCATTAATGGTTTCAATCTCAGAAAGTAGTATACCAATTTCTTCAAAACGCTCAGATAATGTTTCGAGTTTTTCTTTAATAGATGATTTCATAGTTTAATAGCCTAATATTTTTAACGTATTTTAGTTAGACGTCGTACTATCTGATTTACAATATCAATACTCATTTCATCTAATAGAATTTGTTCTTCATTACTCGATCCGAGAACCTGCTCGTTATTAAAACTATAGCGACGTGAGTTTGTTACATTTTGCAATTCTTTGCGTATTTTTCCGTCAGTATCGTGAACACTAAAAGAAACACCGAGCTTTATTTCATATTCTTTAACTTCTTTACCACGAACCGCAATAGCTCTGCGATCAATAGTGTGTGAATAGATACGGATAATTGAACTGGCCATTTTAGCAGAATTAACCAGGGTAATATTATTTTCAGCTAAAGTCTCTCTTAAGCGTGAGCTTATAATAGATTCAGTTTGATTATCAATATAAATGGTTTGGTAAATTTCTGGCAATAAAATATCACCACGTAAATGAAAACCACAACTACTTACGATTAAAAAACAAAGAGTCAGTAGCGAAGGTGTTATAACTTTTGGATTGATTTTGTTTATCATATCTTTGATTAGAAAAGTCCTTAGCTCATAGTAAAAAAGGTAAAAAGTAGTATAGAGTATAAATATGAAAGTTAAAAGACCTTAAACTCTGAAAATGTATCAATGAACTAAAAGTAGAATAATTTTGAGTGTAGGAATTCATAATTAGAGTCGGACAGAAAAAGTGATTTTTATACTACATTAAAAATTTAGCATAAAGTTTAATAAGCATTTTTATTGACAAAGCCCTTAAAAATGGTCAAAAAAATTATTTTAATGTCAAGCCCTAATGACCAGCTTCTAATATACCGTAAATCATATCCCACCCGTTCTTTCATCTGATGTAATTGTTTTGTTTCTCCTCTTAATCCGTTAATCTGTGCTAAGCCAGTAATTCCTGGTTTTACCATATGCCTTAGCATGTAACCATCAATTTCCTTGCGGTACAGCTCATTATGAGCGACAGCATGTGGTCTTGGACCAACAATTGACATAGTACCTTGTATGACATTGATAAATTGAGGTAATTCATCCAGAGATGTTTTGCGCATAAAAGATCCAAAACGGGTTATTCTTGAATCATTTTTGGTGGCTTGTTTAATATTATCACCATTGTCACAGACAGACATTGAGCGAAATTTCCAGACAGTGACCTTTTGTCCATTTAAGCCATAGCGTGTTTGTTTAAATAAAACGGGACCTGGTGATGTGAGTTTGACTATTAGGGCAATAATTACCATAGGCAGGGATATTAGCAGTAAAATAAGTGTAGCCAAAACCACATCTTCGATACGTTTGATAAGACTACCCACACCATAGAACGGAGTATCATAGATACTAAGGGCTAAATATGAGCCCACATTATGCCAACGCGAGTGTAATAAATTATAGACAAAAAAGTTTGGAATGATATGTACCTCGGTGGTCGCATCACCTAATTCATTTAATAATTTTGCAATTCGGCATTCTGCTGCCATGGGTAACACAATATACAGGATATCCACTTTACCAATTTTTGCATCTGTTATCGCTTCATTAAAACTGCCTAAATGATCATATTTTTTTAAATTATGAATAATTCGTTCATCATGTTCATCTCTATCATCATAAAATCCTAAGAATCGATAGCCTAATGCAAGATCACTTATAATTGTTTCTGCTATATGACTACCCACAGAGTTAGCACCAATAATGGCAAAACTTCGTTGAGTTGTTTCATTTCTAAAATATAAAAGTTGAACCTTACATATAATATATCGCCAGGTGATAAGAAAAAGAGGGGTAAATAAGAACCACCATCCAATCATTTCTCTGGTGTAATAATTTAGTATATTAAGAATGTAAGCAATCACCAGTAAAAACAAAACAGTTGCCAACCAAGTGATCAAAATAGTTTTTAAACTTGCTTTTAGAATATGGTAGATTTCAAATCGATAGAGTCCCAGAGCTTCTGCAAATAAATAAAAACTGACAATAGACACAGAAATAAAGGTAATATGGTGTTCTTTAAGTTCGACATCCGGTATAAATAATGCCAGATAGAAACCCAAAATCATAAACATAAGATCGATTAGTCGAAATAATTGTTGTAAGGTATTATCTCTTGCAAAATGGTCGTTCGTATGCATATTAAGTTAAAGGTTAAAGGTTGAAAGTTAACTGGTGTAGTATATACTATAATTCTAAAAAAATAATATAAGTGTTATAAATTCAATAAATCTATTATGAGTGAACAAAAAATTAAACTTGAGGGCTTACAGGTTGGAATGTATGTTTGCAGACTTGATCGCCCATGGAAAGAAACCCCTATACTCTTTGAAGGTCTATTCATCAATCATAATAGAGATATTGATGTACTAAAACAATATTGTAACTATGTTTACATTGATTCATCCCGTGGACGTGCTGCTAGCCCTATGTACTGGATCAATACCATTGAGGATAAAGGACTAACAAAATTTATTGATCAAGGTAAAAATGAGTATACCTTATTAAGAAAGGAGAAATATACCGTTTCCAGTTCCTTAGGGGACGAGTTAGAAGTAGCAAAAGATATTTACCGAAGCATTAATAAAGGTATTGAAGAAACCTTTACTGAATTACGTTTAAGCAAAAAAATAAATATTGAACGTGTAAGAGAGTCCATGATAACGACTGTGGGTAGTGTTGTTCGAAATCCTACTGCTTTTAAACTGGTTATGGAACTACAACAATCAGACGATTACTTATATAATCATGCACTTAGGACATCAGTATGGTGTGCACAGTTTGGTCGACATCTAGGATTTTCTCAAGCAGATATTAATGAGTTAGCATTGGGCGGTTTATTGCTCGATGTAGGTAAAACCAAAATTGATAATAATCTATTAAATAAAAAAGAAACCTTGCTAAAAACGGATATAGCCGTTATTCATTCCCATGTAGATATGGGGTTGCATCTGCTTGCAAGCTCAGATGATATTCCTTATAGTATCATGCAAATGGTTGCCAGCCATCACGAGCGTTCAGATAGCAGTGGTTATCCACAGAAACTGGAAAATGACAGTATACCTATTTATGGAAGAATTGGGGGCATTGTTGATAGTTATGATGCCATGACATCTATACGTCCTTTTCGTGACCACAGATACTCACCCCATGAAGCGATTAATGATTTGTACCAGCTAAGAGGTTCTGCCTTTCAAAAGGAATTAGTCGAGCATTTTATTCAGGTTATTGGTGTCTATCCAGCAGGTTCATTAGTTGAACTACATAGTGGTGAAGTGGGTATGGTTATCACAATTAATGAACAAACCCGTTTACGCCCCAAGCTGATGATTGTTCTTGATTCAGACAAAAAGGCACTGACTAATTACTACCCGATTGATCTGGCAGCTCAAGCTGATTTGAGTATTCGCAGGGCTTTGAACCAAAGTGCCTATGGCATCAAAATGAATGAACTATTTTTAGCTAATATTTGTGATTTTTTTGGTTAAGCTATATAACGAGGTTTTTTATATGTCAAGCACTGGAGATAATATTTCTGCCGAGAATGCTAGTTGGAATTTTAAAGGGGAAACTGCAAAAAATTTTGATAATCATATTTTAAAATCTGTACCATTTTATGAACATGGGCATAAATTAATTTGTGATTTAAGTGATTATTTTATTACTCCAGGATCAACCTGTTATGAATTAGGATGTGCAACAGGAACACTGAGTACAGCACTATCTAAGCATAATGCCCATAAAACTGATGTGCGCTACATTGGGGTTGATATTGAAGAAGACATGGTTCAAATTGCTAAAGACAAAGGCAAGGTATTAAAAATATCTAATATTGATTTTCGAGTGGATGATTTGTTGACAATGTCATTTGAACCAGCAGATATGATAATTGCTTATTATACTGTTCAATTTATTCATCCCCGACAAAGGCAAGAGCTTATAAACAAAATCTACCATTCACTAAATTGGGGAGGAGCTTTTTTATATTTTGAAAAAGTAAGGGCTAATGATGCTCGTTTTCAAGATATTTGTGTTAGCTTGTACAATGAGTATAAACTTAGTCAGGGTAACACACCAGAACAAATATTTTCAAAGACAAGGAGTTTAAAAGGAATTCTTGAGCCATTTTCAACTGAAGGAAACTTAGATTTACTTAAGCGTGCTGGATTTGTAGATATAATGACAGTCTTTAAGTACATTAGTTTTGAAGGCTTTTTAGCTATTAAGTAATTTCTTAAGATAGACTATTTGCGTATCCGCTTTAAATTTTAGGGTGCTATAATTTACTATCGCATTTGTATCACTGTTTTATCTCTTAAGGAGCCTGTGTTGGTGCTTTCAGATTTACATTGTTATTTATTTCTACTTTATAAAACAACGCGATAGCATTTTTGTTTTATAATTTTTTATTTTACTAGCCACGCTGAAACCAATAAAACAGCAATACAAATGCTGTGTACCCTAGAATTTAGAGCAGAGACATAAAAATTGCATAAAAATAAGTATTATAAAGGCTACTATGAATAAAATCTTTCGTTTTATCGGTATTTTACTCCACTTATTCAGGGGGTTTTTTATATTTGGTTTCGCAAATAACAATGATGTAATTATTAAACAGGGAGTTAATCCTCATAAAAGATTAGGCTTAGCCAACTGGCTAAAACATTTATTGACTTTATTTAGCGTTGAAATCATTGTTCATGGCGATAAAGTCCAAGCACCTAAAATGATTGTAAGTAATCATGTTTCATGGATAGATATTTTAGTATTGTCGTTTTTATATCCAGGTCATTTCATTGCCAAAAGTGAAATTAAAAAATGGCCTGTAATGGGAGCGATGATCACAAATATAGGAACATTATTTGTTAAAAGAGGAATTCGTAGTGAAATAAAAAAATTAAGTCAACAAATTGAATATATTATAAGTAACCAATGCAGTGTTATTTTTTTTCCAGAAGGTAAAACGGGTGATGGTAATCAGATTAATAGAATACACACGGGTTTATTTGAATCTGCAATTAATGCAAAAATGGATATACAACCCATACTCCTGATATATGAAGATAGTAGTGGCTATCCATCTAAAACAGTTCCTTACATTAATAATCAAACATTATTTTCAAGCATTATGGATGTCTTTGGAGAAAAAAAAATCATAGCTCACGTTTTTGTACTGGATAGTATACCCAGTCAAGATATAAGCCGTAAAGAAATTGGTACTCAGCTTATGAGCTTGTTATCATTAAAACTGGATAAGGAACTCAATAAATCACCTAATAGCACGACAAATCTAAATTAATAATGTCCCTCTCAACGCCTAATAATTTAATCACACCTCAACAAGCTGTTTCACTTGATGGGCTATTCTACGAACGAGTACAAAAAACACCCGATAAAACGGCCTATGTGCAATATGATAAAAACACTCAGCAGTGGATTAATACCAGCTGGAATGAAATGAGTCATTTTATTGCCCAGTGGCAAGTAGCATTGAAAAAGGAAAATTTATCAGTAGGTGATAGAGTTGCGGTTTTATTAAAAAACTCAAGAGAATGGATTATTTATGACCAGGCAGCAATGGGGCTGGGTCTAGTGGTTGTACCCTTGTATCTGGATGATCGCCCGGATAATATTGCTTATATTCTTGATGATGCAAATGTTAAAGTATTAGTAGTACAAGAGCAACGCCAATGGAACCGTTTAAAACAATCCTTTGATGAAAATGATAATAATATAAATTCCTTACAACGCATTATTATTCTGGATGTTAATTTTGCAAATCAGGAATTAGATGATAATCGATTGACTACTTTATCAGACTGGATAGCAAATAGTTCTGAGACAGGATCGGGTCATGAGCCCATGTTATTTAAAAGAAAAGCGGATGCCAATGTTTTGGCAACGATTGTTTATACCTCTGGAACGACAGGAAGACCAAAGGGAGTGATGTTAAGCCATAATAATATTTTAACAATCGCCTACCAAACGGGCTTAAACTTAAAGGTATTAGAAGGCGATAGCTTTTTATCTTTTTTGCCCTTATCACATACTTTTGAGAGAACACTTGGCTATTATTTAGCCATGATGGCAGGCTGTAAAGTCTATTATTCCCAGTCAGTACAGCATTTAGCTAATGAGTTGGTTTTGCACAAACCTAGTTTACTGATTTCAGTGCCAAGAATTTTTGAACAAATTTATCTAAAAATTATGGATAAACTGAAATCGGAGCCGTTATTTAAACAAATTCTATTCAAGACAACCATTAATATTGGTTGGAAAGTATTTTTAAAACAACAAAAATATGCACAAAAAAATAATAGTTTTTGTCCTCAATGTATTATCTGGCCACTGCTTAAAAAAATGGTAGCTGATAAGGTATTAGAAAAATTTGGAGGTCAGTTAAGAATTGCTGCGACAGGAGGTGCAGCAATTCCTTATCCCGTGGCACGAACATTTTTAGCCCTGGGTTTAAATCTAATACAAGGGTATGGTTTAACAGAAACCAGTCCGGTAGTTTCCTTCAATTATGCAGATAACAATGATCCACGCTCTATTGGGCAGGCATTAGATATTATTGATGTAAAACTGGGTGAAAACGATGAATTATTGATTAAAAGTCCAGGTGTAATGATGGGTTATTGGAATAACCACTCAGCTACAGCAAAAGTTATAGATGCTCAGGGCTGGTTTCATAGTGGCGATCAAGCCAGTATTAACTCCAACACGGGACATATTACTATTACCGGTCGTATTAAAGATATTTTGATTATGTCAAATGGAGAGAAAATTCCCCCAGGTGATCTTGAAAATAGTATAAATATAGATGAATGGTTTGATCAATCCATATTGATTGGTGAGGGGCAGGCTTTTTTAAGTGCTATTCTTGTTTTTAATGCACGGGGATGGAC
>FLOH01001564.1_pt1 | contig 16943 bp, 12 predicted proteins | sample 756751 | NCBI WGS metagenome assembly FLOH01 (sample SAMEA4026879, study PRJEB14308) | marine metagenome | biome: coastal water; material: water | depth 74 m
GCGATAACATTGCGATGGAAGTCGAACTGATTGCGCCGATCGCCATGGACGATGGTCTGCGCTTCGCCATTCGCGAAGGCGGCCGCACCGTCGGCGCCGGCGTCGTCGCCAAGGTCATCGAGTAAAGGCAAGCGATCACGTCTTTCTGCGGGGTCCGCAGGATGGCTAGTTTAGAGCGGCAGGATAGGCCTGGTTCCTATCCTGTCCGTTTCGTTTTAATGGTGGCCCCCGATTTGGGCCACCAAACACGCGTAAGTGGGTGTCATATGTTAGATTCTACCCACTAGGGGCATAGCTCAGTTGGTAGAGCGACGGTCTCCAAAACCGTAGGTCGCGGGTTCGAACCCTGCTGCCCCTGCCATTTTCCGGCATTTCCGGGGGCTGGTGACATAAACGCAACAAGGGTTTCTTAAGAGACAAGGTCCGACACAGAAAATGGCTAAAATCAACCCAGCCCAATTCATTCAAGAGGTCCGCCAGGAAGGCTCCAAGGTGACCTGGCCGACCCGCAAGGAAACGGGCGTTTCAACCGCAATGGTGTTCGTCATGGTCATCCTTGCGGCGCTGTTCTTCTTCCTTGTCGATCAATTGATGGCCTTCGGGGTGCGGATTATTTTTGGATTGGGAGGCTGAGCATGGCATTGCGCTGGTATGTCATTCACGCCTATTCCGGATTCGAGCAGAAGGTCGCCCAGTCGATCATCGAACAGGCCGAACAGGCCGGGATGTCCGATTTGATGCCCCAGGTCCTGGTCCCGGTTGAAGAAGTCGTGGAGCTGCGCCGTGGCGCCCGCGTCGCCGCCGAACGGAAATTTTTCCCGGGCTATGTTCTGGCCCAGATGGAAATGACCGATGAGACCTGGCATTTGGTAAAAAACACGCCGAAGGTCACCGGATTCCTTGGCACCGCCGGTCGACCGACACCGATAACCAATGCCGAAGCCGACCGCATCATGAATCAGGTCCAGGAAGGCATCGATCGTCCCAAGCCTTCTATTTTGTTTGAAATTGGTGAGCAAGTTCGTGTATGTGACGGGCCGTTCAATTCTTTTAACGGAACCGTCGAAGATATTGATGAAGAACGCGCAAGGTTGAAGGTGGCGGTTTCCATCTTCGGTCGGGCAACCCCGGTGGAACTGGAGTACTCGCAGGTCGAGAAACTCTGACAACCCGGTTTAACCGTGTGGGAGGCCTGCCATGGCCGTACCACACACTCAGTAAAATATAACGTCTGAGGTAACAAATGGCTAAGAAGATCAAAGGCTACGTCAAGCTGCAAGTGCCGGCTGGACAGGCCAATCCGTCACCGCCCATCGGCCCCGCACTGGGCCAGGCAGGCCTGAACATCATGGAATTCTGCAAGGCATTCAACGCCGAGACGCAGAACCTGGAACCGGGCATGCCGATTCCCGTCGTCATCACCGCCTATGCCGATGCGACGTTCGAATTCACCACCAAGACGCCGCCCGCCAGCTTCTTTTTGAAAAAGGCCGCCAAATTGCCCAAGGGCGCCGCTACCGCCGGTCGCGAAACGGTCGGCAAGGTTACCATGGCGCAGGTCCGTGAAATCGCCGAAAAGAAAATGGTTGATCTGAACGCCAACGATTTGGATGCGGCGTGCCAGATGATCAAGGGTTCGGCCCGTTCCATGGGCATCGAGGTGGTAGGATAAGACGATGGCAAAAATTGGAAAACGCCTGAAAAAGGCCAAGGAAAGCATAGATCGCAGCGCCCTTTATGAGCTTGGCGATGCGGTCAGGATAATCAAGGAAAACGCCACCACCAAATTCGACGAAACCGTCGAAATTGCGCTCAATCTTGGTGTCGATCCCCGCCATGCCGACCAGATGGTTCGCGGCGTCGTATCGCTGCCCCACGGCACCGGTAAATCGCTTCGCGTCGCCGTCTTCGCCAAGGGCGACAAGGTCAAGGAAGCGCAAGACGCCGGCGCCGATTTCGTCGGTGCCGAGGATCTGGCTGAAAAGATCAAGAAGGGTGAGATCGATTTCGATCGGTGCATCGCGACACCGGACATGATGGCCGTGGTCGGCCAGCTTGGCAAGGTGCTGGGCCCCAAGGGCCTGATGCCGAACCCGAAACTGGGAACGGTAACGCCCGATGTCGCCGGCGCAGTGGCGGCGGCCAAGGCCGGTCAAATCGAGTTTCGTGTCGAAAAGGCGGGTATCATTCATGCCGGAATCGGCAAGGCCAGTTTTTCCGCCGAAGCCCTGAACGAAAACCTGAGCGCCTTTATCGCCGCCATTTCGAAGGCGAAACCCAGCGGCGCCAAGGCGACGTATATGAAACGCGTGACCATTAGCACGACCATGGGCCCCGGCGTCAAGCTGAACATCGGCAGCCTGCTCGGCTGATCGATTGGCGAAAAGAATACGTCTGCTTTTCCGGTAACGGAAAGCAGACGGACAGGGAACGGATTTTTCCTTTCCCGCCCTGTCCAAGACTGTAGGCGAGGCCCTGGTAGTTTACCGTGGCCTCATAATGGGAGCGCCCGCCTGCACAGACAGTGCTGAAAACCGTTTTTCCGGATCTCACGATCCGGCCAGGCGGCTTGAACTGGCGCACTGGACAGGCTTGTTGGTCCTTTACCGAAATGTTTCGGAAAGGGCTTAAGTCCAACGGTTCTGATCCGACGATCGGAAAGGAACCTTAAGAAGCTGGAGAAGACAGTGGACCGAGGACAAAAAGAAGATCTGGTCGCTTCCATGCATCAGACGTTCGATGACGCCGGGCTGGTTGTCGTTACCCATTATTCCGGGTTGACGGTTTCCGAACTGGGTGTTCTGCGTTCGCAGATGCGTGAAGTTGGGGCCAGTTTCAAAGTCACCAAGAATCGGCTCACGCGGCGTGCCATCGACGGCACGAAATTCAGTGGTCTTAGCGACATGTTTATCGGACCGACGGCAATTGCCTATTCGGATGATCCGGTTGCCGCCGCCAAGGCCGCTGTCAACTTCGCCAAGAAAAACGACAAACTTGTCGTCCTTGGTGGCGCTCTGGGTGAAGAGTTGCTCGATGTTGCCGGGGTCAGGGCGCTTGCCGCCTTGCCGGGACTCGATGAACTTCGCGCCAAGATCGTCGGGCTGGTGGTCGCGCCGGCAACCAAAATCGCAGGGATCCTTCAGGCTCCCGGTGGTCAGGTTGCACGCGTTATCGCCGCCAAGGCAGCACAAGGCGAAGCCGCTTAGGTAGCAAACCGATTCTTATAACTCGTTTACGACAGTTCAAGTCAATGGAGATACAAAATGGCTAATCTGGATCAGATAGTTGAAGACCTTTCGGGGCTGACCGTGATGGAAGCGGCCGACCTTTCTAAAATGCTCGAAGAAAAGTGGGGCGTTTCCGCCGCCGCTCCTGTTGCCGCCGCCGCCGCTGGTGGCGCCGCAGCTGGTGGTGAAGCCGCCGAAGAAAAAACCGAATTTGATGTTGTTCTGGCCGCCTTCGGCGAGAAGAAAATCAACGTCATCAAGGAAGTCCGCGCCATCACCGGCCTGGGCCTGAAAGAAGCCAAGGATTTGGTTGAAGCAGCGCCTGCCACGGTCAAGGAAGGCGTGAACAAGGACGAAGCCGAAGAAATCAAGAAGAAGCTGGAAGAAGCCGGCGCTTCGGTCGAAATCAAATAATGCCTTGCCCGCTTGCATAAGCGGGCAAGGCAGCGAACGTAGCCGACGGAGGACGTTTTCGCTCTCCGTCGGCAAGTTCGTTACTAAAAAGAAGACTGCACAGTTCCGTTCGGATAGGCCTTACCGAGGTCGGGAAAATGGATGTGCTTGCCTCAAACGGGGCGCCCTTGCCGGATTTAATTGTCCGGCCCTGGAACGCATTTCGGGAAATTTTATTGGGGTGTCCAGTAATTGAAGGCCGGGTTATTCCGATTTCGGTGGTCGGAACAAACCCTGTCTCCGGACTTTTAGGTTGTAGGAAAAACTTGTAATGGATCAATCCTATACGGGTCGCAAGCGCGTACGTAAATTCTTCGGACATTTAAAGGAAGTGGCCCCGATGCCGAACCTGATCGAGGTTCAAAAAGCATCGTATGACAAATTCCTGAAAGTGGATATGTCGCCCGAAGAACGGGAAATCAGCGGCCTTGAGGCAGTTTTCAAGTCAGTTTTTCCGATCCGGGATTTCGCCGAAAACGGCACCCTTGAATATGTCGGCTTCGAATTCGACGAGCCGAAATACGATGTCGAGGAATGTCAGCAACGGGGCATGACTTACGCCGCCCCCCTGCGCGTAACCTTGCGCCTGCTGGTCTGGGATATCGACGAAGGCACCGGCGCCCGCTCGATCCGCGATATCAAGGAACAAGACGTCTATATGGGCGACATGCCGCTGATGACCGATCACGGCACCTTCGTCATCAACGGCACCGAACGGGTCATCGTTTCGCAGATGCACCGCTCGCCTGGCGTGTTCTTCGACCATGACAAAGGCAAGACTCATTCTTCTGGCAAGTTCCTGTTCGCCGCCCGCGTTATTCCTTATCGCGGTTCGTGGCTGGATTTCGAATTCGATGCCAAGGATCTGGTCTACGTGCGCATCGACCGTCGCCGCAAATTGCCGGTGACGACTCTGCTGATGGCGCTTAACAGTGACGCCACGGACAAGCTGATCGCAAAACGCGCGAAAGATGATGGCAAGCCCGTCGAAGCGGCGGAAAAAACCGGCATGTCGCCGGAAGATATCCTGCGCCTGTTTTACGACAAGATCACTTACGAACGCGTCAAGAAAGGCTGGAAAACATCGTTCGATGGTGAGGCCCTGCGCGGTTCCAAGCTGAACGGCAATCTGGTCAACGCCAAGACCGGCAAGGTCGTCGCGGAAACCGGCGCCAAAATGACGCCACGGCTTATCAAGCAATTGGCCGACAAGGGCATGACCGAACAACTGATCACCGATGAAGACATGGTCGGTCGTTACATCGCGGTCGATCTGTTCAACACAAAAACCGGTGAAATATTTGCCGAAGCCGGGGAAGAAATCACCGAAGAACTTCTTGAAGCGCTGGTCGAAGCCAAGATCGACACCATCGATACCCTTGCCATCGATCACGTAAATGTCGGCCCCTACATGCGCAACACCCTGGCCGTCGACAAGAACACCCTGCGCGAAGAAGCCCTGATCGATATTTATCGGGTCATGCGTCCGGGCGAACCGCCGACGCTGGAAACCGCCGAGGCCTTGTTTAACAGCCTGTTCTTCGATTCCGAACGCTATGATCTGTCATCTGTCGGTCGGGTCAAGATGAATGCCCGACTGGGTTTCGAGACGGAAGACACGGTCCGCGTCCTGCGCAAGGAAGATATCATCGAAGTCGTCCAGATTCTGGTCGGCCTCAAGGATGGCCGCGGCGAAATTGACGACATCGACCATCTTGGAAACCGCCGGGTTCGCTCGGTCGGCGAATTGATGGAAAACCAGTACCGTATTGGCCTGCTGCGCATGGAACGCGCCATTCGCGAGCGCATGAGTTCTGTCGATATCGATACCGTTATGCCCCATGATCTGATCAACGCCAAACCGGCGGCGGCGGCGGTCCGGGAATTCTTCGGATCTTCGCAGCTTTCGCAATTTATGGATCAGACCAACCCGCTGTCGGAAATTACCCACAAGCGTCGCCTGTCGGCCCTGGGGCCGGGCGGCCTGACCCGCGAACGTGCAGGGTTCGAAGTGCGCGACGTGCACCCGACCCATTATGGCCGGATCTGCCCGATCGAAACGCCGGAAGGCCCGAACATCGGCCTGATCAACTCGCTGGCGACGTTTGCCCGGGTCAACAAGTACGGTTTCATCGAAACCCCGTACCGCAAGGTTGAAAACAGCAAGGTCAGCGACACCGTGGTGTATATGTCGGCGATGGAAGAAGGTCGCTATAATGTCGCCCAGGCCAACGAGGAAATCGACGGCAAGAACCATTTCGTCAACGATCTGGTCAGTTGCCGTAAAAGCGGCGAGTTCGTGATGGGCCGTCCGGAAGACATCGACTACATGGATGTCTCTCCCAAGCAGGTGGTTTCCGTGGCTGCGGCGTTGATTCCGTTCCTTGAAAACGATGACGCCAACCGGGCCCTGATGGGCTCGAACATGCAGCGCCAGGCCGTGCCGTTGCTGCGTGCCGAGGCGCCGATTATCGGCACCGGCATGGAAGCCAAGGTGGCGCGGGATTCCGGCGCCACCATCGTTGCCAAACGTTCCGGGGTTATCGACCAGATAGATGCCACCCGCATCGTTGTCCGCGCCACCGAGGAAACGTCTCACTCAGCTGCCGGCGTCGATATCTACAACCTGCTCAAGTTCCAGCGTTCAAACCAGAATACGTTCCTGCACCAGCGTCCGCTGGTAAAGGTCGGCGATCTGGTCAAGGCCGGCGACACCATCGCCGACGGGCCGTCAACGGAACTGGGCGAACTGGCGCTCGGCCGCAATGTGCTGGTCGCCTTCATGCCGTGGAATGGCTACAACTACGAAGACTCGATCCTGATCTCTGAACGTATCGTCAAGGACGATGTCTTCACCTCGATCCATATCGAGGAATTCGAAGTGATGGCCCGGGACACCAAGCTGGGTCAGGAAGAAATCACCCGCGATATTCCCAACGTCGGTGAAGAAGCGCTGAAGAACCTTGATGAAGCCGGCATCGTCTATATCGGTGCCGAGGTCAAGCCGGGCGATATCCTGATCGGCAAGGTTACGCCCAAGGGTGAATCTCCCATGACCCCGGAAGAAAAACTTCTGCGCGCGATCTTCGGCGAAAAGGCCTCTGACGTCCGTGATACATCGTTGAAACTGCCGCCCGGTGTCGCCGGTACGGTGGTTGAAGTTCGCGTCTTCTCCCGCCGCGGCGTCGACAAGGACGAACGCGCCCTGGCTATCGAACGCTCTGAAATCGACCGCCTGGCCAAAGACAGGGATGACGAACGGGCGATTCTGGAACGCAGTTTCCAGGCCCGCCTGTCGGCCCTTCTGCTGGGCCGGAAAGTCGCCAGTGGGCCGAAAGGCCTGAAGGCCGGGACCAAGATTACCGAAGAAGTTCTCGAAGACTATACCACCGGTCAGTGCGCCCAAATCGTCGTCGAAACCGACAAGGTGATGAAAGACGTCGAAGAGCTGAAGCAGCACTTCGAAGAAAGCATCGCAACCCTGCAGGCCCGGTTCGACAACAAGGTCGATAAACTTCAGCGTGGTGATGATTTATCGCCCGGCGTGATGAAGATGGTTAAAGTCTTCATCGCCGTCAAACGCAAGTTGCAGCCCGGCGATAAAATGGCCGGACGTCATGGCAACAAGGGCGTTATTTCCCGGATCGTTCCCCAGGAAGACATGCCCTATCTGGAAGACGGACAACCGGTCGATATCGTGCTCAATCCGTTGGGCGTTCCTTCGCGCATGAACGTCGGGCAAATTCTCGAAACCCATTTGGGCTGGGCCAGCGCCAAACTGGGCGAACAGATCGGCGATATTATTGATGAACAGCGTGATGTTGACCTCAAGAAATTGCGCGCCAAACTCAAAGATGTCTACGGCGAGAAGGACTACAAGGCAAACGTCGCGACACTGGACGACGACGAAGTCGTTGAAATGGCAAACAACCTGCGTCCCGGCGTGCCGATGGCGACGCCGGTGTTCGACGGCGCCCATGAAGTCGATATCAACGACATGCTTGAAAAAGCCGGTCTCGACCAATCGGGCCAGATGACGTTGATCGACGGGCGTACGGGTGAGCCGTTCGACCGCAAGGTAACGGTGGGCTACATCTATATCCTCAAGCTCCACCATCTGGTCGACGACAAGATCCATGCCCGTTCCATCGGACCCTACAGCCTGGTCACCCAGCAGCCGCTGGGCGGCAAGGCCCAGTTCGGCGGCCAGCGTTTCGGCGAAATGGAAGTGTGGGCGCTGGAAGCCTATGGCGCTTCTTATACGCTGCAGGAAATGCTGACGGTCAAATCCGATGATGTGTCGGGTCGAACCAAGGTTTATGAAGCCATCGTCCGGGGGGATGATTCCTTCGAAGCCGGGATACCTGAATCCTTTAACGTTCTGGTCAAGGAACTCCATTCCTTGTGCCTTAACGTTGAACTGAACTGATCGCCTGAAAGCCAAATCAAGGAGCTACCGATATGAACGAATTGACAAAAGTTTTTGGGCAGGTCAGCGGCACGCAGCAGTTTGACTTGATCCGTATCTCGATCGCCTCGCCCGAACGCATCCGTTCGTGGTCATTCGGCGAAATCAAGAAGCCGGAAACCATCAACTACCGTACCTTCAAGCCGGAACGGGACGGGCTGTTCTGCGCCCGCATCTTTGGCCCGACGAAAGATTACGAATGCCTGTGCGGCAAATACAAACGCATGAAATACAAAGGCATTACGTGTGAAAAGTGCGGCGTCGAAGTAACCTTGCAAAAGGTGCGCCGGGAACGCATGGGCCATATCGAACTGGCCTCGCCGGTCGCCCACATCTGGTTCATGAAGTCGTTGCCGTCGCGCATCGGCCTGTTGCTGGATATGACGCTGAAAGATCTGGAACGGGTTCTTTACTTCGAAAATTATGTCGTCGTCGAACCCGGCCTGACCCCCATGAAACTGCATGAACTGCTAAGCGAAGACGCCTATCAGAATGCCGTCGATGAATATGGCGAGGACTCCTTCAGTGTCGGCATCGGCGCCGAAGCCATCCGCGAAATGCTCAAGGCCATTGTTCTTGAAGAAGAACTGGAAGTCTTGCGCACGGATTTGCGGGAAACCAATTCCGAAGCCAAGCGCAAGAAGTTCGTCAAGCGGCTGAAGCTGGTCGAAGCGTTCATCTCCTCGGGCGCCCGGCCCGAATGGATGATTCTGGAAGTTATCCCGGTCATTCCGCCCGAACTGCGCCCGCTGGTGCCGCTCGATGGCGGCCGCTTCGCGACGTCGGACCTGAACGACCTGTACCGTCGGGTGATCAACCGCAATAACCGCCTGAAGCGGCTGATCGAGCTGCGCGCGCCGGAAATCATCGTCCGCAACGAAAAGCGGATGTTGCAGGAATCCGTCGATGCCCTGTTCGACAACGGTCGTCGCGGTCGCGCCATTACCGGCGCCAATAAACGGCCCCTGAAGTCGCTTTCCGATATGCTCAAGGGCAAGCAAGGCCGCTTTCGTCAGAACTTGCTTGGCAAACGCGTCGATTATTCCGGACGATCCGTCATCGTGGTTGGACCGGAACTGATGCTGCACCAGTGCGGGTTGCCGAAGAAAATGGCGCTCGAGCTGTTCAAGCCGTTCATTTATTCGAAGCTGGAACTCTACGGCATGGCGACCACCATCAAGGCGGCCAAGCGCATGTTGGAAAAAGAACGTCCCGAAGTCTGGGATATTCTCGAAGAGGTCATCCGCGAACATCCGGTGATGCTGAACCGGGCGCCGACCCTGCACCGTCTGGGTATACAGGCGTTCGAACCGGTCCTTATCGAAGGCAAGGCTATCCAGCTTCATCCGTTGGTCTGCGCCGCCTTCAATGCCGACTTCGATGGCGACCAGATGGCGGTTCACGTCCCGCTCAGCCTGGAAGCCCAGCTCGAGGCCCGGGTGCTGATGATGTCGACCAACAATATTCTCAGTCCGTCCAGCGGCAAGCCGATCATCGTGCCGTCGCAGGATATCGTTCTTGGCCTGTACTATATGTCGCTGATGCGGGAAGGCGAAGTGGGCGAGGGCATGGCGTTCATGGATGTCGGCGAAGTCCAGCAGGCTCTTGATGCCGGTGCGGTGTCACTGCACGCCAAAATCCAGTGCCGTTATCACACCGTCGACGACGAAAACAAGCCGCTGGTGACGCGCATTGAAACCTCGCCGGGCCGCATGATGTTGTCGGAAATTCTGCCCCGTCACCCCAACGTCAAGCTTGATGTCATCAACCAGTTGTTGACCAAGAAGGAAGTTTCCAACGTCATCGATCTGGTCTATCGCCACTGCGGGCAGAAAGAGACGGTGATTTTCGCCGACAGGATGATGGCGCTTGGCTTCTCGTATGCCTGCCGGGCCGGTATTTCCTTCGGCAAGGACGATCTGGTTATTCCCGACGCCAAGGAGCGTCTGGTCGGCGACACCGAAAAGCGGGTCAAGGAGTACGAAAAACAGTACCAGGACGGCCTGATCACCCAGGGCGAGAAATACAACAAGGTCGTCGATGCCTGGTCCCATTGTACGGACCAGGTCGCCGACGAAATGATGAAACGTATTTCCAATCCGGCGCCGGGAGAACAGGTTAATTCGGTTTACATGATGGCCCATTCCGGGGCCCGTGGTTCCGCCGCTCAGATGAAGCAGCTGGCCGGTATGCGCGGGCTGATGGCGAAGCCTTCCGGCGAGATCATCGAAACGCCGATCATCTCGAACTTTAAAGAAGGCCTGTCGGTGCTCGAATACTTCAATTCGACCCACGGCGCCCGCAAAGGTCTGGCCGATACGGCGCTGAAAACCGCCAACTCCGGTTATCTGACCCGCCGTCTGGTTGACGTCGCCCAGGACTGCATCGTCAAGGAAGAAGACTGCAAGACCAAAAACAGCCTGACGGCGCGCGCCGTCATCGAAGGCGGCCAGGTCGTCTCTCCCATGTCGGAACAGATCCTTGGTCGCACCATGGCCGAAGACGTCATTCATCCGGCGACCGGCGAAGTTCTCGCCAAGGCCGGCACCCTGACCGACGAAGAAATCTCCATGGTCATCGAGTTGGCGGAAGTCGAAACCGTCCAGATACGCTCGGTGCTGACGTGTGAATCCCTTAACGGTACATGCGCCAAGTGTTATGGCCGTGACCTGGCACGGGGAACCCGGGTCAATATCGGTGAAGCGGTCGGCGTTATCGCCGCCCAGTCGATTGGCGAACCGGGCACCCAGCTGACCATGCGGACGTTCCACATCGGTGGCGCCGTCACCGGTGGTGGTGAAGTCTCCAAGATCGAAGCCGCCGGCGACGCCAAGGTCAAACTGGTCAACTGCAATACGGTCAAGAACAGTACCGGCGGACAGATCGTCATGAGCCGTAACGCCGAAGTGTTGTTGATCGATGAGAAAAATCGTGAACGGGCCCGTCACCGTATTCCCTACGGCGCCAAGCTGCTGACCAAGGACAAAGCCAAGGTCAAGCGGGGCGACAAGATGGCGGAATGGGATCCTTATACCCTGCCCATCATCACCGAAGAAAACGGCATCGCCAACTATGTCGATCTGATCGATGGCCTGACCATCGAAGAACGCCTCGACGATGCCACCGGCCTGTCCTCCAGGGTCGTTATCGACTGGAAATCGCAGATCAAGGGCGATGAGTTAAAGCCGCGCATTACCCTGCGCGACAAAAAAGGTGAAGTCCTGCTCCTCGAAAACGGCCAGGAAGCCCGCTACTTCCTTTCCGTCGATGCCGTATTGTCGGTCGAGAACGGCCAGGAACTCCATGCCGGTGACGTGCTTGCCCGAATTCCCAAGGAATCGGCCAAGACCCGTGACATTACCGGTGGTCTGCCCCGCGTCGCGGAATTGTTCGAAGCCCGCAAGCCCAAGGATTTCGCGATTATCAGTGAAATCGACGGTCGTGTCGAATTCGGCAAGGACTATAAAAACAAGCGCCGTATCATCGTTATCCCGACCGACGAGGCCCTGGAGCCCCATGAATACATGGTGCCCAAAGGCAAGCACATCAGCGTTCAGGAAGGCGACTATGTGGGTGTCGGCGATGCCCTGATGGATGGCAACCCCGTGCCCCACGATATTCTCCGGGTGCTGGGTGTCGAGGCCCTGGCCGATTACCTGATCAAGGAAATCCAAGACGTTTATCGCTTGCAGGGTGTCAAAATCAACGACAAGCACATCGAAGTGATCGTTCGCCAGATGCTGCAAAAAGTCGAAATCGTCGATGGCGGCAATACCACCTTCCTGGTCGGAGAATTGATCGACCGGCTGGAGTTCGAGGCCGAAAACAGGCGGACCAAGAAAGATGGCGGCAAGGAAGCCCACGCGCTGCCGGTGCTGCAGGGCATTACCAAGGCCAGCCTGCAGACCCAGTCGTTCATTTCCGCCGCCTCGTTCCAGGAAACCACCCGGGTGCTGACCGAAGCCTCGGTTTCGGGCAAGATCGATAATCTTGTCGGTCTCAAGGAAAATGTCATCGTCGGCCGCCTGATTCCGGCCGGTACGGGCAGTATCATGAACAGGTTGCGCACCATCGCATCCGATCGGGACGCGGAACTCGCCGAACTGGCCAAAAAGGCCGGTGAGAACGCGTCCGTCGAAATCGCCGCCGATTTAGCCGCCGATGCCGAGGCCCTGGCCGCGGCGAAAGCGCTTGAAGAGGGTGCTCCGGCGGCCGAAAGCGACTGATAAACCGGGTATTTCCGGCGACTTTGAATACGGCGTTCGGGGTGATTCGCTCCGGACGCCGCTTTTTTTTCGTACCGCATATTAGAGACTTGTGAAGGCCCGCGGAAATGCTTGAAAAAACAGTAATTCTTTTACTTGACTGCATGGGGCGGCGTAACTAGTATCCGGCTTCCTTCGCAGGGGCTTGGTGGTGAACCGACCGGTTTATACGCAGGCTTCGACGAAAAGTAAAAATTTAGGTTTTTCAGTCCCTCCGGACGCTCAAGCGTGCCGCCGGAGGGGTTTATGTTACTCCCAACGATGGGAGAACATTTTGTGTCATGTTGTGTCAAATGGGCAGATTTCAGCCTGTTTTGAGTGGTTTAAAAGGTAATACGGAATGCCCACGATTAACCAATTGGTTCGCAAGCCCCGCAAGACGCCGTTCGTTCGCACGAACGTTCCGGCGCTCGAGAGTTGTCCGCAAAAAAGGGGTGTTTGCACCCGCGTTTATACGACGACTCCGAAAAAGCCGAACTCGGCGCTTCGTAAAGTGGCCCGTGTTCGTTTGACCAACGGTTTTGAAGTCACCAGTTACATCCCCGGTGAAGGCCATAATCTGCAGGAACACTCCGTCGTTCTGATCAGGGGGGGCCGGGTCAAGGATCTTCCCGGTGTCCGTTATCACGTTATTCGCGGAACGCTCGATACCCAGGGCCTTCCCGACCGCCGCCAGCGTCGTTCGAAATACGGCGCCAAGCGCCCCAAATAAGGATCGTTGAAGAATGTCTCGTCGTCATGCCGCCGAAAAACGCGTAATTCTACCCGATCCCAAATTTGGCGATCTGGTGGTTTCCAAGTTCATGAACAACCTGATGCTTGACGGTAAGAAATCCGTCGCCGAGAAAATCGTCTATGGCGCCTTCGATCTGATGCAGGCGAAAAGCGGCCAGGACCCGCTTCAGACATTCCACGAAGCGATCGACAACGTTAAGCCTTCCGTCGAAGTTCGTTCCCGCCGTGTCGGTGGCGCCACCTATCAGGTGCCGGTCGAAGTTCGCAATGATCGCCGTCAGGCCCTGGCCATTCGCTGGCTCGTCGCCCTGGCTCGCAAGCGGTCCGAAAATACCATGACCGAACGTTTGTCCGGTGAACTGATGGACGCCGCCAATAATCGTGGCGCCTCGGTCAAGAAACGCGAAGACACACACAAAATGGCCGATGCTAATAAAGCTTTCGCGCATTACCGCTGGTAAGCAGCGGCAGGAATTAAGATTATGGCACGCGAAACACCCCTCGACCGATACCGAAATATCGGCATTATGGCTCACATCGACGCCGGTAAAACGACGACGACCGAGCGTATTCTGTACTACACGGGCATTTCCCATAAAATTGGCGAAGTCCATGACGGCAACGCCACCATGGACTGGATGGAACAGGAACAAGAACGCGGCATCACCATCACCTCGGCCGCGACGACCTGTTACTGGAAAAATCACCGGATCAATATTATCGACACCCCGGGTCACGTCGATTTCACCATCGAAGTCGAACGTTCCCTGCGGGTCCTCGATGGCGCCGTCGCCGTATTCGACAGTGTCGCCGGCGTCGAGCCGCAATCGGAAACCGTTTGGCGTCAGGCCGACAAATACAATGTCCCGCGCATGTGCTTCGTCAACAAGATGGATCGCACCGGCGCCGATTTCTATCGCTGTGTCGATATGATGGTCGATCGCCTGGGCGCCGTGCCGCTGGTGCTGCAGCTTCCCATCGGATCGGAAGCCGAATTTGTCGGCGTCGTCGATCTGATTAAAATGAAGGCGATCATCTGGAAAGACGAAAACCTGGGCGCCGAATTTGAAGAACAAGACATTCCTGACGATCTGGCCGAAAAAGCCGCCGCATACCGCGAAAAGCTGCTTGATACCGCCGTCGAAGTCGATGACGCGGCGACCGAAGACTATCTCGAAGGCAAGGAAATCACTGAACAAGTTCTCAAGAAGTGTATCCGTATCGGTACTCTCAACGGTAGCTTCGTTCCGGTTCTGACAGGTAGCGCTTTTAAGAACAAGGGTGTCCAGCCGATGCTTGACGCCGTCGTCGATTTCATGCCGGCGCCGACCGATGTCGCCGCCATCAAGGGCATCAAGGCCGGCACCGGTGAAGAAATCGAGCGTCACAATTCCGATGATGAGCCTTTTTCGGCGCTCGCCTTTAAAGTGATGAACGATCCGTTTGTCGGCACCCTGACCTTCGCCCGTGTCTATTCCGGCATCGTCGAAGCCGGCGCTTTTGTGCAAAATACGGTTAAGGACAAGAAAGAACGCATCGGCCGGATGTTGCAGATGCACTCCAATTCCCGCGTAGACGTCAAGGAAGCCCGGGCCGGTGATATCATCGCCCTCGCCGGCCTCAAGGACACCACCACCGGCGACACCCTGTGTGATCCGTCCAATCAGGTTATTCTGGAACGCATGGAATTCCCCGAACCGGTGATCGAGGTCGCCGTCGAACCCAAGACCAAGGCCGACCAGGAAAAAATGGGCGTCGCCCTGAACCGACTGGCCGCCGAAGATCCGTCCTTCCGGGTTGCGACTGACATCGAAAGTGGTCAGACCATCATCAAGGGCATGGGTGAATTGCACCTGGAAATCCTCGTCGATCGCATGCGCCGTGAATTCGGTGTCGAAGCCGATGTCGGCGCGCCGCAAGTGGCCTACCGCGAAACCATTTCCAAGGTTGCCGACATCGACTACACCCACAAGAAGCAGACCGGTGGTTCGGGTCAGTATGCCCGCGTCAAGATCATCTTCGAGCCGTTGATTCCGACCGAAGAAACCCCGGCTAACGGTTTTGAATTCACCAACAAGGTTGTCGGCGGTAACGTGCCGCGGGAATTCATTCCCGGCGTCGAAAAGGGCCTGACATCAGCCATGGAATCCGGCGTTTTGGTGGGCTTCCCGGTGATCAACGTCAAAGCCACGCTTTATGACGGCGGCTCTCATGATGTTGACTCCAGCGTCATGGCGTTTGAAATCGCCGCCCGCGCGGCCTTCCGTGAAGGCATGCGCAAGGCCGGGCCGAAACTGCTCGAACCGCTGATGCGGGTCGAGGTCGTTACACCGGAAGATTACATGGGCGATATTATCGGTGATCTCAACTCTCGCCGTGGCCAGGTTTCGGCCATGGATGACCGTGGCAACGCCAAAGTCATTACCGCGACTGTGCCGCTCGCCAATATGTTCGGTTACGTCAACACGCTGCGTTCCATGTCACAGGGGCGCGCCCAATATTCCATGCATTTCGACAAGTACGTGGAAGTTCCACAGCAGGTCGCAGAAGAAGTTCAGACAAAGTTGGCTGGGTAAACCAGGCTAGCAATCGGAGAATTAAGTTATGGCCAAAGAAAAGTTCGAACGGACAAAACCGCACTGCAACATCGGCACCATCGGTCACGTTGACCACGGTAAAACGACGTTGACGGCGGCGATCACCAAGGTTCTGGCGGAAACCGGGGGGGCGACCTTCTCGGCCTATGACCAGATTGACAAGGCGCCGGAAGAAAAAGCCCGTGGCATCACCATTTCGACGGCCCACGTGGAATACGAGACGGAAAACCGTCACTATGCCCACGTCGATTGCCCGGGTCACGCCGATTACGTCAAGAACATGATCACCGGCGCGGCCCAGATGGACGGCGCTATTTTGGTTGTGTCGGCTGCCGACGGCCCGATGCCGCAGACTCGCGAGCACATCCTGCTGGCCCGTCAGGTCGGCGTTCCGTCGCTGGTCGTTTACATGAACAAGGTCGACCAGGTCGACGATCCGGAACTCCTGGAACTGGTCGAGATGGAAATCCGCGAGCTTCTTTCCAGCTATGATTTTCCCGGCGACGACATCCCGATCATTCAGGGCACGGCGCTTGGCGCCCTTGAAGACGGCGACGAAGCGACCGGCAAGAACTCGATCTACGCGTTGATGAAGGCCGTCGATGAATATATCCCGCAGCCGGAACGGGCGCTGGACAAGCCGTTCCTGATGCCGATTGAAGATGTGTTCTCGATTTCCGGCCGTGGCACGGTCGTCACCGGGCGTATCGAGAGCGGCGTCATCAAGACCGGCGAGGAAGTCGAAATCGTCGGTATCCGCGACACCCAGAAGACGATCTGCACCGGCGTCGAGATGTTCCGCAAGCTGCTCGACCAGGGTGAAGCCGGCGACAACGTCGGCGTCCTGCTGCGCGGCACCAAGCGCGAAGACGTCGAGCGTGGCCAGGTCCTGTGCAAGCCGGGATCGACCACGCCGCACACCAAGTTCAAGTGCGAAGCCTACATTTTGACCAAGGAAGAAGGCGGTCGTCACACGCCGTTTTTTGCCAACTACCGGCCGCAGTTTTACTTCCGCACGACGGACGTGACCGGCACGGTGGTGCTGCCCGAAGGCACCGAAATGGTGATGCCGGGCGATAACATTGCGATGGAAGTCGAACTGATTGCGCCGATCGCCATGGACGATGGTCTGCGCTTCGCCATTCGCGAAGGCGGCCGCACCGTCGGCGCCGGCGTCGTCGCCAAGGTCATCGAGTAA
>FLOH01000845.1_pt1 | contig 16936 bp, 19 predicted proteins | sample 756751 | NCBI WGS metagenome assembly FLOH01 (sample SAMEA4026879, study PRJEB14308) | marine metagenome | biome: coastal water; material: water | depth 74 m
GGCAAGGCTCATTTGAAACTTACGGACTAACGCCGCTTCCTGAACCGATTCGGATTCAAACTTTTGCACCCCTTCAGGTCACACTCAGCGAAACGGTCGCACCCAGTGAGAGTGCGACCGAGTAGTTGGATTGCTTTTGCTTAGATGAAGAGGAGTTGTGCCCCATCGGTCATCTCGATGAAGTCGCTTGCGTTGATGATCGCTTCAACCCTTCGTAGAGATCCTCTTTGCCAAGATGATTCATATCAGCGCTGAGCTGGCATGCCCAAATCTTGGCACCGGAGTTTTTGAGTAAATCAAGAAAGTCCCTTACTTCGGGTACATCAAGTTCGGCCAGAGACTTCTTGAGGGAATGGGTGGCAAAAGTGGTTACCCCAGGAAGTGGACTTAGCGCTGCTGGCATGTGCGTGGCCGGGTTACCGACCGGTGAAAACTTGAGGTGATCCATGGTCTTCTGATTAATGATGTCAAAGCCCCCATAACGCGCTAGTGGGATTTCGCGCGCTCCCAGGAGCGGTGGATCTCGTCTTCGGCCTCTTTGCGGCCGGTCCAGGTGGCACCTTCGACCGATTTCCCCGGCTCAAGATCCTTGTAGACCTCAAAGAAATGTTGGATTTCAAGGCGATCGAACTCGGCAACATGATGAATATCGCGTAGATGTTCCATGCGGGGGTCACCAGCGGGAACGCACAGCAGCTTGTCGTCACCGCCGGCTTCATCGGTCATGCGGAACATGCCCACGGTCCGGCAGGAAATTACAACACCGGGGAAGGTGGGCTCTTGCACGATCACCAGGGCGTCGAGTGGATCGCCATCAAGGCCCAAGGTGTCGTCAATAAAACCGTAGTCGTGGGGGTAGCGGGTTGAGGTGAAGAGCATTCGGTCCAGGCGAATACGTCCACTTGTGTGGTCGACCTCGTATTTATTGCGGCTTCCGCCGGGAATTTCAATCGTGACGTCAAATACGAGGGGATCCATGGGTGCAGAGTAGCCGGGCAGTGCCAATTAGGGGAGTGGTGGTGACTTACAGTAGGACTGATGCAGATCCATTGGACGTTTTCGGCGCGGAGCCTTGGCGTGGCAGCAGGTTCACTCGGCTTGGCTTGTGGCCTTCTCGTGGCACCGGCCTCGGTTTCGGCCGCCCCACCCACTGGCCCCATTCCCAGCGTGTATCGACCTTTGAGCAGTAGTGCTCCCGCACCCAGCATCACCGGTCTTGATCGCTCAATCGGAAGACTCACCCGAAGCGCATCATTGGGCAGCTTCTCCATGCTTGTGGTTGACCCGGTGAGCGAGAAACCCGTGTTCAGCGATCAAGTGAACAAAGCCCGAACCCCGGCATCGGTGAGTAAGTTGTTGACCGCCGCGGCCGCACTCAGTGCACTCGGTCCCGATACCCGGCTCGCAACCCGCGCCACACTCGCCGGATCCGACCTTTACCTGGTCGGAGGTGGAGACCCACGTCTGCGTAAAGCTAAAGGTGAGAACTCCCTTAAGGCATTAGCGCTGGATACCATCAGCGCTTTGAAAACGCGAAAAGTGACAAATATCAGACTTTTTTTCGATGACTCCCTATTTACCGGTCCAGCACTTGGGCCGGGCTGGAAATCAAGTTTCCCTAAAGCGGGTATTGCCGGCCCGGTTTCGGCGTTGAGTGTGGGCGGTGGCCGGGTGAGCCCTGGGTCGGTGGCCCGAGTATCGAATCCAGCAAAACAAGCTGGCCGACTTTTTGCCAAGCGGCTGAAAAAAGCTGGAATCGGGGTCTCACAAGTAAGGCGCGGTCAGGCCCCGAGTCGCTCCATCCAACTTGCTTCGGTTTCTTCAGAGCCGGTCCGCACAATCGTCGAAGAGATGTTGCGTGAATCAGACAATGACGTGGCCGAAGTGCTGGCCCATCTCGTGGGCAAGAAGACTGTCGGCGAAGGCAATTTCTCCGGGGGCGCTCGCGGAACCAAACTGGTACTGGGTCGGAACGGTATCTCAACTGCAAAATTGAAATTGTTTGATGGCAGTGGACTATCGCGGCAAAACAAAATTACGAGCACCACGGTTGCTCAGGTCCTCACTGAAATGGTCCGTGGAGACGAACCGCAATGGTCCACAATTGCGACTGGGCTTCCCGTGGCCGGACGCACCGGGACCCTTGATTCCCGGTTTGATACCAAAAAAACCAGGGTCGGGGCGGGCGTGGTTCGTGCCAAGACGGGTTCGCTTACCGGAGTTTCGGCTTTAGCTGGAACAGTCTTAGATAAAAGTGGTCGGCTACTTGTTTTTGTAATGATGGGCAACAAGGTCGGATCAATTACTAGCGCTCGAAACTCGATGGATCTGATTGCGGCCAAACTCGCTAGGTGCGGATGCCAGTGACTGCGATTCCACATTTAGAGCTAATTCGCCGGGCATCGCGGCGTACCATGCCGAAGGGTCCCGTGGTCAGTGCCGTTCACGCAGCCGCGAGTGTTGCTTCGCTGCGTGAACTCGCCCAGGTGGCAACAAGGGAAATCACCGCCGTCTCACTGCTTGAGGCGCCGGCAACCCACGAAACTGTCATCGTGGATCGAGCCGGCTGGGTCACATCCAATCTCCATGCGCTAGGTGTTATCACCGAGATCGCCATGGAGGACACAGAAGATGAAAAAGACGGCAACCCATTGGGCGATCGAGCCGGAGCCATTCAAACTGGGCTTGCATTGGGTTGGGCATCGGGGAAAGTCTTGGGTCAATACGAAGCGCTTGTTAATCCAGGGCGGCTACTGCTCGTTGCGCCAAACATTGTGCAGGTCGCTCAATCCCTAGATGTCGATGAACGCGATTTTCAATTATGGGTGTGCTTGCATGAAGAAACCCACCGGCTGCAATTTGGCGCTGTCCCTTGGATGCAAGAACACTTTATTGGACTCATCAAGGAAATGGTTGGTGCTGAAAAGCTGCCCGGAATTTCCTATCCTTGGCGAATTATTCGCGTCATTAATTCGCTGATCAGAGCTGACGACTCAAGTGTGATTGAACTAGTTCAAAGCGATGATCAAGTGCGGATCTACCGAAAGATCGTTGCGTTATTGACTCTGCTGGAAGGCCACGCCGATTTTGTCATGGATCAAGGTGGACCCGACCTTGTTCCGAGTGTCGCCGAAATCCGCCAAAAATTTGAAGTCCACCGTGACTCGAATAAGAAGCTCGCATCTCGTCTACTCGGGATGGATGAAAAACTGATGCAGTACCGAAAAGGTGAAGTATTTGTCAGAAGCTGTGTCGCCGAAATGGGAATTGCGGATTTCAACGTTGTGTGGGCCGCACCCCAAAACTTGCCGGATATGTCCGAGATTGAAAACCCAGCTGCCTGGCGCACCCGGATACTCACGCATCATGCGTAGGAGCGCTTCCCAAACGGTGGTATCCATGCGCAATAGCGTCGAAGGTTGCCTGGCGCCTGATACGGATTCAATAGTTGTCGGCCTTTCGGGAGGGCCGGACTCGTTGGTGCTCACAGCTATTGCAGTGTGGGTTGGCGTGCGGTCTGGCTTTACAGTGCATGCGGTTGTTGTCGACCACGGGCTCCAAGAAGACTCACAACAGATTGCCAGTAATGCGGTCATTGCCGCCAACACTCTTGGCGTAACCTCGGTCGAGATTAGACACGTTGTAGTGGGGTCAGATGGCGGCCTGGAAATGGCGGCTCGAACCGCGCGTCGAGCCGCCCTAATAGATGCGGCGGGTGCTCGCCCAATTCTCCTCGGGCATACAGCTAATGACCAAGCCGAAACGGTATTGCTGCGACTACTACGCGGCTCCGGCGCACATAGCCTTTCCGCCATGTCCGCCTGCTCCCCTCCGTGGCACCGCCCATTTCTGGCGCATCCGCGAAGCGATATTACAGTGGCAGTTTCTGAACTTTTGGCACCAGCTGGGATTACACCATGGCAGGACCCACATAATTTTGATCAAGCTTTTTCTCGCGTCAAAATGCGCAAACATCTTGACGTTCTGACCGCAGATTTCGGACCGTCGATTGTCACTGGGTTGGTACGAAGTGCGGACATGCTGCGGGTCGACGACCAAGCACTTGATCAGGTTGCAGCCCTACACTTCCAAGGCGCTGTAATTTCACCCGTTGAGACCAGCATGACCATTGAAGAATTGGAGGTCGTGCCGGCCGCGATTCGCACAAGATTGATTAAGATGCTTTTTGACCAACTGGCGGCAGGAACCCGCGAAAATTCTCCGCTCACCCACCAGCACGTCATGACGATTGACGCACTTGTCTCACGCTGGTCAGGTCAAGGTGAGATTGCTTTGCCATTGGGTGTGAGCGCCCAGAGGGAATATGGAAGGCTAACCCTCAAGCGGGGAAACTAGAGGAGAGATGCATGGATTCAAGGCACGTTGAAGGGCAGCTTGCGCATGTACTTCTCACCGAGGAGGAATTACACAATCGGATCGCCGAGTTAGCACTGCAAATTGCTGCTGATTACCCAGAGGGCGAGGATCTGCTTCTGGTTGGCGTTCTCAAAGGTGCGGTGATGGTGATGGCTGATCTGGCGCGAGCGTTGCCGCGTCAAGCCCAAATGGATTGGATGGCGGTCTCTTCTTATGGCTCGGGAACAATGTCCAGTGGCGTTGTTCGAATCCTAAAGGACCTCGATACCGACATTGTCGGACGCAATGTTCTGGTAGTCGAAGATATCCTTGACTCCGGTCTGACATTAAGTTGGTTGCTCAAGAATCTCGGTTCGCGAAAGCCGAAGTCAATTGAGGTATTCACCCTGTTGCGCAAGCCAGAGGGCATGAAAATGAAAGTTGACGCTAAATATGTTGGCTTTGATATTCCCAATGAATTCGTAGTGGGCTACGGGCTCGACTACGACCAAAATTATCGCAATCTGCGATCAATTGGCACGTTAGCCCCGCACATCTACGAGTCCTGATTGCATTCGGAACCGGTCGGCACGAAGAGTCCTTGGTGAGAGCGTTATTGAACCGGCCTTTTCGCCTAAGGCATAACCCTTGGTGCAGCGCGCTGACGGTGCAAAAGACGTAGTACCGTGGCGAGGTGGATCTCAAGCGGATTTTTCGTGGACCAATATTTTGGATTGCACTCGCGGTCATTTTCGTCCTGGTTGGTTCAACCCTGATTTCAGGGGTTGGCGCACCCGAGGAAGTCGACACCAGTGTCGCAATTTCGCAGATTCAGAGCGGTAGCGTTGATACCGCAACGATCACCGATCGGGATCAAGTACTTGAACTGGTTCTTAAAAATGGTGACACAGTTCGAGCGACCTACGTAACCGGTCAAGGTGTGGTCCTGCAGGAGTTATTGCAAGTGAGGGCAGATTCTGGTGCCCTCCCCGGGGGTTACAACGTAGTTGTTCCATCTGAAAATATTCTTTTCACCCTGCTCGTCTCCTTAATTCCATTCATCTTGCTTGTCCTCATCATGGTTTTCATTTTCTCGAAAATGCAGGGAGGCGGTTCCCGACTCATGCAATTTGGCAAATCAAAAGCCAAATTGGTATCAAAGGACATGCCTCAAACCACATTTGCTGACGTCGCCGGCGCTGCTGAAGCCGTTGAGGAACTTGAAGAGATCAAAGACTTTCTCGCGGACCCTGAGAAGTTCAAAGCCGTTGGTGCGAAAATCCCTAAAGGCGTGTTGCTCTATGGTCCACCGGGAACCGGAAAGACTCTGCTTGCCCGCGCCGTTGCCGGTGAGGCGGGAGTTCCGTTCTACTCGATCTCTGGTTCTGATTTTGTTGAAATGTTCGTAGGCGTGGGTGCAAGTCGAGTGCGTGATCTTTTTGAGCAAGCAAAGGAAAATGCACCCGCAATTATTTTCATGGATGAAATTGACGCAGTTGGTCGACACCGCGGTGCTGGAATGGGTGGTGGCCATGACGAACGCGAGCAAACATTGAACCAGATGCTGGTCGAGATGGACGGTTTTGATGTTTCCGGCGGCGTGATCATGATCGCGGCAACTAACCGCCCCGACATTCTTGATCCAGCTTTGTTACGTCCCGGCCGGTTTGATCGACAAATTGCAGTTGAGCGTCCTGATCTCAATGGTCGCTGGGAGATCCTCAAGGTGCACGCTAAGGGCAAGCCATTCAACGAAGCTGTTGATCTGATGACCGTTGCCCGCCGAACCCCAGGATTCACCGGAGCGGACTTAGCCAATGTGCTCAATGAAGCCGCGTTGCTCACCGCTCGCGCAGGTGAATCCGAGATCGGCAACGTGCTCATGGATGAAGCAATCGACCGAGTAATGGCCGGGCCGCAAAAACGCACCCGCGTCATGGACCATGAGGAACGGCTGATCACGGCCTACCACGAAGCAGGACACGCGCTTGTTGCGGCGGCTTTACCTGGTAACGACCCTGTTCACAAAATTACCATCATGCCTCGCGGACGCGCGCTCGGTTACACAATGGTGCTACCCGAACAAGAAAAGTACTCCACAACACGAAGTCAGATGCTCAATCAGTTGGCGTACATGCTTGGGGGTCGGGCAGCCGAGGAACTGATTTTTCATGATCCGACCACTGGGGCTTCTAATGACATTGAGAAAGCAACGGCTGTCGCTCGCGCCATGGTTATGCAATACGGCATGACCGAGCGGCTGGGAGCAATCAAATACGGACAAGAGCAGGGCGAGGTGTTCATGGGCCGCGACATGGGGCATACACGCGACTTCTCCGAGGAAGTTGCCGCCGCGATCGACGAAGAAGTGCGCGCCTTCATTGAGGCCGCACACCAAGAGGCCTACGACCTGCTCGTAGCCAACCGCGAGGCGCTGGATGCGATTGTCGTTGCGCTGATGGAACGTGAGACTTTGCAAAAAGCGGAGATTGAGGAGATCTTTGCGGAACTCAACTTACGTGAGCCGCGGGGTGCTTGGACCGGATCGGCACGTAGGTCCCCAGATCTCGGTGGGCCCGTTGATGTTCCCGAACTTGATGCGACGAAATCCAATGTCTAGTTTAATTGCCTAATGAGTGGTATCGATCCGATCAGTATCCGCAGCCCGGGCCCTAAAGCCCCCTACAACGATGCTGGCGTGCAGCAGGCAATTCGTGATCTGTTAATTGCGATTGGTGAAGACCCCGATCGCGATGGGCTCAAGGACACTCCAGCTCGAGTCGCCCGCGGGTACGCGGAAATTTTTGGGGGACTGCATCAAACACCCGAGGAAGTATTGACCACGACATTCGATCTGGGTCACGACGAACTCGTAATTGTTAAAGATATCCCCTTTAGCAGCATGTGTGAGCACCATCTACTGCCATTTCATGGGAGTGCGCATATTGGCTACATCCCAAATGAAAACGGCCGAATTACTGGACTGTCGAAACTGGCTCGCGTAACCGATGTATTTTCCCAGCGGCCACAGGTTCAGGAGCGGCTCACCGGCCAGATCGCAGATTCCATAATGAATATTCTTCAGCCCCGTGGCTCGATTGTGATTCTTGAAGCCGAACACATGTGCATGTCTCTGCGAGGCGTGCGCAAACCCGGTGCCACCACGACCACGAGCGTTGTTCGTGGTTCCCTGCGCGATGCTGTTACGCGCTCCGAGGCCATAACGTTAATTATGGGGCGCTAGTTCCCATGGGCGCACATTCCCCGGTAATCATGGGGATTTTGAACTTGACCCCGGATTCATTTTCTGACGGTGGTCAATTTGATTCAGTGCAATCAGCGGTCCAAGCCGCTAGATCAATGGTGGCCCACGGCGCGCAGATCATTGACGTTGGTGGAGAGTCAACGCGACCGGGTGCGGAAAGGATTTCACTCGGGGTCGAACTTGAACGAGTAGTTCCCGTTATTGGGCAGCTTTCCCAGCAGGGTATCTACGTCAGTATTGACACTATGCGCGCCGAAGTCGCCAAAGCCGCTGTGGACGCGGGTGCGCAGATGGTCAACGACGTGAGCGGCGGTTTGTCTGATCCCCACATGCTGAGAACAGTTGCACGCCTTGGGGTCCCCATAGTTCTTATGCACTGGCGTGGACCGAGTAAAACCATGCAAGAAAACATTCGCTATGTAAACGCCTTGACCGAGGTATGCACGGAGCTACACAGTGCGGCTAAGGCAGCTCAATTAGCAGGCATCGAAAGAGGCAACATAATCCTTGATCCTGGCATTGGTTTTGGGAAAGAAGCCGAGCATAATTGGAAACTCCTGCAAAATGTCGACACTCTTTTTGCGCTGGGTTACCCGATACTCATCGGGGTTTCCCGCAAGAGATTCCTTGGTGGATTGCTCGCAGCCCCGGACGCAACGCCACGCACAGTGGGCGAGCGCGATACCGCATCTGCTGTCCTAGGGGCGCACCTTCTGCAACGCGGCGCATGGGGCGTGCGGGTCCATGATGTTCAGGCGACGAGTGATGCCTACCTAGCCCTGAGTGCCGTTAACCCAGATCCAGCGCTCGACTCCATTGAACTCCTAGGGCTGCGTGAATTCGGCCGCCATGGAGTACTCGAACACGAACGGATTGAGGGCCAGTATTTCAGCGTTGATGCAACATTGGGCCTGTCGATTTCACATGCGGCGCACACCGATCACTTGGCCGATACGGTTAATTACGCCGTTGTGGCCGATGCCATTCGGGCTCGAATCGCAGGAGAGCCGGTCGACCTGATTGAAAAACTTGCCGAAATGATTGCCACCGATTGCCTTTCCTTCCCACAGGTTGTTAGTGTAAAAATTCGGGTTCACAAACCCGATGCGCCGATCGAAGGTGAATTCGCTGACGTAGTTGTCACCCGGGCCAAATTTATGAACCTATGACGGGAACGGTGCTGATTGCATTTGGCGCAAACCTCGGAGATCCACTCCGCACTTTGCAAGTGGCATACCAAGAACTCGCCCAACTCTGGACTCCGGTTGCCGCCTCCAGCGTGTATCGGAGTACGCCGGTGGGTGGAGTTGAACAAGCCGACTTCCTCAATGCGCTCGCGGCATTCGCGACAGAGAATTCTGGGAGCGAAATATTGAACACGCTTCATCAGGTTGAAAACTCTCATGCGAGAACCCGCGAAGTTCGCTGGGGTCCACGAACGTTGGACCTTGATGTGATCGCGCTTTGGGAGGACGGAGAGCCGGTGATCAGCACGGATAGCGTTTTGACCCTCCCGCACCCTCGGGCATGGGAACGGGTTTTTGTAACGGTTCCTTGGCAAGAATTGAACCTGTCAGGGCAACTCGCCGAGCTACCAGGGTATGGCCCCGTGAGTGAATTAAGATCAACTAATCAGGAAATTACCCGGCTTGAGATTGGACTGAATAGTTGATGCGAGCCACAAAAATCTCCCGGCTTGTGGTAATCGCTGTGATCCTCGCCGCAATCGGATTTGCACTCACCCAAATTCTGATGGGGCAGACCGCTCGCTCGTTGCCGGTGCCGGCGATGGCGGCCGGGGCGCTCGCGATATTAGGTGGGGGATTGGGAATTTGGACCTACTTTGCGCGCCCCCGACTTAGCCGCCAACCGGGAACCACGCCATTTCCAGCGTTAGTCGCGGCCCGAATCGCAGTATTGGCCCTGGCGGGCAGCCGCACCGGCTCGGTAATTGGCGGTTTTTATGCCGGGGTGTCACTTGCCTCAATCTCAGGTATCGATACTCCTGCCGGTTGGAGCGCGAGTATCAATGGCTTTCTCGCAGCCTTGGGAGGGGCCCTCTTGGTCATTTCCTCGCTCTGGTTAGAGAGTTTATGCGTTGCAACAGACCAGGGCGCAACCGAGGAATCGTGACCAAAGTACTCTGCACCCATGAGCGAATCCCCTCTTGAAGACTTGCCCTTTGACGAACTGCGGCACCAGGCATTTCACCTGGCGGAAAAGAAACTAGATATCGGTTTCTTCACTGATGTGTTTTCGCACATGCCCGGCATGGTGGCGATCGAAGGAGAGGGTGGAGACTTAGGTTCAATTGGGGGAACCTTTATTGAGACCGTTCGCGCGACCAAGGAAATGTTTGGTCACGGGCAAGTAGATCCGGACATGGAAGCGCTACTACGCGCTCGTTTTGCCACCTATATTCGGGCTAACGATCCAAGTCTCCAATAACGAGAAACATGCTGCCGATTGCGGCCGGCAGTTGATCGAGTTGAAGTCCCACCAAGGTGGGAACCAGTGCTTGAAAGTTATTAAATGAAGCCGATCGCAATTTCAGACGCCATGGTGTTTTGTCGCCGGCGCTAACCAAATACCAACCATTTATTCCGGTTGGCCCATCAGCCCAGTGGTAGGTGTTTCCTTCTGGAGCTCGCACGACTTTCGGTAAAACTACATTGACCTCTTGCCCCTGTGTGGAATTAAGGTGCGGCCACACTTGCTCAATGAGTGCACTACTGAGCTCAAGTTGATCAAGTGCTGCCAAGAAGCGCGAGTAGGCATCTCCATCATGATACAGCGGCGGTTTAGTGACCTCTAACTCCCCGTAATTGAGGTAGTGACCGGTGAATCGCAAGTCATTATCGAGGCCGCTGGCCCAAGCAACCGGTCCGCTCGTGCCAAAAGAAATCGCGTCGCTGGGCGAAAGGAAAGCCAGTCCACGCAATTCATCTGCATTGAGGCTATTTGTGAGTTGGGGGAGCATTGTGCGCAGTTCGGTAATGATTGATCGGCTTGTATTCTCCACATGTGTCGGTAGGTCGTGAGCCACCCCTCCGATTCGCGCAAACATTGGGTGCACCCGATTGCCAGTAACTAATTCCAAAAAATTGGCAATCATATTTCGTAATCGGATTGTTTCGGTAGCAGGCATAAATGCAATCAACGCTGATATCCGAGTGAACTCGGCGAGGAGCATGCGGATCCAAGTGGCCCGTTCCGGCGGGTGAATTCCCATTGCTGCTTCTAAGGTGAGCGCCACTCCTAATTCGGAAGTAAACGGCGCGTACCAGTCATGGCGGTTAGCGAGCATCATGATTTGCCGGTAGTCACGAACTTCAAAGAGTTTTTCTGCACCACGGTGCATAAATCCAATTCGTGGTTCGACGTGCGTGATTTTCTCAGCCTCAAGAGTGAGGTGCAACTGGAAGCCGCCCTGGGCACTGGGGTGGAATTCTCCGAGATCAATTTTGAGTTCACCGGGTGCTAAACCAACACCGGCAATCAAGTTACGCATGTGTGTATCGTTTCATGGTCGTGATCCGAAATCTTGAACGAGCCACCTGAAATCACTCCTAGTCGGGTCAGGGCCGAATGCTTGGGTCTTTGTGAGGTCCGAACGTGAAGTAGCTGCAGCACTTGCACACGAATCCAATGACACATGTGCGGTGATATTGACTTTGCCATTGGGGACGGGGCGGACCGATCTACCGCGTTGATATCCCGCCAACGTGCCGGCATCCCACAATCCTTGGGATCTCTGAGCCAATGAATGCGAGTAATCGATCGCAATCGCCCGGCCAGTGCCAAAAATATTCACTAGCTGGATCCACGTGTGGTCTCGAGTCGTTCCGATCTCTCGACGAGCGTGTGACACCGTGGCTGGCCACCAGAGTTTAAGCCAATCCAGCTCTGGCCCAGATAACGGCTCGCCCATTTCCTCGTGTCCAGATTCTGGGTCAACAAGCACGATGCGCGGGGTCAGGAACTCGTCATATTCGATAACGGTCGCGGGGATGTCGTCAAGGAGTTCGTGGGCGATCACTATTCCAAACTCTTCTCGAATCCCGATGTGCCGAATATCACCGCTGGAGACATCGAAAACTTGGGTATTCCAGTGAAGCCCATGTTCAGCGATTGACGTGTTGACAGACGCGATCAGTGAGCCGTCGGATCCACCCGAATCGAGGATCAAAAACTCGGCGGGTGATCCGCAGTTTTCATAGGCCTCGAGTAAATAAGGAAATATTTTTCCGGACAAATCTGGGTCAGATCGAACTGCTGTGTCAAAGTGCTGATAGGGATTTGTTCCCCCGGAACCGAACTCTCCATAAAAGCCTTTGGGGCCGAAAGCTGCGGACTCCCAGGCGTCGATCCAAGGAAGGTAAGGGGACATGGGGTACGACGTTAGTCACCCATAGGCTTTTGGCATGGACTCGCCTCCGCGCTTGCGTATTGGGGTAGTCGGCGCTGGGCGCGTTGGGGCGGTTCTTGGGGCGGCTCTTCGCGCAGCCGGGCACAACTGCATCGGGGTCAGTGCAGTGTCAGATTTGTCGTGTCTTCGCGCTGCGGCTTTGCTTCCCGGTGTGCCGATCAAGCCAGCAGACCAAGTTGTTGCAGAATCGGAGCTGCTGATCTTGGCAGTACCTGATCAGGTTCTACCTGAACTCATTCGTGGGTTTTCTTCCAGTGAAGTGTTCGTTCCAGGGCAATTCGTTGCCCACACTTCAGGCAGCTACGGAATCTCAGTGTGCGATACCGCTCCGCAAATATCGCCCATGGCCATTCATCCGGCGATGACATTTACCGGGACCAGCGTTGACTTGGCTCGTTTAGTAGACACCCCTTTCGGTGTCACCACCACGGAAATGCTGCGCCCAGTTGCTGAGGCCCTCGTTGTCGAGATGGGTGGGGAACCTGTCTGGGTTCCAGAAGAGGCACGAGCCATCTACCACACCGCGATGGTCCTCAGTTCGAATTATCTCAATGTATTGGTCAACGAAGCTGTTTCTCTCTTAGCTGATTCGGGCATGGAAAACCCTCAACGATTACTGGCACCGCTATTAAGTGCGTCGCTGGATAATGCCTTGCGATTAGGAGACAAAGCATTGACAGGTCCGGTAGCTCGAGGCGACTGTGAAGTGATTCGCAAACACCTAGACGCATTACAGGAACGTCCAAGTTCACAAAATGCATACCGAGCCCTGGCACGGCTGGCAACGGATCGAGCGCTTGATGCTGGCGTGCTTTCTGTTGATCAGGCGGCCGACCTTCTTATTGAGTTAGGTGAAACTCCGTGACAAAACTCATTACCCTGTCAAGTGAACTTGATAGAAAAAATGGCACCAGTCGTGCAGTAGTGCCGACAATGGGTGCATTGCATCAAGGCCACCTGGATCTAGTCGATGCGGCGAGGGAGCGCGTGGGCTCAAATGGTGAAGTTGTTGTCACGATTTTCGTGAATCCCACCCAGTTCGGACACACTGCAGAATTCGAGCACTATCCCAGAACCTTGGAGAGTGATTTCGAAAAATGTCAAACGAGCGGTGTCGACATTGTCTTTGCGCCGAGTGCGGCTGAAATGTACCCGGACGCAGGTGCCCCGTCCCAATATGTAAGTGTGCAACCGGGGCCGCTTGGGGCAATTTTAGAAGGTGCGGATCGCCCTGGCCATTTCGCGGGTGTACTGACAATCGTTGCGAAACTTTTGAACTTAACTAAACCCGATTTAGCATTTTTCGGCGAAAAGGACTACCAACAGTTGATCCTAATCTCGCAAATGGTGCGCCAATTGAATTTCCCGGTTCACATTATTGGCACTCCGACGCGCCGCGAACCGGATGGACTGGCCATGAGCTCACGAAATGTGTTTCTTGATTCCGATCAGAGGAGCCAGGCAACTTTGATTTCACAGGCTCTGGTCATTGCCCAGGCGACGGATGGCAGCGTCGCAGAAAAATTGCGTGCTGCACGATTTGTTTTGGGCGATAAAATTGAGACTTGTTACTTGGTGGCTATGAGTAGTGACCTATCCCAGGAGCTTGCCGTTACTGACACAAACCCTGAGGGGCGCCTGCTGTATGCAGGAGTTCTGGGGGGTACCCGACTGATTGACAATATGCCAATTGAGGAAATGAAGACCAGATGAGTGAAATTCATATTCCCCGCTGGCTCACATCAGACCCCCCAGGTTGGGAGATCGAATCTGATGTCATTGTGATCGGATCAGGGGTTGCGGGTCTTTCGGCTGCAATTCATGCGCGGGCAGCTGGGCGAAAAGTTGTGATCCTGACCAAGGCCCAAATAGATGAAGGGTCAACCCGATGGGCCCAAGGTGGGATCGCCGCGGCAATGGCGGAGGACGATTCACCTTCAGAGCACCGTGACGACACCATTACTGCCGGCGCCGGCTTGTGTAACCCACAAGCTGTCGAGGTGTTGGTCACCGAAGGCCCGCAAGCCGTTCGCGACCTGATCTCTCTGGGTGCCAACTTTGATCGTGAGCCCAGCGGTGCGATCTCCCTCACGAGGGAAGGTGGGCATAAGCGCGATCGCATTGCCCACGCCGGTGGAGATGCAACAGGAGCAGAAATTTCTCGCGCATTGGTTTCTGCGGTACTTAATGATCCGGGTATTGAAATAATTGAAAATGCACTCGCGCTAGACCTGATTATCGATGCACATGGAGCGACACAGGGAGTGACTCTGCACGTGATGGGCTCGGGCCAGCGAGATGGGATTGGGGCGGCCCTTGCGCCGGCAGTAATTTTGACTACCGGCGGTTTTGGCCAGGTCTTCGGGCAGACCACAAATCCATATGTTTCGACCGGTGACGGAATCGCGCTCGCGCTCAGGGCAGGTGCGAAAGTTGCTGACCTTGAGTTTGTGCAATTTCATCCAACTGTTTTATGGCTTGGCCCCCTTGCTCAGGGACAACAACCACTTGTCAGTGAGGCTGTGCGCGGCGAGGGCGCGCAGCTCCTTGATCCTGACCTACAACCGTTCATGCACTCAGTCCACGAAATGGGCGATCTGGCTCCACGAGACATCGTCGCAATAGAAATTATGAAAAAGATGCGGGCTTTCGGTGCTGCTCATGTGTGGCTTGATGGACGCGCGCTGGGTGCTGACACGTGGGTGCGCAGATTCCCTACGATCCTTGCAAGTGCTCGCTCGCGTGGAATCGATCCAGTTACTGACTTGATACCGGTGGGCCCTGCACAGCACTATGTCTCTGGCGGGGTTGTAACTGACCTATTTGGTCGCACCAATATTCCGGGGCTTTATGCGGCGGGGGAAGTTGCGTGCACCGGTGTCCATGGTGCTAATCGACTGGCATCAAATTCTTTACTGGAAGGGCTGGTGTACTCCCGGCGAATTATGACTGCAATAGAGTTCGATCAGCCAGAACGCCACACCGGCGTCGTTGTCTCCCCGCAAGATTCGTATCTAGTCCCGCACCGAGTCAGGCGTGACATGCAAAGTGTCATGGATCGCAATGCCGGGGTCCTTCGAAGTGAAGCCTCACTTACTCACGCGAAGAATTGGCTAGCCAAGATTGAGCGCACTGGTGCCCGTGCGTGCACAGAGGATTGGGAGAGCGCCAATTTGTTCACGGTCTCACAGGCGTTGATTGCGAACGCTTTGATGCGACAGGAGACCAGAGGCTCGCACTGGCGTGAGGACTACCCCGAGAGCAGCACTGATTTTGAGGTTCGGCTAGTTTCACACCGTTCACCCCACGGTGAGCTGGTCACTACAACAAGTGGAATTGGGATCTGATGCAGTCGCACAAAATCAAGAGGGATCTAGCGGAACAACTCATTGCAGTTGGGTTAAACCCCCTAGATGTTTCCGAGGTCGTGCTTCGAGCCTTGCATGAGGACTGCGATGGAGACGGAGATGTCACCTCCGTTGCGACTATTTCGGCGGAACAAATGTCGACTTTGGATTTTGTGGCGCGTGCTCCGGGAGTAATTGCTGGGATGCCAGTTGCCGCAGCGGTGTTTGCGATCTTGGGTGGTTCCTCGATCAGCATTTCCTCGGTCATCAGTGATGGTGAGAGCGTGCAGGCAGGTACCGTTCTTGGATCGATAGTGGGTTCGACGCGAGTGCTGCTGCAAGGGGAGCGTCCCGCCCTTAATCTCCTGAGCCATCTCAGTGCGATTGCGACCGCGACAAGAGCTTGGGCTGACGCTTTGTCCGACTCAACTACCAAGGTGCGTGATACCCGCAAGACCACTCCCGGAATGCGAATACTTGAAAAGTACGCCGTACGTTGCGGAGGGGGGCTCAATCACCGAATGAACCTCTCGGATGCCGCATTGATAAAAGACAATCATGTTGTTGCCGCGGGTGGTGTGGCACGAGCGTATGAACTGATTAAACAGCGTTATCCCAACTTGCCGGTTGAGGTTGAGGTTGACTCAATGGATCAACTAGCCGAAGCACTTGAAGTTGGTGCCGACCTGGTGCTGTTGGACAATTTCACAATTGCGGAGCTCAAAAGTGCGGTGGACTTCACAGGAGGTCGAGCCAAGCTGGAAGCCTCAGGTGGCTTTACTTTCGACCAGGCAAAGGCGGTCGCAAGTACCGGGGTAGATTTTGTTGCGGTCGGTGCGATCACCCACTCCGCACCAGTGTTAGATATCGGTGCAGACCTTCGAATGGAGTCCATTTAATGCTGCTAGCAATCGATGTAGGAAACACGAACACCGTCATTGGCCTCTACGAGGGCCAATCCCTGCATAAGTCGTGGCGAATTAAGACAGATTCAGCCGAGACTGCTGACGAACTGGTATTGAAATACCGTGGTCTGCTGCACCAAGAACCTGACGTCACCGGGGTTGCGCTATGCAGCACTGTGCCAGCGGTTCTGCATCAGATGCGCCTGATGATCGACCGTTATTTCCCCGATATTCCGATCGTGATTGTTGAGCCTGGAATCAAGACGGGAGTTCCCATCCTCACGGATAATCCCAAGGAAGTTGGGGCCGACCGAATTGTTAATACTCTCGCGGCCCACCACCTCTTTGGTGGTCCTTGTATCGTCGTCGACTTTGGAACTTCAACCAATCTTGACGTCGTGTCAGATGCGGGTGAGTTCCTGGGCGGCGCTTTGGCCCCTGGTATTGAAATTTCGCTGGAGGCTCTGGCCGAACGGGCGGCGCAGTTAAGAAAAGTTGAACTTGTGGCACCCCGATCAGTGATCGGTAAGAACACGGTTGAGGCACTTCAATCAGGAGCGATTTATGGATTCGCGGGTCAAGTGGACGGGCTAGTCGAACGAATCATTAAAGAAACTGGTCCGGTTACCGCGGT
>FLOH01001566.1_pt1 | contig 16889 bp, 10 predicted proteins | sample 756751 | NCBI WGS metagenome assembly FLOH01 (sample SAMEA4026879, study PRJEB14308) | marine metagenome | biome: coastal water; material: water | depth 74 m
CAGATTCCGCCAACACTTTCGTAATCGCCGCCGTCAGCGTCGTCTTGCCATGATCAACGTGACCAATCGTTCCAATGTTGCAGTGCGGCTTTGTTCTCTCGAACTTTTCTTTAGCCATCGGTCTAGCTCCGTTTTCGCTGGATTAAATTCGTTGTGTTAATTTCGTCGATGTTAACCAGCCAGGCGCTGCTGAATCTCTTCAGACACCTGGTTGGGAACAACTTCGTAGTGATCAAATTGCATGCTGAACTGGGCACGGCCCTGAGACAGAGATCGCAGTGTATTTACATAACCAAACATGGCGGCCAATGGAACCATGGCGCTGACAACACGAGCGTTGCCCCGCTGGTCCATGTTGGAAACTTGCCCCCGGCGACTGTTCAGGTCACCGATAATATCGCCCATGTATTCATCCGGTGTGACAGCTTCGACACTCATGATGGGCTCGAGAAGCTGTGCAGCGCCCAACCGCATGGCTTCACGGAACGCAGCACGGCCAGCAATTTCAAACGCCATGACACTTGAATCAACGTCGTGTGAGCCGCCATCATACAAGGTGGCTCTCAGATCGGTTACCGGGAAACCAGCGATGATGCCGGAATCCATGGCACTGATGATACCTTTTTCAACGCCCGGAACGAATTCCCGAGGAACATTACCGCCAACAACCTTGTTTTCAAACTCGAAACCCGAACCCGCTGGTAGCGGCTCAAAATGGATTTTCACACGCGCAAACTGACCAGAACCACCGGTCTGTTTTTTGTGGGTGTAGTCGACGTCAGCCGCCTTGGAAAGGCGCTCACGATAGGCAACCTGAGGTGCGCCAATATTTGCATCGACATTGAATTCGCGCCGCATACGATCGACCAGAATGTCGAGGTGCAGCTCACCCATACCTTTGAGGATCGTCTGACCGCTCTCGATGTCGGTTGATACACGGAACGAAGGATCTTCGGCGGCAAGGCGCTGCAGGGCAACACCCATCTTTTCCTGATCACTTTTGGTTTTTGGCTCAACCGCGATTTCAATAACCGGATCGGGAAAATCCATGCGCTCCAGGATAACCTGATTATTGTTATCGCTAAGGGTATCACCCGTGGTGGTTTCCTTGAGACCCGCCAGAGCGACAATATCACCGGCGCGGGCTTCTTTGACATCTTCACGGCTGTTCGAATGCATCAACAACATACGGCCAATACGCTCGCGCTTGTCTTTCACCGTATTGGTGACGGAATCGCTGCTGTTAATAACGCCTGAATACACGCGAATAAACGTCAGCGAACCAACAAACGGATCGTTCATGATCTTGAACGCCAGTGCCGAAAATGGTTCGTCATCGGAATTAGTTCGCTCGATCACCTCCTCTGTTCCGGCCTTGATTCCCTTGATGGCGGGAACATCGGTCGGGGCAGGCAGAAAATCGACAACGGCATCAAGCATCGGCTGAACGCCTTTGTTCTTGAAAGCACTGCCACACAAAATCGGCACGAATGACGCGGCCAGAGTTCCCTTGCGGATGCACGCCTTCAGGGTCTCGACGCTGGGCTCTGCGCCTTCGAGGTAAGCCTCCATGGCAGCGTCGTCTTGCTCTACAGCCAACTCGACCAAGACAATTCTGTACTTGGCCGATTTCTCAGCAAGATCAGCAGGAATATCGACTTCCTCGAATTCCGCACCCAGGTTTTCGTCTTTCCAGACAAGCGCCTTCATTTTAACCAGATCAATGACACCGAGGAATTCAGATTCCGAGCCAATCGGGAGCTGAAGAACCATGGGCGTAGCGCCCAGACGGTCAATGATCATATCGACGCAGCGATAGAAGTCAGCGCCCATACGATCCATCTTGTTGATGAAACAGATACGCGGAACGTCATAACGGTCCGCCTGACGCCAGACGGTCTCGGACTGCGGCTCCACACCGGCAACACTGTCGAACACAGCAACAGCGCCGTCGAGAACCCGCAGCGAACGCTCGACTTCAATGGTGAAGTCAACGTGGCCCGGGGTATCAATGATATTAATGCGGTGATCTTTCCAGTAGCATGTGGTCGCAGCGGAGGTAATAGTGATACCGCGCTCCTGCTCCTGCTCCATCCAGTCCATGGTGGCATTACCATCATGGACTTCGCCGATCTTGTAGGACTTGCCCGTGTAGTACAGGACACGCTCTGTCGTCGTGGTCTTGCCAGCGTCGATGTGCGCCATAATACCGATGTTGCGGTACCTGCTGAGTGGGGTTACGCGAGCCATGTCAGATCACCTAAAGAAACGTTACCAGCGATAATGCGAGAAAGCCTTGTTGGCATCCGCCATCCGGTGGGTGTCTTCCCGCTTCTTAACGGCAGCACCACGATTATTGGCAGCATCCATGAGTTCGCCGGACAGGCGCTCGACCATGGTGTTTTCGGAACGTTTGCGGGCATAGTCCACGAGCCAACGAATAGCCAATGCCTGACGGCGATCAAAACGAACCTCAACTGGCACTTGGTAGGTTGCACCACCAACGCGGCGGGAACGAACCTCGACAGACGGCTTCACGTTGTCGATGGCTTCATGAAAGACCTTTACGGGATCATTGCCGGTCTTATCCTGAATCCTGTCAAACGCGCCGTAAATGATGCGCTCGACCGTGGATTTCTTCCCGGCCTGCATCAGTGCATTCATAAATTTGGTAACAACCAGATCACCAAACTTCGGATCAGGCAGAACCTCGCGCTTTTCAGCAGCGTGACGACGGGACATGGTGCCCTCTCCTTACTTCGGTCGCTTCGTGCCGTATTTCGAACGGCGCTGGCGACGATCAGACACGCCCTGGGTATCGAGCGTGCCACGAATGATGTGATAACGGACACCGGGAAGATCCTTCACACGACCACCGCGGATCATGACGACCGAGTGCTCCTGGAGGTTATGGCCTTCACCGGGGATGTAGCTGGTGACCTCGAAGCCGTTGGTCAGACGAACACGGGCAACCTTACGAAGCGCAGAGTTCGGCTTTTTGGGCGTTGTCGTGTAAACACGGGTGCAAACACCACGCTTTTGCGGACAGGCTTCGAGCGCAGGAACCTTGTTCCGGCTCGGCTTGTCTTTCCGCGGCTTGCGAATCAGCTGGTTAATCGTTGGCATTTCGCTGTTCCGTCCTTCCGTGCAACGGTCTCTATCAAGTTATAAAACAACAGAAAATCACGCATTCGGTCTATTCGGCAACGGTCACAAAGGCGATTAGCCCCCTTTACCGAGTAGACGAAACGCTTCTTGGCGGCACGAGCCCCCGAGAGCGTGTTTCTCAAATTTCTAATCGTACCGCCCTCAGAACTGCGTCTAGATCGTAAGACCTACCACCAGTTCCCTGCGGTGTGCGGGCACTATATGCACGACCCCATACCCCGTCAAGAAAAAGAATTGATGTAAATTCAATAACTTAGATAGAATGCTGCGCCGCACACCATTCAATCGACAAACCCGGGGCTGAATGAACGCTTCAACCCCGGGCTCAAATGCCGGTTTACGGCAAAAACTGGCAGATTTATTCGGCTGGAGCTGCCGTTTCCGCGTTCGATTCGCCGATACTCATCACTTCATTGATATCTTGCTCAATGACGGGCTCCGGTTGGTTTGAAATTCCCATCGCCGCATCACGATCGGCCGCGATCTGCCGATAATCATTCATGTAATTACCGGTACCCGCAGGAATCGGGCGCCCAACGATGACATTTTCCTTGAGCCCGATCAAATTATCGACCTTGCCGGAAACTGCGGCTTCGGTGAGAACACGGGTGGTTTCCTGGAAAGATGCCGCCGAGATGAAGGAGTGCGTTTGCAGGCTCGCCTTCGTAATCCCCTGTAAGACCGGCGTCGCAGAGGCTTCCCGATCGCCATTATCCTTGACCTTGTTGTTTTCGGCCTCGAATTCCATGCGATCAACCAACTCGCCGATCAGGAATGTTGTGTCGCCACCGTCCGTCACTTCGACTTTTTGCAACATCTGGCGCGCAATCACTTCGATGTGCTTGTCGCTGATCTTCACGCCCTGCAAACGGTAGACGTCCTGAATCTCGGTAATGAGATATTCGGCCAAAGCTTCGACACCCAGAATACGAAGGATATCGTGTGGAACCGGGTTTCCGTCCATCAGGGCGTCACCGATCTCCACATAGTCACCTTCCTGCACACTGATGTGCTTGCCCTTAGGAATAAGGTATTCCGTCGGTTCTCCGCCATCATCCGGTATGACCACGATGCGGCGTTTGGCCTTATAGTCTTTGCCAAACTCAACCCGCCCCGGGTTTTCTGCAATGATCGCGTAGTCCTTGGGCTTGCGGGCTTCGAACAATTCCGCAACCCGTGGCAGACCACCGGTAATATCACGAGTCTTGGCGGATTCACGGGGGATTCGGGCCAACACATCGCCCGCGTAAACCTTCTGACCCGGCTCTACCGATAGAATCGCATCGACAGAGAGGAAATAGCGGGCTTCCATACCGTTCACCAGGTTGATCACTTCACCCTTGTCGTCACGTAACGTCACGCGCGGCTTCAGGTCATTTCCACGGGGCTGTTGCTTCCAGTCGATCACCACTTTGGAGGCAATACCGGTTGCTTCATCAACCTGCTCTGTCATCGACAGGCCTTCCACCAGATCCATGAAGGTTGCGACACCTTCCTGTTCCGTGATGACCGGCAGGGTGTACGGATCCCATTCCACCAGCTTATCTCCCTTGGAGACCTTCTGCTTTTCCTTGGTCAGCAGCATGGAGCCATAGGGGATACGGTGGCGGGCACGGTCACGTCCCTGATCATCGACCAGGGTCAGTTCCGCATTACGGCTCATGACAACCTGAACACCCTTGGAGTTCTTGACAGTGGAGCAGTTTCTCAACTTCACCTTGGCATCCGATACGGCTTCAATCTTCGATTGCTGTGCGCCACGTTGCGCTGCACCACCGATGTGGAAGGTCCGCATGGTCAACTGGGTGCCCGGCTCGCCAATGGACTGGGCCGCGATAACACCGACGGCCTCACCCATGTTCACCGAGGTGCCCCGCGCAAGGTCGCGACCATAACACGCAGCGCAAACGCCGCTGGTCGTTTCACAGGTCAGAACGGAACGGATTTGGATGAACTCATTGTCGGCCTCTTCAATGGCAAGAGCCTGGTCTTCGTTGATGATCGCCCCCGCCACCGCCAGGACATCGCCCGTCACCGGATGAATCACATCGCCACATGGCGTGCGACCCAGAATACGCTCTGACAGGGGTGAAATCACGTCACCACCTTCGACCACGGCACCGATGGTAATACCCTTCTCCGTCCCGCAGTCCACTTCACGAATGATGCAGTCCTGGGCAACATCGACAAGGCGGCGGGTCAGATAACCCGAGTTCGCCGTCTTGAGCGCCGTATCGGCCAGCCCTTTACGGGCACCATGGGTCGAGTTGAAATACTCGAGCACGGTCAGACCTTCCTTGAAGTTCGAGATAATGGGTGTCTCGATAATTTCACCAGACGGTTTGGCCATCAGACCGCGCATGCCTGCCAGCTGTTTCATCTGGGCCGCTGACCCGCGAGCGCCGGAGTGAGCCATCATATAGACCGAGTTGACCTCTGAGGTTTCATTGGTCGTCGCGATCTTCTGCATCATGGCGTCCGCGACCTTGTCGGTGCAATGCGACCAGGCATCAACAACCTTGTTGTACTTCTCGCCCTGGGTGATCAAACCATCCATATACTGTTGCTCATATTCCTTGGTCAGAGTCTCTGTTTCCGAAACCAGATGTTCTTTCTCATCGGGAATAATCAGATCGTCCTTACCGAAAGAAATCCCCGCCTTACAGGCATTGGAAAAGCCCAGTCCCATGAGACGGTCACAAAAAATTACCGTCTCTTTCTGACCGCAGTGACGATAAATTTCGTCGATCAGATTGGAGATTTCCTTCTTGGTCAGCAACTGGTTGATCAACTCGAAAGGAATATTCTTATGTCGTGGCAGGATTTCCGAAAGCAGCATACGTCCCGGTGTGGTCGCGACCCGGACTGTCACGGGCTCACCTTCAGAATTCACACCGCTGTAGCGGGTGGTAACTTTGGAATGCAGGGAAATCACACCCGCGTCCAGAGCCTGCTGGATTTCGCCAACATCCGCGAAGATCATGCCTTCGCCCTTCTCACCGGAACGGTCCATGGTCATGTAGTACAGGCCAAGAACCATATCCTGAGACGGAACGATAATCGGTTTGCCGTTTGCCGGGCTGAGGATGTTGTTCGTCGACATCATCAACACCCGGGATTCCAGTTGGGCTTCCAGCGATAGCGGCACATGGACGGCCATCTGGTCACCATCGAAGTCAGCATTGAACGCAGCACAGACCAGAGGATGAAGCTGGATCGCCTTACCCTCGATCAGAACCGGCTCGAATGCCTGGATACCAAGGCGGTGAAGCGTCGGCGCGCGGTTCAGGAGAACCGGGTGCTCGCGAATGACTTCTTCCAGAATATCCCAGACCTCGGGACGTTCCTTCTCCAGCATCCGCTTGGCGGCCTTGATGGTGGTCGCCATACCGTAAAGCTCAAGTTTCGAATAGATAAACGGTTTGAACAACTCCAGCGCCATCTTCTTGGGCAGACCACACTGATGCAGCTTCAACTCAGGGCCCACGACGATCACCGAACGACCGGAATAATCGACGCGCTTACCCAACAGGTTTTGGCGGAAACGACCCTGCTTGCCTTTCAGCATATCCGACAGTGACTTGAGTGGACGCTTGTTGGCACCCGTGATGGCGCGACCGCGACGCCCGTTATCGAACAGGGCATCAACGGATTCCTGCAACATGCGCTTCTCGTTCCGCACGATGATATCAGGGGCGCGCAGCTCGATCAGACGCTTGAGACGGTTGTTCCGGTTGATCACCCGGCGGTACAGATCGTTCAGATCAGAGGTGGCAAAACGACCACCATCCAAAGGAACCAGCGGACGCAATTCCGGCGGAATAACCGGAATGACTTCCAGAATCATCCACTCAGGGCGCGCATTGGAAGCGAGAAATGCTTCGACCAGTTTCAGACGCTTGACCAGTTTCTTGCGCTTGGCTTCCGACGATGTCTCGCGAAGGTCCTCACGAAGAGATTCCAGCTCATCATCCAGTTCGATTGCGGACAGCATGTCACGGATGGCTTCTGCACCGATTCCAACGGAAAAGGAATCCACGCCGTATTCGTCAACTGCGCGTTGATAGGCTTCCTCAGAAAGCAGCTCATGCAGCTTCATCGGTGTCAGGCCAGGCTCAACGACGACGTAGTTTTCGAAATAGAGAACCCGCTCCAAATCTTTCAGCGTCATGTCCAACAACAAACCCACGCGGCTCGGCAGTGATTTCATGAACCAGATATGTGCAACCGGCGATGCCAGTTCGATATGACCCATTCGTTCACGACGAACTTTTTGCAGCGTCACTTCCACGCCACATTTTTCACAGGTGATGCCCTTGTATTTCATGCGCTTGTACTTGCCGCAAAGGCATTCATAGTCCTTCGTCGGTCCAAAGATACGGGCACAGAACAAACCATCACGTTCCGGCTTGAAGGTCCGGTAATTAATGGTTTCGGGCTTCTTGATTTCGCCAAACGACCACGACCGAATACGTTCGGGCGATGCGATCGAAATGCGAATCTGATCGAACTGTTGTGTGTTCGGCTGTCCGAAAATCTTGGTCAGTTCATTCATAGTCGGTCTCCTTCAGATAATCCGGTATCGATCAGATGAGTTCTACGTTGAGGCCAAGGGAATGCAGTTCCTTGACCAACACGTTGAACGACTCCGGAATACCTGCTTCGAACGTGTCGTCCCCGCGGACAATGGCTTCGTATACCTTGGTACGGCCGGAAACGTCATCGGACTTGACCGTCAACATTTCCTGCAGCGTGTACGCCGCACCATAGGCTTCCAATGCCCACACTTCCATTTCACCAAACCGCTGACCACCGAACTGGGCCTTGCCACCAAGCGGCTGCTGGGTAACGAGGCTGTACGGACCGATGGAACGGGCATGGATCTTGTCATCAACCAGATGATGCAGCTTTAGCATGTAGATGTAGCCAACCGTCACCTTGCGGTCGAAGGTTTCACCCGTCCGCCCATCAAACAACGTCACCTGACCGGATTTATCAAGACCGGCTTGCTCCAGCATCTTCACGATGTCCACTTCATGGGCACCATCGAAGACGGGTGTCGCAATGGCGACGCCGTTCTCCATGTTTTCGGCAAGTTCCATAATCTGTTCGTCAGGAAGGTCATGAACCTCCGCTTTGTAGTCTTTCGTGTCGTAGATATCCTTGAACTTGGCGCGGATATCTTTGACGTCCCTGCCGTTTGCCTTCGACGCCGCGATCAACTCTCCGATCTGGCGTCCAAGACCGTGGCAGGCCCAACCCATATGGGTTTCGAGAATCTGCCCGACGTTCATACGCGACGGCACACCCAGCGGATTAAGAACAATATCCACCGCAGTACCGTCTTCCAGATGCGGCATGTCTTCACTCGGCACGATACGGGAAATAACACCCTTGTTGCCGTGGCGTCCGGCCATCTTGTCACCCGGCTGGATTTTCCGTTTCACGGCGACGAAGACTTTAACCATCTTCATGACACCAGGGCTTAAGTCGTCACCGCGTTGCAGTTTCTCGACCTTGTTCTCGAACCGCGCCTGAAGACGGGCGATGCCTTCTTCAAACTGGGATCTCAGGGCTTCAACATCCTTCATGACCCGGTCATTGGCGACGACGATCTGTGACATCTGACCCGGTGTGTAGGTGCCCAGCACCTCCCCGGTGAGTTTGGTGCCGTCCTTCAGACCCTTCGGGCCACTGGCTGCTTTCTTGTTCAAAAGCAGGGTGTGGAGACGCTGCTGGAAACTGCGTTCAAGAATGACACGTTCATCATCGCGATCTTTTGCAAGATGTTCGATTTCTGCCCGCTCGATGGAAAGAGCACGTTCGTCCTTCTCGACGCCACGGCGTGAGAACACGCGAACTTCAATCACCGTACCGGAAACGCCCGGCGGTAACCGCAACGAGGTATCGCGAACATCAGATGCTTTTTCACCGAAGATGGCGCGGAGCAGTTTTTCCTCTGGCGTCATGGGGCTTTCACCCTTCGGCGTCACCTTGCCAACCAGGACATCGCTCGGCTTCACTTCTGCGCCGATATACACGATACCTGCTTCGTCGAGGTTCTTGAGGGCTTCTTCACCCACATTGGGAATATCGCGGGTGATTTCCTCCTGGCCCAGTTTGGTATCACGGGCCATGACTTCAAATTCCTCGATATGAATCGAGGTGAAGACATCATCACGAACGATCCGTTCGGAAATCAGGATGGAATCTTCGTAGTTATATCCGTTCCAGGGCATGAACGCGACGAGCACGTTTTTACCAAGTGCCAGATCGCCGAGTTCCGTCGACGGGCCATCGGCAATGGTGTCACCGATTTCCACCCGCTCGCCGACCTTCACCAGCGGGCGCTGATGCAGGTAGGTGTTCTGGTTCGAACGCTGGAACTTCTGTAGATTGAAGATATCGACACCAACATCAGAGCTGGAAGTATCGTCGTCCGTGGCGTTTATCACGATACGCGTGGCATCCACCTGATCCACAATGCCGGAACGACGCGCAATGATGGTAGCACCGGAATCACGGGCAACAGGGCCTTCCATACCGGTCCCTACCAGCGGTGCTTCGGACTGCAGTAACGGCACAGCCTGTCGCATCATGTTCGAGCCCATAAGAGCCCGGTTCGCATCATCGTTTTCCAGGAACGGAATCAAAGCCGTAGCAACAGATACAAGCTGCTTCGGCGAGACATCAATGTAGTCGATGTCTTCGCGACGGGACATGATGAAATCGCCACCCTTGCGGCAACTGACGAGATCTTGAACGAACTCGCCCTTGCCGGTCATTTCGGCATTGGCCTGGGCAATGGTGTAACGCCCTTCTTCAATAGCCGAGAGATAGATGACCTCATCCGTCCAACGTCCATTTTCGATCTTGCGGTACGGTGTTTCAATAAATCCGTATTTGTTGATCCGCGCAAAGGTCGCAAGCGAGTTGATCAGGCCAATATTCGGACCTTCCGGGGTCTCAATCGGACAAATACGACCATAATGGGTCGGATGAACGTCGCGGACTTCAAAACCTGCCCGCTCGCGGGTCAAGCCACCCGGCCCGAGCGCCGACAGGCGGCGCTTATGGGTAATTTCACTCAATGGGTTCGTCTGATCCATGAACTGGGACAACTGCGATGAGCCGAAGAATTCACGAACCGCTGCGGCGGCTGGCTTGGCGTTGATCAGATCATGCGGCATCACGGTATCGATATCGACTGAACTCATGCGTTCGCGAATGGCTCGCTCCATACGAAGCAGGCCAACGCGGTACTGATTTTCCATCAATTCACCGACGGAACGAACCCGGCGATTACCCAAGTGATCGATATCATCGATTTCGCCCTTGCCATCCTTGAGGTCGACAAGCGTCTTCACCACATCAAGAATATCCCGACGGCGGAGTACGCGGACGCTATCGTCACGATCATCGTAATCCATGCGGGCATTCATCTTCACGCGACCAACGGCGGAAAGATCGTAGCGTTCGGGATCAAAGAACAGGCTATTGAACAATGCTTCCGCGGTATCGAGGGTGGGTGGTTCGCCCGGACGCATGACACGGTAGATATCGATCAAGGCTTCCTCGCGCGATGTATTCTTGTCAACGGCAAGGGTATTGCGGATATACGGCCCCACGTTGATATGATCGATGGCGAGAGTTTCAATTTCGTCGATGTTGGCGTCGGTAAGCGCCGTTAACACTTCCTCGGTGATTTCATCACCCGCTTCAACGAACACGACGCCCGTACTCTCGTCGATAATATCACTGGCGACATAGCGGCCAATCAGGTCTGCGTCAGAAACCAACTGCTCGGTGAGACCCTTTTCCATCAGTTGCTTCAACTGACGCGGGGTCATCTTGCTGCCGGCCTCGGCTGCGACGCGGCCCGTCTTGGCATTTACGAGGTCAGTGACCAATTTTACGCCACGCAGGGATTCCGGCAGAAACGCCGTCTTCCAGCCACGCTTGATACGAGAGAAGGTGACGTTACCATAGAAGTAGCCGAGAACCTCTTCCGGTGACATGCCGGTGACATCGTCGGGGTTCATGGGCTTGTCTTTCTTCTCGCACTCGGCGCGAAGATCGGCGGTTTTCTGACTGTCCAATGCCATCAGCATGGTCGTGACCGGTAGTTTGCGGCGACGGTCAATACGGACAAACACCAAATCCTTGGCGTCGAATTCAAAATCAAGCCAGGAACCACGGTAAGGAATAACCCGCGCGGCAAACAGGAACTTGCCGGACGAATGGGTTTTCCCCTTGTCGTGATCAAAGAACACGCCGGGTGAGCGGTGCATCTGCGAAACGATGACACGTTCCGTGCCATTGACGACAAAGGTGCCCTTTTCCGTCATCAAGGGCAGATCACCCATATAGACGTCCTGCTCCTTGATATCGCGGATTGACCGGGAGCCAGTTTCCTCGTCCACATCCCAGACGACAAGGCGAAGGGTGACCTTTAACGGTGCGGCATAGGTCATGCCCCGCTGCTGACACTCTTCAACATCATACTTCGGTTCTTCAAACTCGTAGGCAACGTACTCCAGAGTCCCACGCTCCGAAAAATCCTGAATCGGAAACACGGACCGGAAGACCTCTTGAAGGCCTGTCGGTGTCCGTTCCGCCGCCGGAATATGGCGTTGCAGGAAGTGTTCATAAGAAGTTTTCTGAACTTCGATGAGATTGGGCATTTCCGCGATGGTCGTAAGCCGACCAAAGTTCTTACGGACGCGCCTGCGACCCGCCAGAGAGCTTGTCATGGGATATCCTCTTATATTTCCGCTTCCGAGCCATCCCGTCCCAGTCACCGCAACTGGATCGAAACGATTCCTAATTACACGTTGGACCGTAACGGCCCTTCGCGTCCTGTTCGCATTCATGGTTCCCGGCTCCGGTAAGCCTATACGAATGAATGCTGCGGTTCTTCAGGCAAAGCTCCCATAAAATGCTTCAAATAGAAGCGTGAGAGCCCTGCAATTCAATAAACAAACACATAAATAAGGCGGACGGGAGCGCCCGATAAAGGCGCTCCCAAACCATGCAGATTATTTGATCTCGACCGTGGCACCAGCTTCTTCGAGCTTCGTCTTCAACTCTTCAGCTTCTGCCTTATTGACGCCTTCCTTCAGCACCTTCGGAGCCGCTTCGACCAGATCCTTGGCTTCTTTCAGACCAAGACCCGTGATCGTGCGAACTTCCTTGATCACGTTGATCTTCTTTTCACCAATGGTGGCCAGAATGACGTCGAACTCCGTCTTTTCTTCGGCAGCGCCAGCATCACCACCGGCAGCAGCGCCAACAGCGGCAACAGCAACCGGGGCAGCAGCGGAAACGCCCCATTTTTCTTCAAGCATCTTAGAAAGCTCTGCAGCTTCCATAACGCTGAGGCTCGAAAGATCCTCAGCGATTTTTTCTAAATTAGCCATTTCTATATCTCCTAGGCTTGAACCGTATTGTTATCAGAAACAGTGACTCACGCGGCGTCGCTCTGCTGTCCCCGCGCCGAAAGAACGCGGGCGATTTGCCCCGCCGGAGCCTGCAGTACACCAGCAATTTTGGTTGCGGGTGCACTTAACAGACCGACGAGCTTTCCACGAAGTTCATCAAGGGACGGCAGGATTGCCAACGCTTTGACGCCATCGACGTCAAGCCGTTGATCACCCATGGCACCGCCAATAACGACCAGCTTGTCGTTTTTCTTGGCGTAGTTCACCACTACCTTGGCCGCAGCAACCGGATCATTGGAAACGGCAACTGCGGTGGGACCAGTGAACAGGTCCGTCAGCCCTTCAAACTTGGTGCCTTGCAGCGCAAGACGCGTGAGACGATTTTTGGTGACTTTGAAGCTGGCTCCAGCTTCGCGCATCTGGCCACGAAGGTCTTCCAATTCACCGACTGTCAGACCCGAATAGTGGGTTACGACAACGGCATTGGAATCATCGAAAACAGAATGCAAGTCAGAGACCATTTCTTCTTTGGATACTCTATCCATTATCGTCTCCAGTCTCACCTGATTCCCTCTGCTTCCCTTTGGAAGAGTGGAAATCATTGCATTTTGGCCCTCTCGGCACCCCCGAAGAGGTTGCCGGATTTGAGGACCGGCTCGCCTGTCCCGTACAACAGTTCAAGCCGTTCAGCGGTCACCCGGTAAAAACCGGACCAACCGGAAAACGGTTCAACACCGTCTATGTAGGTGGAAAATCCATTAAACCTCCGGTTCTCTTGCGAACCATTGGCACCTACAGTCTCGGACAGGTCGAAGACGACATACAGCCGCCTTCTGATCCGGCGAGAATTCAATCCCGCCGAAACCCGTTTACGCAGAGGCACCCTCTGCGATATTCAGGCGCACACCCGGTCCCATAGTGGAACTCAGGCTTGCGCGCTGCATGTATACACCCTTCACACCGGTCGGACGCGCCTTGTTCAGGGCGTCGATAACGGCGGAAACGTTCTCTGCAATGGCGTCTTCCGTGAAGCTCGCCTTGCCCACACCAGCGTGAATAATTCCCGCTTTCTCAACACGGAACTCAATCTGCCCTGCCTTTGCGGCGGCAATCGCCGTCGCTACATCAGGCGTTACAGTGCCCAGTTTCGGGTTGGGCATCAGACCACGAGGGCCAAGCACCTTACCCAGACGACCGACAACCGCCATCATATCCGGCGTTGCGATGCAGCGGTCAAACTCGATTTCGCCTTTCTGGATTTGTTCAGCGAGATCGTCATCACCAACAAAATCGGCACCGGCCGCGCGGGCCTCGTCCGCCTTCTCGCCCTTGGCGAAGACGGCTACTCGCAGGGTCTTACCCGTACCGTGCGGCAGCGCCACGGTTCCGCGAACCATCTGGTCCGCATGACGTGGATCAACGCCCAGATTGACCGCCAGTTCGATGGTCTCATCGAATTTTGCCGTTGCATTTCCCTTAACCAATTTGACTGCTTCAGCCAGATCATAGAGCTGCAGGGCTTTGATTTTTTCAGCCGCAGCGCGGTTACGCTTTCCTGGTCCAGCCATTATCAGCTCCCTACCACTTCGATGCCCATGGAACGCGCTGTACCGGCAATCATTTTTGCTGCCTGATTGATATCAGAAGCATTCAGATCAACCATCTTGGCTTCGGCGATCTCACGGACCTGATCCATGGTCACCTTGCCGACGATTTCACGGCTCGGCTCTTTTGCGCCCTTCTGCAACTTGGCAGCTTTTTTCAGGAAAAAGCTCGCAGGCGGCGTCTTGTGGATAAAACTGAAGGTCCGGTCCGCATAGGCGGTAATCACCACCGGGATCGGCATGCCTTGTTCCATATTCTGGGTTTCGGCGTTAAACGCCTTGCAGAATTCCATGATGTTCAGGCCTGCCTGGCCGAGGGCCGGGCCAATTGGCGGAGACGGATTTGCTTGCCCCGCCGGCACCTGAAGTTTGATGTAACCAGTTATTTTCTTTGCCATTTTCTTCTCAGTCCTGTCATTTTCGCCCCGACACCGTGCCGGAACATTGCTGAGTGCGTGGTCCGGTCATGGCGATGACCTCCCACACGATGCGGCGTCATATACCGAATGACACCAAAACACCAACATAGATTTAGATTTTCTCTACCTGGCTGTATTCCAGTTCCACGGGCGTAGCGCGTCCAAAAATCGAAACAGCGACTTTCAGGCGGGAGCGCTCCTCATCAACATCCTCGACCATGCCATTGAAAGAGTTAAACGGCCCGTCGCAAACACGGACCTGTTCACCAATTTCAAACATGATTGAGGGCTTCGGACGATCAACGCCCTCTTCCACCTGATGCAGAATCCGTTGCGCTTCGTCTTCAGTGATCGGCGACGGGCGTCCCTGACCGCCAAGAAACCCGGTAACCTTGGGCGTGTTCTTGACCAGATGCCATGACTGATCGGTCATCTCCATTTTCACCAGCACGTAGCCGGGGAAAAACTTGCGTTCCGCGTTCACCTTGGCACCACGGCGCATTTCGACGACCTCTTCCGTCGGCACCAGGACGCGCTCAAACATCTCTTCCATGCCAGCTTGGCGCGCCTGTTCCTCAATGGACTGCGCGACCTTTTTTTCAAAGCCTGAATAAGCGTGCACGACATACCACTTGGCCGCCATCATCAACCTCCGAGACCAAAAATCAACTTCACGCCGAAAGACAGCAGCTGATCAACCAACAGGAAAAAAATCGCGGCGACGATAACAAGGACAAACACCATCGCCGTCGAAATGCCTGTTTCTTTCCGTGAAGGCCACGTTACCTTGGACGCCTCTTGACGGACCTCCTGGATAAATCGTGCCGGGCTTGTCTTTGCCATGTGTTAATACCGGTCCGTAATCTAATCGTTAAAAATAATTCAATCCGGCCAGCCCTGCTTCAACAAAAACAGTGCCGCCGGAAACCGAAAAGTTGGCAGGGGCACCAGGGCTCGAACCCGGGACCTGCGGTTTTGGAGACCGCCGCTCTACCAACTGAGCTATACCCCTTTAAATGCCCTGCGCCACCCAAAGACTGGATGGCGCAGTGACAAATAATTACTCGATGATCGACGCCACGACGCCCGCACCAACCGTGCGGCCACCTTCGCGGATAGCAAAACGAAGACCGTCATCCATGGCAATCGGCGCGATCAGGTTGACCACCATGGAGATATTATCGCCCGGCATCACCATCTCGGTACCGGCCGGCAACTCGACCGTACCCGTTACATCCGTGGTCCGGAAGTAAAACTGCGGGCGGTAGTTCGAGAAGAACGGCGTATGACGACCACCTTCATCCTTGGTCAGGATGTAGGCTTCTGCATTGAACTTGGTGTGCGGCGTAATGGAGCCGGGTTTGGCCAGAACCTGGCCGCGCTCGACTTCTTCACGCTTGGTGCCACGAAGCAGGACACCGACGTTGTCGCCCGCTTCGCCCGAATCAAGCAGCTTGCGGAACATCTCAACGCCCGTGCAGGTGGTCTTCTGCGTGTCCTTGATGCCGATGATTTCAATTTCATCGCCAATCTTGACAACGCCACGCTCAATACGACCCGTCACAACCGTGCCACGACCGGAAATCGAGAATACATCCTCGATCGGCATCAAAAACGCCTGGTCAACGGGACGGTCAGGCTGTGGAATGTACGAGTCAACCGCCGCCATCAGCTCCAGAATGGAGTCGTGTCCGGTCACCGTATCTCCGTCTTCGAGGGCGGCCAGGGCAGAGCCCTTGATGAAGGGAATGTCGTCACCCGGGAAGTCGTAAGACGTCAGAAGCTCACGCAACTCCATCTCGACAAGCTCAAGCAGCTCTTCGTCATCGACCTGATCAACCTTGTTCAAATAGACAACCAGCGACGGAACACCAACCTGACGCGCGAGCAGAATGTGCTCGCGGGTCTGGGGCATGGGGCCATCGGCAGCCGAGCAAACCAGAATCGCACCGTCCATCTGTGCAGCACCCGTGATCATGTTCTTCACATAATCCGCGTGACCAGGGCAATCCACATGGGCGTAGTGGCGGGCGTTCGTCTCATACTCAACGTGAGCCGTCGAAATCGTGATGCCACGGGCCCGCTCTTCAGGGGCCTTGTCGATCATGTCGTATGCAGAAAACTCGGCACCGCCAGATTCCGCCAACACTTTCGTAATCGCCGCCGTCAGCGTCGTCTTGCCATGATCAACGTGACCAATCGTTCCAATGTTGCAGTGCGGCTTTGTTCTCTCGAACTTTTCTTTAGCCATCGGTCTA
>FLOH01001567.1_pt1 | contig 16885 bp, 11 predicted proteins | sample 756751 | NCBI WGS metagenome assembly FLOH01 (sample SAMEA4026879, study PRJEB14308) | marine metagenome | biome: coastal water; material: water | depth 74 m
GGCGATAACGTAACCATGGAAGTCGAGCTGATTGCGCCGATCGCCATGGACGAGGGCCTGCGCTTCGCCATTCGCGAAGGTGGCCGTACCGTTGGTGCCGGCGTCGTCGCGTCGATTGTAGAGTAAAAAATGTTTTCAGCTTTGCGGTGAACCCAAGCGGGTTTGCCGGAAAGTATTTGGTTTACTGATTGGGCAGAATTCACCCGGTCAGTTTGGATTTTGAACTGGCGGTTCGTCTTGGGGTCGCTGAACACGCGTTTAGGGGCATAGCTCAGTTGGTAGAGCGACGGTCTCCAAAACCGTAGGCCGTAGGTTCGAGTCCTACTGCCCCTGCCATTTTCCGGAATGTCCGGTTGGTGGCGAGATGAACGCAAAAGGTTAAGAAATATAATGGCGAAAACAAGCCCAGCACAGTTCATTCAGGAAGTGCGCCAGGAAACGGCCAAAGTGACTTGGCCTACCCGTAAGGAAACGGGAATTTCCACGGCCATGGTCTTTGTGATGGTGATTTTGGCAGCTGCATTCTTCTTTTTTGTAGATCAAGTGATGAGCTTTGGCGTGCGCACCCTTTTCGGAATGGGAGCCTGAGCATGGCCGTGCGTTGGTATGTCATTCATGCGTATTCTGGTTTCGAACAGAAGGTCGCCCAATCGATTATGGAGCAGGCCGAGCAGGCTGGCATGACCGACCAGATTCAGCAGGTGTTGGTGCCCATGGAAGAAGTCGTCGAGCTGCGCCGGGGATCCAGGGTTTCAACCGAACGAAAGTTTTTCCCGGGCTATGTTCTGGGCAAGATGGATCTGACCGATGAAAGCTGGCATCTGGTCAAGAATACGCCAAAGGTAACAGGTTTTCTGGGAAGTGGGGGCAGGCCTGTCCCGATTTCCAACGCCGAAGCCGAACGCATCATGCATCAGGTGCAAGAGGGAATCGAACGTCCGAAGCCTTCTATCTTGTTCGAAGTCGGCGAGCAGGTTCGTGTTTGCGATGGCCCGTTCAATTCGTTTAACGGGGTTGTCGAAGATGTTGATGAAGAACGCGCCCGGCTCAAGGTGGCTGTGTCCATCTTTGGTAGGGCAACACCGGTCGAGCTGGAGTATGCGCAAGTCGAGAAGCTCTGACGTCGACCTTTTAACCGTGTGGGAGGCCTGCCATGGCCGCACCACGCACTCAGCGAAACCAATGTGACTGAGGTACTGAAATGGCAAAGAAGATTAAAGGATATGTCCGGCTGCAGGTGCCGGCGGGAGCAGCCAACCCGTCGCCGCCTATCGGGCCCGCACTGGGCCAGGCCGGACTCAACATCATGGAATTCTGCAAAGCGTTCAATGCCCAGACGCAGGGCTTGGAAAAGGGAATGCCGATTCCTGTCGTCATTACCGTCTACCGGGACGCAACTTTTGACTTCACGACCAAAACGCCGCCGGCCAGCTTCTATTTGAAAAAAGCAGCAAAGTTACCGAAGGGTTCAAAAACGCCGGGGCGCGATGTCGCCGGCAAGGTAACGATGGCTCAGGTCCGCGAGATCGCGGAGCTGAAGATGGTCGATTTGAATGCTAATGACATGGACGCTGCCTGCAAAATGATTAAGGGCTCGGCGCGTTCCATGGGCATAGAAGTGGTGGGATAGAAAAATGGCTGGTAAAGGAAAGCGCCTGAACAAGGCTTTGGAAAGTGTCGACCGCAATACCCTCTATGACCTCGGCGAGGCCGTAAAGATAATCAAAGGCAATGCATCGGCTAAATTTGATGAAACGATTGAAATCGCCCTTAACCTGGGCGTCGATCCGAAACATGCTGACCAGATGGTGCGCGGCGTTGTGTCGCTTCCCCATGGCACAGGCAAAACGCTCCGCGTTGCTGTTTTTGCCAAGGGCGACAAAGTCAAGGAAGCCGAAGACGCCGGTGCTGATCTGGTTGGCGCCGAAGATTTGGCCGAGAAGATAAAGAAAGGCGAAATCGATTTTGATCGCTGCATTGCGACCCCGGATATGATGGCCGTCGTTGGGCAGCTCGGGAAGGTTCTCGGCCCCAAGGGGCTGATGCCGAACCCCAAGCTGGGCACCGTGACCATGGACGTCAAGGGGGCGGTCGAGGCGGCCAAGGCTGGGCAGATTGAGTTCCGCGTCGAGAAGGCCGGCATCATCCATGCCGGTGTCGGCAAGGCAAGCTTTTCGGCTGAAGCATTGAGCGAAAACGTTTCAACCTTTGTGAGCGCGATTAACAAAGCCAAACCGGCTGGGTCCAAGGGGACCTACATGAAACGCATTACGATCAGCTCGACCATGGGGCCGGGCGTAAAGTTGAATATCGGCAATCTGATTAGCTGACGAAATAGTTTAAGGAATTCCGCTTGGTTCGGCTTGCCGGATCGGGTGGTCAGGGGGCGATGTTTAATCGCCTCCGTCCTGTCCAAGACCGTAGGTGACACCAAGGATTAGAAGCCGTGGTGTTTTAAGGGAATTTTCCGCCTGCATAGACAGTGCTGAAACCGTTTTTCGAACACTTAAGGTGTTCAACTAACGGCATGAACTGGCGCACTGGACAGGCTTATCAGGCCCTTTTCCTCCTTAAATCATAAGGAGGGTTTGGGAAGGGCCATAAGTCCAACGGTTTCCGACCTGAATGTTCTTGGTGGACATAGGGGAGGGGCCTAGAAGCTGGAGAAGACAGTGGACCGAGGACAAAAAGAAGAACTGGTTGCTTCAATGCATCAGACCTTCGAGGACGCCAACTTGGTCGTCATTACCCATTACTCCGGGTTGACGGTTGCCGAGCTCAGCGATCTTCGCGGTAAAATGCTTGAAGTAGGAGCCAGTTTTAAAGTCACCAAGAATCGGCTCACGCGGCGTGCCATCGACGGCACTAAGTTCAGCCCGCTTAGCGACCTGTTTACCGGACCGACGGCAATTGCCTATTCGGATGATCCGGTAGCGGCCGCCAAGGTGGCTGTGAATTTCGCCAAAACCAACGACAAGCTGATTGTTCTTGGCGGTGCTCTTGGTAGTGATGTTCTGGACATTAACGGCGTTAAGGCTCTTGCCACGCTGCCGTCACTGGATGAACTTCGCGGCAAGATCATCGGCATGCTGAACACGCCGGCGACCCGTATTGCAGGTGTCCTTCAAGCACCGGCCGGACAGGTCGCACGCGTGATTGGCGCCAAGGCTGCCGTGGGCGAAGCCGCTTAATACCGAAACCGATTCTTAAACTCGATAACGACAGTTCAAGCCTAAGGAGAAAGAAACAATGTCTAACCTGGAACAGATCGTCGAAGATCTTTCAAGCCTGACCGTCATGGAGGCGGCCGAGCTTTCCAAACTTCTCGAAGAAAAGTGGGGCGTTTCTGCCGCCGCTCCTGTTGCCGTTGCCGCTGCTGGCCCGGCTGCCGGTGGGGTAGCGGATGAGGAACAGACCGAATTTGAAGTCGTTCTTGCCGCCTTTGGCGAAAAGAAGATTAACGTCATCAAAGAAGTCCGCGCCATCACTGGCCTCGGCCTGAAGGAGGCCAAGGAATTGGTCGAAGCAGCGCCGAAGAGCATCAAGGAAGGCGTGAAAAAGGAAGAAGCCGAGGAATTGAAGAAAAAGCTGGAAGAAGCCGGCGCCACGGTCGAAATCAAGTAATAAAATCCGGGTTTGTCCTTTGGGCGAACCCGGCATCGGAATGCGGTCGGCGGTGGCTTTTGCCCCCGCCGGCGGTTCCAAACGAAGATTAGCACGCTGTCCGTTCGTATTGGCCTTACCGAGGCCGGGAAAATGGACGTGTTTGCCTCAGAGGGAAGATGCAGGCTCCGGAAATTTTCCGGTTTATTGCATCTCTCTTTAACGGAAGGCGGGTTCTTTTGGCTGCGGTGGCCGAATGAAACTTTGCCTAACAGGACAAGTCAGTCGTAGGGAAAACTTGTAATGGATCACTCCTATACGGGTCGCAAGCGCGTTCGTAAATTTTTTGGCCACCTGAAAGAAGTCACTCCGATGCCGAACCTGATCGAGGTTCAAAAGGCGTCTTATGACAAATTCTTCAGCACAGAGATGACCGATGAGGAACGGATTAACAGCGGCCTGGAAGCCGTTTTTAAATCCGTATTTCCGATTCAGGATTTTTCCGAGCGCGGAACCCTTGAATACGTCGGCTTCAAGTTTGAAGAGCCGAAATACGATGTCGAGGAATGCCAACAGCGGGGCATGACGTATGCTGCGCCGCTAAAGGTCACCTTGCGCCTGCTTGTCTGGGACATTGATGAGGAAACCGGCGCCCGTTCGATCCGCGACATCAAGGAGCAGGACGTCTACATGGGCGATATGCCGCTGATGACCCATAAGGGCACCTTTGTCGTTAATGGCACCGAGCGTGTGATCGTCTCGCAAATGCATCGCTCCCCTGGCGTGTTCTTCGATCACGACAAGGGCAAGACCCACTCGTCAGGCAAGTTCCTGTTTGCGGCCCGCGTTATTCCCTACCGCGGATCGTGGCTTGATTTTGAATTTGACGCCAAGGATCTTGCCTATGTACGCATCGATCGCCGGCGCAAATTACCGGTGACGACATTGCTGATGGCGCTCGAGAGCGACAAGACGGAAAAGCTGATCGCCAAGCGCGAAAAAGAAGGCAAGACCGTAACGGCGGCCGAGAAAACGGGGCTGTCCCCGGAAGATATCCTGGCCATGTTCTATGACTCGATCACCTATACCCGGACAAAGGACGGATGGAAGCGGCCATTTGAAGGCCAGCGCATGCGCGGCATCAAACTGACCAGCGATCTGGTTAACGCCAAGAATGGTAAGGTCGTAGCGGAAACCGGCACCAAGATGACCCCTCGCCTTATTCGCGATCTTGAAGAGAAGGGCCTTAAGGAACAGTTTGTTACCGACGAGGATCTTATCGGGCGTTACATTGCCGGTGATGTTTTCAACGAAACTAGCGGTGAAATTTATTCCGAAGCCGGGGAAGAAATTACCGAAGAACTTCTGGCGACATTTGAAGAAATCAAGCTAAAGGAAATCATCACCCTTGCGATCGACCACATAAATGTAGGTCCGTATATCCGTAACACCCTTGCTGTCGATAAGAATACTACCCGCGAAGAAGCCCTGATCGACATCTACCGGGTTATGCGGCCGGGCGAGCCGCCAACCCTGGAAACAGCAGAGGCGCTGTTCAAAACGCTCTTCTTTGATTCTGAGCGTTATGATCTGTCCTCTGTCGGGCGCGTCAAGATGAATGCACGCCTCGGCTTCGAGACGGAAGATACGGTGCGTGTCCTGCGCAAAGAAGATATTCTTGCCGTCGTCAAAATTCTGGTCGGGCTTAAGGACGGCCGCGGCGAAATTGATGACATTGATCACCTTGGCAACCGCCGGGTGCGTTCGGTCGGCGAGTTGATGGAAAATCAGTACCGCATCGGGTTGCTGCGTATGGAACGTGCCATCCGTGAACGCATGAGTTCTGTCGATATTGACACCGTCATGCCCCATGACCTGATCAACGCTAAACCGGCTGCTGCTTCGGTGCGTGAATTTTTCGGCTCATCGCAGCTGTCACAGTTCATGGATCAAACCAATCCGCTTAGTGAAATTACCCATAAACGCCGTCTGTCGGCGCTTGGGCCGGGCGGCCTGACGCGTGAACGTGCCGGTTTTGAAGTACGTGACGTTCACCCAACGCACTATGGTCGTATCTGCCCCATTGAAACCCCGGAAGGCCCGAACATCGGCCTGATTAACTCGCTGGCGACCTATGCCCGCGTTAACAAGTACGGCTTCATCGAAACGCCCTACCGCAAGGTGGACAAGGGCACGGTCAGTGAAGTGGTCGTCTATATGTCGGCCATGGAGGAGGGGCGTTATGTGATCGCCCAGGCCAACGAGGAAATCAACGACAAGGGCAAGTTCCAGAACGACTTGGTGAGTTGCCGCAAAGGTGGTGACTTCGTTATGTCCATGCCTGGCGATATCGAGTACATGGACGTCTCGCCGAAGCAGCTTGTTTCGGTGGCCGCCGCCCTTATTCCGTTCCTTGAAAATGATGATGCCAACCGTGCCCTGATGGGCTCGAACATGCAGCGTCAGGCAGTGCCGCTTCTTCGTGCCGAGGCGCCGCTTGTTGGCACCGGAATGGAAGCCAAGGTCGCCCGGGATTCAGGCGCGACCATCGTTGCCAAGCGTTCCGGCATCATCGACCAGATTGATGCCACGCGCATTGTGGTCAGGGCTACCGAGGAAACGTCTCATTCGGCGGCCGGTGTCGATATCTATAATCTGTTGAAGTTCCAACGCTCGAACCAGAATACCTACCTGCATCAACGTCCGTTGGTGAAGGTCGGCGACTTGGTCAGGGCCGGTGATACCATCGCCGACGGGCCTTCGACCGAACTCGGAGAGCTGGCCCTTGGCCGGAATGTGCTGGTCGCATTCATGCCTTGGAATGGATACAACTTCGAAGATTCGATCCTGATTTCGGAACGCATCGTTAAAGACGATGTCTTCACCTCGATCCATATCGAGGAATTCGAGGTTATGGCCCGTGATACCAAGCTTGGTCAGGAAGATATTACCCGCGACATTCCCAACGTCGGTGAAGAAGCCCTTAAAAACCTGGACGAAGCCGGTATTGTTTATATCGGTGCCGAGGTTAAGCCGGGCGACATTCTGGTTGGCAAGGTAACACCGAAGGGTGAGTCGCCAATGACTCCGGAAGAAAAGTTGTTGCGTGCCATCTTTGGTGAAAAAGCATCTGATGTTCGTGACACGTCGTTGAAACTGCCCCCCGGTGTTGCCGGTACGGTGGTCGAGGTGAGGGTGTTCTCGCGCCGTGGTGTTGATAAAGACGAACGTGCATTGGCAATCGAGCGCTCAGAAATAGATCGTCTGGCCAAGGATCGCGATGATGAACGCGCCATTCTTGAGCGCAGCTTCCTCGCCCGCCTTAGGGCTCTGCTTTTGGACAAAAAGGCAGTTGGTGGTCCGAAGGGGCTGGATTCCGGAACCAAGATCACCGATGAGGTGCTCGACAGTTATACCGCCGGGCAGTGTGCCCAGATCGTAATTGCTAACGATAAGGTGATGAAGGATGTCGAGGAGCTGAAGAAGCACTTTGAAGAGAGCATCGCCGTGCTTCAGGCGCGTTTTGACAACAAGGTCGACAAGCTGCAACGTGGCGACGATCTGTCGCCGGGTGTCATGAAGATGGTCAAAGTCTTCATCGCCGTGAAGCGCAAGTTGCAGCCTGGCGATAAGATGGCCGGACGTCACGGCAACAAGGGTGTTATTTCCAGGATCGTTCCGATCGAGGACATGCCATATCTTGAAGACGGCCAGCCAGTTGATATTGTGCTTAATCCGCTGGGCGTGCCTTCGCGCATGAATGTGGGGCAGATTCTGGAAACCCATATGGGCTGGGCCTGCGCCAAACTTGGCGAGCAGATTGGCGAGATGATTGATGTTTCACGTGAAACAATTCAGCTCAATAAGGTCCGCGAAAAGCTTAAGGACATTTACGGTGCGAAAACCTACGATGATAAAATCAGCTCTCTTGATGACGGTGAACTGATTGAAATGACCGACAATCTGCGCCTCGGCATTCCGATCGCTACTCCGGTGTTTGATGGTGCTCATGAAGTCGACATCAACGAAATGCTGAAAAAAGCAGGCCTTGATACTTCCGGTCAGATGACGCTGATCGATGGTCGAACAGGCGAAACTTTCGACCGTAAGGTGACGGTGGGCTACATCTATATTCTCAAGCTTCACCACTTGGTCGATGACAAAATCCATGCGCGTTCCATTGGTCCCTACAGCCTCGTTACCCAGCAACCGCTGGGCGGCAAGGCGCAGTTTGGCGGTCAGCGCTTCGGCGAAATGGAGGTGTGGGCTCTGGAAGCCTATGGCGCCTCCTATACCCTGCAGGAAATGTTAACGGTGAAATCCGATGATGTTTCTGGCCGTACCAAGGTTTATGAAGCGATCGTCCGCGGTGACGACACCTTCGAGGCGGGTATTCCTGAATCCTTCAACGTTCTGGTCAAGGAGTTACATTCCCTTGGCCTCAACGTGGAACTTAACTGATCGCCCGAAAGCGTATTCAAGGAGAATCGATATGAACGAATTGACGAAGGTTTTTGGGCAGGTCAGCGGCACACAGCAGTTTGATCTTATCCGTATTTCGATCGCATCACCGGAACGTATTCGTTCCTGGTCTTTCGGCGAGATAAAGAAACCGGAAACCATCAACTACCGTACCTTCAAGCCGGAACGCGACGGTCTGTTCTGTGCACGTATCTTTGGCCCGACCAAGGATTACGAATGCCTTTGCGGCAAGTACAAACGCATGAAATACAAGGGTATAACGTGCGAGAAATGCGGCGTCGAAGTAACGCTTCAGAAGGTGCGCCGTGAACGCATGGGCCATATCGAACTGGCCTCTCCGGTTGCTCATATCTGGTTCATGAAGTCTTTGCCGAGCCGCATCGGCCTGCTGCTCGATATGACGCTTAAGGATCTGGAACGTGTTCTCTATTTCGAGAACTACGTCGTTGTAGAGCCTGGGTTGACGCCGATGAAGCTGCATGAATTGTTGTCGGAAGACGCTTTTCAGAATGCTGTCGACGAATATGGGGAGGATTCCTTCTCTGTCGGTATTGGCGCCGAGGCTATCCGCGGCATGCTATCGGCTATTGATCTTGAGGAAGAACTGGTAACCCTGCGCGTCGATCTGAAAGAAACCGGTTCCGAAGCCAAGCGTAAGAAATTTGTTAAGCGACTGAAACTGGTCGAATCGTTCATTGCATCCGGCGCCAGGCCGGAATGGATGATCCTGGAAGTCATTCCGGTCATTCCGCCAGAATTGCGCCCGTTGGTTCCGCTTGATGGCGGCCGGTTCGCAACTTCCGACTTGAATGATCTGTATCGCCGCGTCATCAACCGCAACAATCGCCTGAAAAGGCTGATTGAGCTTAGGGCGCCTGAAATTATTGTGCGTAACGAAAAACGCATGCTTCAGGAATCTGTCGATGCGCTGTTCGATAACGGTCGCCGTGGCCGCGCCATCACCGGCGCCAACAAACGACCGCTGAAGTCGCTTTCCGACATGCTGAAAGGCAAGCAAGGCCGTTTCCGCCAGAACCTGCTTGGCAAGCGCGTCGATTATTCCGGCCGTTCGGTAATTGTCGTCGGTCCGGAACTGATGTTGCACCAATGCGGTTTGCCGAAGAAAATGGCCCTCGAGTTGTTTAAGCCGTTTATTTACTCGAAACTTGAACTTTACGGCATGGCCACCACCATCAAGGCGGCCAAAAGGATGCTGGAAAAGGAACGTCCTGAAGTTTGGGATATCCTTGAAGAAGTCATCCGCGAGCATCCGGTTCTCCTGAACCGCGCGCCGACGCTTCACCGTCTTGGCATCCAGGCGTTCGAACCGGTACTTATTGAAGGCAAGGCGATCCAGCTACATCCGCTGGTTTGCGCAGCATTCAACGCCGACTTTGATGGCGACCAAATGGCGGTTCACGTTCCGCTTTCCCTGGAAGCCCAGTTGGAAGCTCGCGTTCTGATGATGTCGACCAACAACATCCTTAGCCCGTCGAGCGGCAAGCCAATCATCGTTCCGTCCCAGGATATTGTTCTCGGTATCTATTATCTTTCCATGCAGCGCGATGGCGAACTTGGCGAAGGTATGGCCTTCACCGATGTCAGCGAAATCCAACATGCCCTGGACAGCGGTGTGGTGTCATTGCATGCCACTATCCAGTGCCGCTATCACACGGTTGATGAAAAGAACAATCCGATCGTCACCCGTGTTGAATCGACGCCGGGCCGCATGTTGCTGTCTGAAATTCTTCCGAAGCACCCGAATGTCCCGATGTCACTGATCAACCAGTTGTTGACCAAGAAGGAAGTTTCCAACGTTATCGAGGCCGTCTACCGTCATTGCGGCCAGAAGGAAACGGTGATTTTCGCAGACAGGGTGATGGGTCTGGGCTTCAGCCATGCCTGCAAAGCCGGTATTTCATTCGGCAAGGACGACCTGGTCATTCCCGCCGCCAAGGAAGAGCTTGTCGGTGCGACGGAAGGCAAGGTCAAGGAATACGAACAACAGTATCAGGACGGCCTGATTACCCAAGGCGAGAAGTACAATAAGGTGGTTGATGCCTGGTCGCACTGCACCGATCAAGTCGCGGATGCCATGATGAAACGTATTTCGACTCCGGAAAAAGGCGAACAGGTTAACGCTGTTTACATGATGGCCCATTCTGGTGCTCGTGGCTCGGCGGCGCAGATGAAGCAGCTTGCCGGTATGCGCGGACTGATGGCCAAGCCTTCGGGCGAAATCATCGAAACCCCGATCATCGCCAACTTCAAGGAAGGCCTGTCCGTGCTCGAATACTTCAATTCGACCCACGGTGCCCGTAAGGGTCTGGCCGATACCGCCCTGAAGACGGCGAACTCGGGATACCTGACACGCCGTTTGGTTGACGTCGCTCAGGACTGCATCATCCTTGAAGAAGACTGTAAGACGAAACAGGGCCTGATCGCTCGGGCCGTCATCGAAGGCGGTAATACTATCTCGCCGCTTTCCGAGCAGATTATGGGCCGCACTCCGGCCGAAAGGGTTATCCACCCGGCGACGGGCGACGTTCTGGCCAAGGCTGGCGCATTGATCGATGAAGATACGGCTATTGAGATCGAAGATGCCGAGGTCGAATCGGTTCGCATCCGTTCCGTGCTGACTTGTGAAACGATTACCGGGACATGTTGCGCATGTTACGGACGTGATCTTGCCCGCGGGACACCCGTCAATATAGGCGAGGCGGTCGGCGTGATCGCCGCCCAGTCGATTGGTGAGCCGGGTACCCAGCTGACCATGCGGACCTTCCACATCGGTGGTGCCGTTACCGGTGGCGGCGAAATCTCGAAGATCGAGGCCGCAGGCGACGCCAAGGTGCAGCTGAAAGGTTGCAGCACTGTCAAGAACAGCACCGGCGGCCTGGTGGTCATGAGCCGCAATGCCGAACTGACATTGATCGATGAAAAAGGCCGCGAACGTGCCCGTCATCGCATCCCTTATGGTGCCAAACTGTTGGTCAAGGACAAGGCCCAAGTCAAACGAAACGACAAAATGGCCGAGTGGGACCCTTATACGCTTCCTATCATCACGGAAAAGAACGGCGTCATCCATTACGTGGATCTTGTCGATGGCCTGTCCATGGACGAACGCATGGATGAAGCCACCGGTATCGCTTCTACTGTGGTTATCGACTGGAAGTCACAGCCCAAGGGTGCCGATCTTAAGCCGCGGATTACATTGCGGGACAAGAATGGCGAAGTATTGATGCTGGATAAGGATCTGGAAGCGCGTTACTTCCTGTCCGTTGACGCCATCCTTTCCGTGGAACCGGGACAGGAAGTCCATGCCGGCGATGTGTTGGCGCGTATTCCGAAGGAATCGGCCAAGACTCGCGACATTACGGGCGGCCTGCCACGGGTTGCGGAACTCTTTGAAGCACGTAAACCCAAGGATTTTGCGATTATTAGCGAAATCGAAGGGCGCGTTGAATTCGGCAAGGATTACAAGAACAAGCGCCGGATCATCGTTGTTCCGTCCGACGACAACCTGGAGCCCCACGAATACCTGGTGCCGAAGGGTAAGCACATCAGTGTTCAGGAAGGCGACTACGTTGAGGTTGGTGATGCGCTCATGGATGGCAACCCGGTGCCGCACGATATTCTTCGTGTGCTTGGGGTTGAGGCCCTGGCCGAATACCTGATTAAGGAAATCCAGGACGTCTATCGCCTGCAGGGCGTGAAAATCAACGACAAGCACATCGAGGTGATTGTTCGCCAGATGTTGCAGAAAGTTGAAATCACCGATGGCGGCGAGACAACCTACCTTGTCGGCGAGCTTGTTGACCGCATGGAATACGAAGCGGTTAACAGGAAAGCCAAGGAAGATGGGGACCGTCAGGCTCAGTCGGTGCCGGTGCTTCAGGGCATCACCAAGGCCAGCCTGCAGACCCAATCGTTCATTTCGGCGGCGTCGTTCCAGGAGACGACACGTGTTCTTACCGAAGCAGCGGTTTCGGGCAAGACCGATTGCCTGGTCGGCCTCAAGGAAAATGTCATTGTTGGCCGCCTGATTCCGGCTGGTACGGGCAGTATTATGAACAAAATCCGCGAGGTCGCCTCCGAACGGGACAAGGAAATGACCCGCTTGGCGGCGAAAGCCGGCGACAAGGAGGCTTATGCCGAACTGGCAGCCGAAGCCTCTGTTGTCGAAGAGCAAGTGGAGGCTCCGGCAGAAAGTTAAGTAATTCAACCACTTGGCTTTTTTGGCCGGGGCTGAATAACATGTTTTGACGGCGACAGAGGCGATTCTGCCCTGTCGCCGTCATTTTTTTTGCAGTGCAGCATTTTGACCCCGCAATTCCGCCGGAAAGGCCTGAAAAATAAGCAATTCTTTTGCTTGACTGGGGGGGGGACCATCCCTAGTATCCGGCTTCCTCCGCGGGGGCCTGGTGGTAAACCGTTCGGTTTAGACGCAGGCTTCTTTGGAAAGTGAATAAAATTTGTATTGGGTCCTTCCGGACGATAGCGAAATTTTCGCCGGTGGGTCTTTGTATGTTTCTCTTTTTCGACTCTAAGAGAACGTTTTGTGACACGGGGCTGTCTTAACCTCGTGTCCGTGTTATGAGGTAAATACGGAATGCCGACGATCAACCAATTAGTCCGCAAACCGCGCAAATCCCCCATTGTTCGCACGAAAGTGCCGGCGCTGGAAGCTTGTCCGCAAAAGCGCGGAGTTTGTACGCGGGTTTACACGACGACACCTAAAAAGCCGAACTCGGCTTTACGAAAAGTGGCGCGTGTTCGCCTGACGAATGGTTTCGAGGTTACCAGTTACATTCCGGGCGAAGGCCATAATCTTCAGGAACACTCCGTGGTGATGATACGCGGCGGCCGCGTCAAGGATCTTCCGGGTGTTCGCTATCACGTTATCCGCGGCACCCTTGACACACAGGGCGTTTCAGATCGCCGCCAGCGCCGTTCCAAATACGGCACCAAACGGCCGAAGTAGGACCCTAAAACATGTCACGACGTCATTCCGCCGAAAAACGCGATATTATTCCCGATCCCAAGTACGGGGATCTTGTTGTTTCCAAATTCATGAACAATCTGATGCTGGACGGCAAAAAATCGATCGCCGAAAAAATTGTCTACGGTGCATTTGATCTTATGCAGGAAAAAACAGGCATCGACCCGCTGCAGACGTTCCACGAAGCAATTAATAACGTCAAACCGTCTGTCGAGGTCCGTTCACGCCGCGTTGGTGGTGCCACCTATCAGGTCCCCGTCGAAGTACGCAATGATCGCCGACAGGCTCTGGCCATTCGTTGGCTGGTCGCTCTGGCGCGCAAGCGTTCTGAAAACACCATGACTGGGCGCCTTTCGGCCGAGCTTCTTGATGCCGCCAACAACCGTGGCGCCGCCGTCAAGAAACGCGAAGATACCCATAAAATGGCAGAGGCTAATAAAGCCTTCGCCCATTATCGCTGGTAAAGAATCCGAGGATCTGAAGACAATGGCCCGCACCACCCCCCTCGATCATTACCGCAATATCGGCATTATGGCCCATATTGACGCGGGAAAGACGACAACCACCGAACGCATTCTGTATTACACCGGTGTTTCGCACAAAATCGGTGAAGTCCATGACGGTAACGCGACCATGGACTGGATGGAGCAAGAGCAGGAGCGCGGCATTACCATTACGTCGGCCGCGACCACATGCTACTGGAATGATCACCGGATCAACATCATCGATACCCCGGGCCACGTCGACTTTACCATCGAGGTCGAACGTAGCTTGCGTGTCCTCGACGGCGCCGTCGCAGTTTTTGACAGTGTCGCCGGTGTTGAGCCGCAGTCCGAGACTGTTTGGCGTCAGGCTGACAAGTACAATGTGCCGCGCATGTGTTTCGTTAACAAGATGGACCGCACCGGGGCTGATTTTTATCGTTGCGTTGACATGATGGTTGACCGTCTTGGCGCCAATACCATGGTCCTGCAGCTGCCCATCGGTTCAGAGGCGGAATTCGTCGGCATTGTCGATCTGGTCAAGATGAAGGCGATTGTCTGGGACAACGAAAATCTGGGCGCCACCTTCCACGAAGAAGAAATCTCCGCCGATATGGCCGAAATGGCCGCAAAATACCGCGAAAAACTGGTCGAAGCCGCCGTCGATATGGACGATGCGGCGATGGAAGCATATCTGGAGGGCACCGAGCCCGACGAGGCGACCCTCAAGGCATGTATCCGCGCTGGTACGCTTGCCGGTAAGTTTGTCCCGGTTTTGACTGGTTCCGCATTCAAGAACAAGGGCGTGCAGCCGATGCTGGATGCTGTCGTTGACTTCATGCCAGCACCGACGGACGTTGCTGCCATTTCGGGAATCAACGCCGAAACTGAAGAAGAAATCGTACGCACCAATTCGGACGAGGAGCCGTTCGCGGCATTGGCTTTCAAGGTCATGAACGACCCGTTTGTCGGTACGCTGACCTTTGCCCGCGTCTATTCCGGTGTTCTTGAGACCGGTTCTTCCGTTCTCAACACGGTCAAGAATAAGAAAGAGCGCGTCGGCCGCATGTTGCAGATGCATTCCAATTCCCGCGAAGACGTCAAGGAAGCCCGCGCCGGTGATATCGTCGCCATGGCCGGCCTGAAGGACACGACGACTGGTGATACCCTGTGCGATCCGTCGCATACGGTGATTCTGGAACGTATGGAATTCCCCGACCCGGTTATCGAGGTTGCGGTTGAACCGAAAACCAAGGCCGACCAGGAAAAGATGGGCGTTGCCCTGTCCCGCCTCGCTGCCGAAGATCCGTCATTCCGCGTCGCGTCAGATCCTGAAAGTGGTCAGACCATTATCAAGGGCATGGGTGAGTTGCATCTGGAAATCATCGTTGATCGCATGAAGCGTGAGTTTAAAGTCGATGCCAACGTTGGCGCACCGCAGGTTGCTTACCGCGAGACCATTTCCAAGCTTGCCGACATCGACTACACCCACAAAAAGCAGACGGGTGGTTCCGGTCAGTTCGCCCGGGTTAAAATCAGGTTTTCACCGCTTATTCCTGACGAGGATACGCCGGCTAACGGTTTTGTTTTCGATAGCAAGGTCGTCGGCGGAAACGTCCCCAGGGAATTCATCCCCGGCGTCGAGAAGGGACTGCTTAGCGCCATGGAGACCGGCATTCTGGCAGGTTTCCCGGTTATTAACGTCAAGGCCGATCTTTATGATGGCGCCTCCCATGATGTTGATTCGAGCGTTATGGCCTTTGAAATCGCCGCCCGTGCAGCTTTCCGTGAAGGCATGCGTCAAGCCGGACCAAAATTGCTTGAGCCGGTGATGCGCGTCGAGGTTGTGACGCCGGATGAATACATGGGCGATATCATCGGCGATCTGAACAGCCGTCGCGGTCAGGTCAACGATATGGATCAGCGCGGTAATGCGCGTGTGGTTTCGGCAACGGTGCCGCTTGCCAACATGTTTGGCTACGTCAACACCCTGCGCTCCCTGTCACAGGGGCGTGCCCAGTACACAATGCATTTCGACCGGTATGTGGAAGTTCCCCAGCAGGTCGCAGATGAAGTTCAGACCAGGTTGGCCGGCTAACGCCCGCCGAATGATGGAGTAGAAGAGAATGTCGAAAGAAAAATTTGAACGCAATAAACCCCACTGCAACATTGGCACCATTGGCCATGTTGATCATGGCAAGACGACGCTGACGGCGGCGATCACGATGGTTTTGGCAGAAAGCGGCGGCGCGACGTTTTCGGCTTACGACCAGATTGATAAGGCCCCCGAGGAGCGCGCCCGTGGCATTACCATTTCGACGGCCCACGTCGAATATGAAACCGCCAACCGTCATTACGCCCACGTCGATTGCCCGGGCCATGCGGATTATGTGAAGAACATGATCACCGGTGCGGCGCAGATGGATGGCGCTATTTTGGTTGTCTCTGCCGCCGATGGCCCGATGCCGCAAACCCGCGAGCACATTCTACTGGCCCGCCAGGTTGGTGTTCCGTCGCTGGTCGTTTACATGAACAAGGTCGATCAGGTTGACGATCCGGAGCTTCTGGAACTGGTCGAGATGGAAATCCGCGAGCTGTTGAGCTCCTACGACTTCCCCGGCGACGATATTCCGATCATTCAGGGCTCGGCCCTTGCCGTGCTTGAAGGTGGCGACGAGACCATCGGCAAGAACTCGATTCTTGAGCTGATGAAGGCGGTTGACGAGTACATTCCGCAGCCCGAGCGGGCGGTGTCCCTGCCGTTCCTGATGCCGATCGAAGATGTGTTCTCGATCTCGGGCCGTGGCACGGTGGTTACCGGCCGTATTGAGCGCGGTGTGGTCAAGACCGGCGAAGAAATCGAAATTGTTGGTATTAAAGACACGCAGAAGTCGACCTGCACCGGTGTCGAGATGTTCCGCAAGCTGTTGGATCAGGGCGAGGCCGGCGATAACGTTGGCGTTCTGCTTCGTGGCACCAAGCGTGAAGAAGTTGAGCGCGGCCAGGTTCTGGCCAAGCCCGGTTCGATCACGCCGCACACCAAATTCAAGTGCGAAGCCTATATCCTGAACAAGGAAGAGGGTGGCCGTCATACGCCGTTCTTTGCCAACTACCGGCCGCAGTTTTACTTCCGCACGACGGACGTAACGGGGACGGTTGTGTTGCCTGAAGGCACCGAGATGGTGATGCCGGGCGATAACGTAACCATGGAAGTCGAGCTGATTGCGCCGATCGCCATGGACGAGGGCCTGCGCTTCGCCATTCGCGAAGGTGGCCGTACCGTTGGTGCCGGCGTCGTCGCGTCGATTGTAGAGTA
>FLOH01001568.1_pt1 | contig 16841 bp, 12 predicted proteins | sample 756751 | NCBI WGS metagenome assembly FLOH01 (sample SAMEA4026879, study PRJEB14308) | marine metagenome | biome: coastal water; material: water | depth 74 m
CCTATTCGACGATTTTGGAGACGACGCCGGCGCCGACGGTCCTGCCGCCTTCGCGAATAGCGAAGCGCAGACCCTCGTCCATGGCGATCGGGTTAATCAACTCGACCTTCACAGTCACGTTGTCACCCGGCATCACCATTTCCGTGCCTTCCGGAAGCTCAACCTGACCCGTCACGTCCGTCGTGCGGAAGTAAAACTGCGGACGATATTTGGTAAAGAACGGCGTGTGACGGCCACCCTCTTCCTTGGTCAGAATGTAGGCTTCCGCCTCAAACTTCGTGTGCGGCGTGATCGAACCCGGCGCTGCCAGAACCTGGCCACGTTCAACGTCCTCACGCTTCGTGCCACGCAGCAGAACGCCGACATTGTCGCCGGCCTCGCCCTGATCCAGAAGCTTGCGGAACATTTCAACGCCCGTGCAAACCGTCTTCACCGTCGCCTTGATGCCGACAATCTCAAGATCGTCACCGACCTTAACAATGCCACGCTCAACGCGACCCGTCACAACCGTGCCACGACCCGAAATCGAGAACACATCCTCGATCGGCATCAGGAACGGCTTGTCCTTCGGACGCTCAGGCTGCGGAATGTAAGCATCAACCTGCTCCATCAGCGCCAGAATCGCCTGCTTGCCGGCCTCGCCCTCGTCGCCCTCAAGCGCCTTCAGTGCAGAGCCCTTAACAATCGGAATGTCGTCGCCCGGAAAATCGTACGAAGACAGAAGCTCGCGAATCTCAAGCTCAACAAGCTCAAGAAGCTCAGGATCGTCAACCTGGTCGACCTTGTTCATGAAAACAACAATCGCCGGAACACCAACCTGGCGCGCCAGAAGAATGTGCTCACGCGTCTGGGGCATCGGGCCGTCAGCAGCCGAAACCACCAAAATCGCGCCGTCCATCTGCGCCGCACCCGTGATCATGTTCTTCACGTAGTCAGCATGGCCCGGGCAATCAACATGCGCGTAATGACGGTTCGCTGTCGAGTACTCGACATGCGCCGTCGAAATCGTGATCCCGCGCTCGCGCTCCTCAGGAGCCTTGTCGATCTGGTCGTACGCCGTAAACGTCGCCCCACCAGCCTCAGCCAAAACCTTCGTGATCGCCGCCGTCAGCGTCGTCTTGCCATGGTCAACGTGACCAATCGTCCCGATGTTGCAATGCGGCTTGTCCCGCTGAAACTTTTCCTTGCCCATACTATTTCTCCGTCAATCCAATTAGGCCAACTTCGCGCGAACTTCATCGGCAACCGCTTGGGGCACCTGTTCGTAATGCGCGAAATGCATGGTGTACTGGGCACGTCCCTGGCTCATGGAACGCAAGGTATTCACATAACCAAACATGTTGGCGAGGGGCACCTGGGCCGTAATCACGCGGGCATTACCGCGCTGATCCATCTCGTTGACCTGCCCACGACGGGAATTCAGGTCACCAATGATATCACCCATGTATTCATCCGGGGTCACGACTTCAACCTTCATCACCGGCTCCAGCAGAACCGGGCCAGCCTTCACGATGCCTTCGCGGAACGCGGCCCGGGCCGCAATTTCAAACGCAAGCACCGAAGAGTCGACATCATGGTAGGCACCGTCCACCAGCTTCGCGCGGAAGTCGATGCAGGGGAAGCCAACCAGAACGCCGTTATCCTTGGCACTGGTCAGGCCCTTTTCAACGCCCGGAATGTATTCCTTCGGCACGTTGCCGCCGACGATCTTGCTTTCAAAGACGAAGCCTTCGCCCTTGGCCGGCTCGAACTCGATCTTCACCCGGGCAAACTGGCCGGAACCGCCGGTCTGCTTCTTGTGAGTATAATCGATGGTATGGGACTTGGTGATGGTTTCACGGTAGGCCACCTGCGGCGCACCGACATTGGCCTCAACCTTGAACTCGCGCTTCATGCGATCGACGATAATGTCGAGATGCAGCTCGCCCATGCCCTTGATGATGGTCTGGCCGCTTTCGTGATCGGTCGAAACGCGGAAAGACGGATCTTCCTGCGCCAGACGCGCCAGCGCCATGCCCATCTTTTCCTGGTCGCCCTTGGTCTTGGGCTCCACCGCGACTTCGATAACCGGATCAGGGAATTCCATGCGCTCAAGAATGACCGGCTTGTTCGGATCGCAAAGGGTGTCGCCGGTGGTCACTTCCTTGAGGCCCGCCAGAGCAATGATATCGCCGGCGCGGGCTTCCTTGACGTCTTCGCGCGAATTGGCGTGCATCAAAAGCATGCGACCGATCCGCTCACGCTTGTCCTTAACCGTGTTGAGCACGCTCTGTCCGGTTTCCAGCACGCCGGAATAAACGCGAGCGAAGGTCAGGGAGCCGACAAACGGGTCGGTCATGATCTTGAAGGCCAGCGCCGCGAAGGGCTCGGAATCAGAAGACTTGCGCACCATCGCCTCATCGGTGCCGGGCTTGATGCCCTTGATGTCGGGCACTTCCGTCGGGGACGGAAGGTAGTCGACAATCGCATCGAGAAGCGGCTGGACACCCTTGTTCTTGAACGCGGACCCACAGAGAATCGGCACGAAGCCGCCCTTTTGCGCAATCGTACCCTTGTGGATACAGGCCTTGAGGGTTTCCTCACTCGGCACGTTGCCTTCGAGATAAGCCTCAAGCGCGGCATCATCAAATTCAACCGCCGCCTCAACCATCCTGGAATGGAAATCTTCGGCCTCAGCCTTGAGGTTGTCGGGAATGTCCGTGTATTCAAATTCCGCGCCAAGGTTTTCGTCTTTCCAGACGATCGCCTTCATGCGGATCAGGTCGACCACGCCGGCAAATTCGGATTCGGAACCGATGGGGAGCTGCAGCACCAGCGGGCGCGCTCCAAGGCGGGTTTCAATCATGGATACGCAGCGCGCGAAATCGGCGCCGATGCGATCCATCTTGTTGACGAAGCAAATGCGCGGCACGTGATACTTGTCGGCCTGGCGCCACACGGTTTCGGACTGCGGCTCCACACCGGCGACCGAGTCAAACACCGCGACGGCGCCGTCAAGCACGCGAAGCGAACGCTCGACTTCAATGGTGAAGTCCACATGGCCCGGGGTATCGATGATGTTGACGCGATGGTCGCGCCAGTAGGTCGTGGTCGCAGCCGAGGTAATGGTGATACCGCGTTCCTGCTCCTGCTCCATCCAGTCCATGGTGGCAGTGCCCTCATGAACTTCGCCGATCTTATAGGAGCGACCGGTGTAATAGAGAATGCGCTCGGTCGTCGTCGTCTTCCCGGCATCAATGTGAGCCATGATGCCGATGTTACGGTACATTTCGAGCGGGTGCGAACGGGCCATCTTAATACCTGAACCTTCTTACCAGCGGTAGTGGGAGAAGGCCTTGTTGGCCTCCGCCATACGGTGAGTGTCTTCGCGCTTCTTGACGGCGTTCCCGCGGTTGTTAGCCGCATCCATCAGTTCCGAGGAAAGGCGCTCAACCATGGTGTTTTCATTGCGCGCACGAACGGCATTGATGATCCAGCGAATGGCCAGCGCCTGACGCCGATCATTCCGAACTTCAACCGGCACCTGATAGGTGGCACCACCAACACGACGTGAGCGCACTTCAATGGCGGGCTTTACGTTTTCCAGCGCATCGTGGAACACCTTCACCGGATCGCCCTTGGTCTTGCCGGCGATGGTGTCAAAGGCGCCATAGACGATCTGCTCGGCGGAGGACTTCTTCCCGTCATACATCAGGCAGTTCATGAACTTGGAAACAACGAGATCACCGAACTTGGGATCCGGCAGAATTTCGCGTTTCTCGGCGGCGTGGCGGCGGGACATCTCGCGCTCTCCTTACTTCGGACGCTTGGCGCCGTATTTCGAACGGCGCTGGCGACGCTCAACAACACCCTGGGTGTCGAGCGTGCCACGAATGATGTGATAGCGAACACCCGGCAAATCCTTCACGCGACCACCGCGGATCATCACCACCGAATGTTCCTGGAGGTTGTGCTTTATGCCTGGGATGTAACTGATAACTTCGTGACCGTTGGTCAACCGAACGCGCGCGACCTTGCGCTGCGCCGAGTTCGGCTTCTTCGGCGTGACAACATAAACGCGCGTGCACACGCCGCGCTTCTGCGGGCAGGATTCCATCGCGGGCGCCTTGTTGCGGGCAACCTGCTTCTCGCGCGGCTTGCGAACCAGCTGGTTAATTGTCGGCATCGGCCAAACCTTCCAAAATTCTTTCTAATGCGCCGTCTGAGACGCGGGAATTTCCATACCCAAAACGAGCGAGCGCATGCGCAGCTGCCGCGATCCGCTCGCCACCTGTCCATAAGCGGCCCGCGCGACTGGCGCAAAGCCTATGTTTAGAGCCAAAAAACTCTGGGACCGTGTCTAGGATGGACACCTACCACCGGCCCCCCGAAGGAGCGCGCATACTAGTGACGCGGTAATTTTCCGTCAACCCCGATTATCGGCAAAAAACCGGGATTTTTTGCAGAACGGCCGGAACCGGATCGCGCCCTCGAATTAGTCAAACTTTCGCGAAAATGTCATTTTAGCTATACAAAATTCGAGGTCTGCAGAGCCAAAACAGAACAAACAGACGACATTCGCACCACTGACCGGATCCAGCTGTCGATCCCAGGTGCAGAAAAGTTCCTGCTCGCCACTCCAAAGTGACGTGCGCGCCCCGTAAAATTCACGGAACGCGCACGCGATACGCTATCTGAACCCAAAAACGGGCCCGGGGGACTAACCCCGGATCAGGCGCTTTCGGCTTCCGGGGCGCTGCTGTCGGTTTCCGCCGCCAGCTTTGCCTGGTTTTCAGCATCAATCGCCGCCAGCGCCTTATCGCGCTCAGAGGCAATCTGCTTGTACTGGTTCATCATCGCGCCGGTACCCGCCGGGATCAGGCGGCCGACGATGACGTTTTCCTTGAGCCCGATCAGCCCGTCTACCTTGCCGGAAACCGCCGCTTCGGTAAGCACACGGGTGGTTTCCTGGAACGAGGCCGCCGAGATGAACGAGTTGGTCGCCAGCGAGGCCTTGGTGATGCCCTGCAGCACCGGAGATGCCTCGGCAGGCTTGAGCCCCTCCGCGACAGCCTTGCGGTTGGCGGCTTCGTACTCGAGACGGTCCACCGTTTCGCCGACCAGGTAGGTGGTCTCGCCGGGATCGTTGATTTCCACCTTCTGCAGCATCTGGCGGATGATCACCTCGATGTGCTTGTCGTTGATGCGCACGCCCTGGAGTCGATAGACGTCCTGGATCTCACGCACCAAGTATTCGGCCAGCGCCCTGACGCCCAGCACACGCAGGATATCGTGCGGCACCGGGTTGCCATCCATCAAGAGATCGCCCTTGATCACGTAGTCGCCTTCGCGCACGGAAATATGACGATCCTTGGGCAGCAGGTATTCCACCGGCTCCCCTTCTTCCGGACGAACCAGGATGCGGCGCTTGGACTTGTAATCGCGGCCGAATTCGACGCGACCTTCGGATTCCGCCAAGATGGCAAAGTCCTTCGGCTTGCGTGCCTCGAACAGTTCCGCAACACGCGGCAGACCACCAGTAATATCACGGGTCTTCATGCTTTCACGCGGGATCCGTGCCAGCACATCGCCGGCATGGACGGTGGAGCCGTTTTCGACACGCAGGAAGGCACCCACCGACATGAAGTAGCGCGCTTCATGCCCGTTGGGCAGCACGACCACCTCACCGGCCTTGTCACGCAGGGTAATGCGCGGACGCAGCTCCGCCGCCTTGGGCTGGGACTTCCAGTCGATCACTTCCTTGGAGGCGATACCGGTAGTTTCGTCGACCACTTCGCGGAAGCTGATGCCCTCGCTCAGGTCCATGTAATTGGCAGTACCGGCCGATTCGGTGATGATGGGAATGGTATACGGGTCCCATTCGGCCATCTTGCCACCCTTGTCGATCTTGGCACCGTCGGCGACCAGGAGCCGCGCCCCATAAGGCACGTTATAGCGCGCCATGACACGGCCCGATTCGTCTTCAAGCATGATCTCGCAATTTCGGCCCATGACCACATCAACGCCGTCTGAATCCTTGACCGTGTTGCGGTTGGCAAACACAACCTTGGAATCGAAGGCGGCCTCAACGCTGGACTGTTCGGCCCCACGCTGAGCCGCACCACCAATATGGAAGGTACGCATGGTCAACTGGGTGCCGGGTTCACCGATAGACTGGGCGGCCATAACGCCGACCGCCTCGCCGATATTGACCGTGGTGCCGCGGGCAAGATCACGCCCATAGCAGTTGACGCAGATGCCCGAGAGGCTCTCGCAGGTCAGCACCGAACGGATAATCACTTCTTCAACGCCCGCGGTGTCGATCTTCTCGACCAGTTCCTCGTCAATCAAGGTGCCTGCGGTAACCACGACCTCACCGGACAGCGGATCGATCACATCGGTCGCCGGAACACGCCCGAGAAGGCGGTCCGCCAGGGTTTCGATGACGTCGCCGCCCTCGATCACCGCCTTGGTCGGCAGGCCACGCTTGGTGCCGCAATCGACTTCGACGACAATCGCATCCTGGGCCACGTCGACCAGACGGCGGGTCAGGTAGCCCGAGTTCGCCGTCTTCAACGCGGTGTCGGCCAGACCCTTACGGGCGCCGTGGGTCGAGTTAAAGTACTCGAGCACGGTAAGACCTTCTTTAAAGTTGGAAATGATCGGCGTTTCGATGATTTCACCCGACGGCTTCGCCATCAGGCCGCGCATGCCGGCAAGCTGCTTCATCTGCGCTTCCGAACCACGCGCACCGGAATGCGCCATCATGTAAACGGAGTTGATCGGCTCGCCCGGCTTGGCCGTCGAGATTTCCTTCATCATCTCCTTCGACACCAGGTCCGTACAGGCAGACCAGGCATCAACCACCTTGTTGTACTTCTCGCCCTGGGTAATCAGGCCATCGAGGTACTGCTGTTCATATTCCTCGATCCGGTCCTGGGTTTCCTGAACCAGCCCGACCTTCGAGGGAGGAATAACAAGATCGTCCTTGCCGAAGGAAATGCCGGCCCTGAACGCGTTGCCGAAGCCCAGCGACATCAGACGGTCACAGAAGATCACCGTCTCCTTCTGACCGCAGGAACGATAGACCACGTTAATGAGGTTCGAGACCTCACGCTTGGTCAGTTCCTTGTTGATGGCAGAGAAGCCGAGGTCATCATGGATCGGCAGAATCTGCGAGATCAACATACGGCCCGGTGTTGAATCCACGATTTCGCGACGACGATTGCCTTCACGGTCCGTGTATTCGTAACGCGCCTTGATCTTCGAATGCAGCGTCACCGCGCCAATATCAAGCGCTTGCTCGATTTCGCCGACATTGGCGAAAACCATGCCTTCACCAACCTCGCCGTCACGCGACAGCGACATGTAGTAAAGGCCCAGAATGATATCCTGGGTCGGAACGATAATCGGGTTGCCGTTGGCAGGCGAAAGGATGTTGTTGGTGGACATCATCAACACGCGGGCTTCCAACTGCGCTTCCAGCGACAGCGGGACATGCACAGCCATCTGATCGCCGTCAAAGTCAGCGTTGAAGGCGGCGCAGACCAGCGGGTGCAGCTGGATCGCCTTACCCTCGATCAACACCGGCTCGAAGGCCTGAATGCCGAGACGATGCAGCGTCGGTGCGCGGTTGAGCAGCACCGGATGCTCGCGGATCACCTCTTCGAGGATATCCCAAACCTCTGGCCGTTCTTTTTCCACCATGCGCTTGGCGGCCTTGATGGTGGTCGCCATGCCATAGAGCTCAAGCTTCGAATAGATGAACGGCTTGAACAGTTCGAGCGCCATCTTCTTTGGCAGGCCGCACTGATGCAGCTTCAGCTCAGGACCGACGACGATGACCGAACGGCCGGAATAGTCGACGCGCTTGCCGAGCAGGTTCTGACGGAAACGACCCTGCTTGCCCTTGAGCATGTCGCTGAGAGACTTGAGCGGACGCTTGTTGGCGCCGGTAATCACGCGAGCGCGACGACCATTGTCGAACAACGCGTCAACGGCTTCCTGCAACATGCGCTTTTCGTTGCGCACGATGATGTCCGGCGCACGCAGTTCAATCAGACGCTTGAGACGGTTATTACGGTTGATCACCCGGCGATACAGATCGTTCAGATCCGAAGTCGCGAAACGACCACCGTCGAGAGGCACGAGCGGGCGCAATTCCGGCGGAATCACGGGCACGACCTCAAGGATCATCCATTCCGGACGCGCCTTGGATTCCATGAAGTTCTCGACCAGCTTCAGGCGCTTGACGTACTTCTTGCGCTTGGCCTCGGACGCTGTCTCGCGAAGCTCGATGCGCAGTTCGTCGCGCTCTTTTTCAAGCTCGATGGCCGACAACATATCGCGAATGGCTTCGGCACCGATGGCAGCGTTAAAGCTATCCTCGCCGTATTCATCCTGAGCGTTGGCATATTCCTCTTCCGACAGGAGCTGACGCATCTTGAGTGGCGTCAGGCCCGGCTCGGTCACGACAAACTGTTCGAAGTAAAGGATGCGCTCAAGATCCTTGAGCGTCATATCCAGCAGCAGGCCGATGCGGCTGGGCAACGACTTCAGGAACCAGATATGCGCCACCGGCGAGGCCAGTTCGATATGGCCCATGCGCTCGCGGCGGACCTTGCTCAGGGTCACTTCCACGCCGCACTTCTCGCAGATGATGCCGCGATACTTCATGCGCTTGTACTTGCCGCACAAGCACTCATAGTCCTTGATGGGACCGAAAATCCGGGCGCAGAAAAGGCCGTCGCGCTCCGGCTTGAAAGTACGGTAGTTGATCGTTTCCGGCTTCTTGATCTCACCGAAGGACCAGGACCGGATACGCTCCGGGCTGGCGATCGAAATCCGCACTTCATCGAAGCTCTGTGGGCCAGTGGTCTGACCAAAGACCTTCATCAGCTCGTTCATCAAAGTCTCCTGCTCATCATGTCGGCGGGGCCGACGGCCGGACGGCCGATGGCCGCCCGGAGGAAAGTCACGCGTTTAGTAATCTTCGCTGCTCAGCTCGACGTTGAGACCCAGCGACCGAAGTTCCTTCACCAACACGTTGAAGGATTCGGGGATGCCTGCCTCGAACGTATCGTCGCCGCGCACAATGGCCTCGTAGACCTTGGTGCGGCCCGACACGTCGTCCGATTTCACCGTCAGCATTTCCTGCAGCGTATAGGCGGCACCGTAGGCTTCCAGAGCCCAGACCTCCATTTCGCCGAAACGCTGGCCACCGAACTGGGCCTTGCCGCCCAGCGGCTGCTGGGTCACAAGGCTGTACGGGCCGATGGAGCGTGCGTGGATCTTGTCGTCCACCAGATGATGCAGCTTGAGCATGTAGATGTAGCCGACCGTGACCTGCCGATCGAAGGTGCGTCCGGTGCGTCCGTCCACCAGGGTTACCTGCCCTGACGGATCAAGACCGGCCTTCTTCAGCATTTCTACGATGTCGTCTTCATGGGCACCGTCGAACACCGGCGTTGCCATAGGCACACCGCCGACCTCGTTGGAAGCCAGCTCGACCAGTTCTTCCTCGGTCAGGCTCTCCAATTCAGCCTTGAAGGTCTTTTCACCATAGATTTCCCGCATCGTCTTGGTGATGTCGGTGGTGCGGTTGGACTGATGATAGGCATCAATCGCCTGCTGGATCTTGCGACCCAGGCCGGCAGCGGCCCAACCCAGATGGGTTTCAAGTATCTGCCCCACGTTCATGCGCGAAGGCACGCCCAACGGATTCAGCACGATATCAACCGGCGTGCCGTCCTCCAGGTAGGGCATATCCTCGATCGGAACGATTCTGGACACGACACCCTTGTTACCGTGGCGACCGGCCATCTTATCGCCGGGCTGCATCTTGCGCTTCACCGCGACGAAGACCTTGACCATCTTCATCACACCCGGCGGCAATTCGTCGCCGCGCTGCAGCTTGTCCACCTTGTTTTCAAAGCGGGCCTGCAGGCGTTCGATCGAGCCTTCGAACTGCTTGTTGCTGTCCTCGACCTCGCGCATCACCTTTTCATTCTTGATGGTGAGCTGGCGCAACTGGCCCACAGTCAGATCCTCGAACATCTGTTCGGTGATCTTCGTGTCGGGCTCAATCCCCTTGGGGCCCTGATCGACCTGCTTGCCGAGCAGAAGATCCTTCAGACGCGCGGTGTAGCCGCGTTCCAGGATGGCCCGTTCGTCGTTGCGATCCTTGGTCAGGCGCTCGATTTCGTCACGCTCAATGGCTTGTGCGCGTTCATCCTTGTCGATGCCGCGGCGCGAGAACACCCGCACTTCGACAATCGTGCCCGCCACACCCGGCGGCAACCGCAGGCTGGTGTCGCGGACGTCGGACGCCTTTTCACCGAAGATGGCACGCAGAAGTTTTTCTTCCGGGGTCATCGGGCTCTCGCCCTTGGGCGTAACCTTGCCCACCAGGATATCGCCCGGCTGAACTTCGGCACCGATGTAGACGATACCCGCCTCGTCGAGGCTGCGAAGTGCTTCCTCACCGACGTTGGGAATATCGCGGGTAATTTCTTCCTGGCCCAGCTTGGTATCGCGGGCCATGACCTCGAACTCTTCGATGTGGATCGAGGTGAAGACGTCTTCAGAAACGATACGCTCGGACAGCAAGATACTGTCTTCAAAGTTGTAACCGTTCCAGGGCATGAACGCGACCAGCACGTTACGGCCAAGGGCCAGTTCACCAAGGTTGGTGGACGGGCCGTCAGCAATGATGTCGCCCTGGGCAACCTGATCGCCAACCTTCACCAGCGGACGGTTGTTGATGCAGGTGTTCTGGTTGGAACGCTGATACTTCAGCAGGTTGTAAATATCCACTGTGGACGACGTGGTATCGGTTTCCCCCGTCGCGCGAATAACAATACGCGTGGCATCCACCTGGTCGACAATGCCGGCACGCTTTGCGGCGATGGCCACACCCGAATCGCGGGCCACGACCTGTTCCATACCGGTGCCCACCAGCGGCGCATCGGTGCGCACCAGCGGCACCGCCTGACGCTGCATGTTGGAGCCCATCAATGCACGGTTCGCGTCATCGTTTTCCAGGAACGGGATCAACGAAGCGGCAACCGACACCAGCTGCTTGGGCGACACGTCCATGAAATGGATGTCTTCCGCACGGGCCACACTGAACTCACCGCCACGACGGCAGGTAATGAAGTCGTCAACGAACTTGTTGTTCGAATCCAGCGCCGAGTTGGCCTGGGCAATCGTGTACTTGCCCTCTTCCATGGCCGACAGATACAGGACCTCGTCCGTAACCTTGCTATCGGTGACCTTCCGGTACGGGCTCTCAATGAAGCCGTACTTATTCACGCGGGCATAGGTCGCCAGCGAGTTGATCAGCCCGATGTTCGGGCCTTCCGGCGTCTCAATCGGACAGATACGACCGTAGTGGGTCGGGTGCACGTCGCGCACTTCGAAGCCCGCACGCTCACGCGTCAGACCACCCGGGCCAAGCGCCGACAAGCGACGCTTGTGGGTGATTTCCGACAGCGGATTGGTCTGATCCATGAACTGGCTGAGCTGCGAGGAGCCGAAGAATTCGCGCACCGCGGCAGCTGCCGGCTTGGCATTGATCAGGTCATGAGGCATGACCGAATCGATATCGACCGAGCTCATGCGCTCGCGAATCGCCCGCTCCATGCGCAACAGGCCAACGCGATACTGATTTTCCATCAGCTCGCCGACCGACCGCACACGGCGGTTGCCGAGATGGTCGATGTCGTCGATTTCGCCGCGGCCGTCCTTCAGGTCGACCAGCACCTTGACCACAGCCAGGATGTCTTCCTTGCGCAGTGTACGCAGCTGATCTTCGGTTTCCTGATTCAGACGCGCATTCATCTTGACCCGACCGACGGGGGAAAGATCGTAACGCTCCGAATCGAAGAACAGGCCCTGGAACAGCAACTCGGCCGTATCCGGGGTCGGCGGCTCACCGGGACGCATAACGCGATAGATATCGGTCAGCGCTTCGGCCCGACAGGTATTCTTGTCCACGGCCAGGGTATTGCGGATATAGGGGCCGACGTTGACGTGATCGATCAACAGCGTGGTGATCGCGGGAGTCTTCGCTTCCGTGATCGCCGCGATGTTTTCTTCCGTAAGCTCGTCACCGGCCTCGACGATCACTTCGCCGGTTTCTTCGTTGATCAGGTCAACGGCGATATAGCGGCCGATCAGTTCCTCATCGGAAACCAGGACATCCTTGAGGCCGTCGTCGGCCAGCTTGCGCGCCGTCCGCGGGGTGACCTTGTCACCGGCCTTGAGCACGACCTTGCCGGTCTTGGCATCGACCAGGTTACTGGCCAGTTTTGCGCCACGCGCACGCGCCGCATCGAAGGCCGTCTTCCAGCCCTTGGACGTAGCGGCATAAGTTTCGGTTTCATAGAAATAGGAGAGAATTTCTTCCGCCGACATCCCGATGCACTGTTCAGGATTAACGTGCTCGCTGGCTTCCTTCGCCTCGGCCCGCATCTTGGCGGTTTCAGCATTGTCCAAGGCCATCAGCAGGGTCGTCACCGGCAACTTGCGGCGCCGATCGATGCGGACATAAACAAGGTCCTTGGCATCGAATTCAAAATCGAGCCAGGAACCGCGATAGGGAATGATGCGCGCGGCGAAAAGGTACTTGCCCGACGAATGGGTCTTGCCCTTGTCGTGATCAAAAAACACGCCCGGGCTGCGATGCATCTGGGAAACGATAACGCGCTCGGTGCCGTTGACGATGAACGTACCGTTGTTGGTCATCAACGGCATGTCGCCCATGTAGACATCTTGTTCCTTGATGTCGCGAATAGAGCGGGCGCCAGTGTCCTCGTCGATATCCCACACCAAAAGGCGCAGGGTTACCTTAAGCGGCGCGGCAAAAGTCAGCCCACGCTGCTGGCATTCTTCTACGTCGTATTTCGGTTCCTCGAACTCGTACTTGACGTATTCGAGAGTGCCACGGTCGGAGAAGTCCTTGATCGGGAATACAGACCGGAAGACCTCTTCGAGGCCCGATGCCGTGCGGCTATCGGACGGCACATCCATCTGGAGAAATGCATCATAGGAGGTCTTCTGCATCTCGATCAGGTTCGGCATCGGAACTGCGGACGGAATACGCCCGAAATCGATGCGAACACGTTTACGACCGGTGAAGGATTTCGCCATTGATCGCTGGTCCTTTTGAACGACGCGTTAAAATCGGTACTCCGGCGGAAGGCCGGAAATTCAAACACGGGCGGGGTTCCGGGGCGCCCCGGAACCCTCACACCGTCAACTTGCCCGGCACCCGCCCATAGGGCAGGCGCCCGGTAACTACTTCAACTCAACCGTAGCGCCAGCGCCTTCGAGCTGGGCCTTGATCTTCGCGGCCTCGTCCTTGTCCACGCCTTCCTTGACGGCTTTCGGCGCGGCTTCGACCAGGTCCTTCGCTTCCTTCAGGCCAAGACCCGTGATCGCACGAACTTCCTTGATCACGTTGATCTTCTTGTCGCCGGCGGCGGCCAGGACGACATCGAAGGTGTCCTTGACTTCCTCGGCAGCAGCCGCAGGCGCGCCCGCGGCGGCAACGGCCACCGGTGCGGCGGCGGAAACGCCCCATTTTTCTTCCAGCAGCTTCGACAGATCAGCCGCTTCCATCACGGTCAGGGTCGAGAGCTCTTCAGCAATCTTTTCAATATCAGCCATTTATCACTCCATTAGCTAAGGCTTGAACTTCTATGTGGGCAGCTAGGCCGCCTCTCCCTTTTCGGCATAAGCCGCAATCACGCGAGCAACCTGACTGGCGGGGGCATTGAGCACCCGAGCCACACGAGTCGCTGGCGTCTGCAGCATACCGACGAGCCTGGCCCGCAATTCATCGAGCGACGGCAACGCAGCCAGGGACTTGACCGCATCGACATCCAGCGTCTGGCCATCGAGAGAACCGCCGACGACCACGAGCTTTTCGTTGGTCTTGGCGAAATCGACAACCACCTTGGCCGCTGCCACCGGATCCTGTGAGACGGCAATAGCCGTCGGTCCGGTGAACATTGGCCCAAGCTCGACAAACTTCGTGCCTTCAAGGGCGAGACGGGCGAGCCGGTTCTTTGCAACTTTAAAACTGGCTCCTGCTTCGCGCATCTGACGGCGGAGTTGAGTAGATTCCGCCACCGTGAGGCCGCTTTGGCGGGTGATAACCACGAGGTTAGCCCCACCGAACAGCTCCTTGAGCGAAGCGACCAGTTTCTGCTTTTGAGTCCGGTCCACTTTCGTCTCCGTACAATGCCGCGCAGGAATATCCCGTGCGGCGTTCCACACTGGACCCGAGGGGGCGCCCCTTGGGTCCGCTCCCCTGTCCCAGAAGTGCAAGCCCGGTGCTAAGAGCGCCGGGTCTGACTCCCGTCTATGCAGGTAGATTAAGTCCCGGAAATCCGGGGCACCTGCAGTCTCGGACAGGCGGACGGATTCTTATCCGCCCTTACCCGCCCCGGCGAACCGGGGCAGATCACGTTCCGCCCCGGCTACACGCCGAGGCTGGTAATTTCCAGGCACACGCCCGGCCCCATGGTGGAGCTGATCGAGGCCTTCTTGACATAGATACCCTTGGCACCCGTCGGCTTGGCCCGCATGATCGCGTCAAAGAAGGCGCGGGTGTTGGCCACCAACGCATCCTCGGCGAACGAGGCCTTGCCGATACCGGCGTGAACGACGCCAGCCTTTTCGGCGCGGAATTCAACCTGACCACCCTTGACCGCTTCAACGGCCTTGGCGACATCCTGGGTCACAGTGCCGAGCTTCGGATTCGGCATCATGCCGCGAGGCCCAAGCACCTTACCCAAACGACCGACAACAGCCATCATGTCCGGGGTGGCAATGCAGCGATCGAAATCGATCTTGCCGCTCTGCACCTGTTCGGCCAGATCATCGGCGCCAACGATGTCGGCACCCGCCGCTCTCGCGGCATCGGCCTTGTCACCCTTGGCAAACACCGCGACGCGGACCGACTTACCGGTGCCGTGAGGCAGCGAAATCACACCACGAACCATCTGATCGGCGTGGCGCGGATCAACATTGAGGTTGATAGCGATTTCGATCGTTTCGTCGAACTTCGCCACGGCGCGACCCTTGACCATCTTGATCGCTTCGATGACATCATAGACCTGTTCCGGATCAACGCCGTCACGGGCTTTGCGCATGCGTTTGCTTGTAGCCATCAGCCCTACCCCACCACTTCCAGGCCCATAGAACGGGCCGAACCGGCGATAATTTTCGCCGCCTGATCAATATCGTTGGCGTTGAGATCCACCATCTTCTTCTCGGCGATCTCACGCACCTGCGCCATGGTCACCGAACCGGCCTTGGCCGTGCCCGGGGTCTTGGAGCCACTCTTGATTTTTGCCGCCTGCTTAAGGAAGTAGCTCGCCGGCGGAGTCTTCATCACGAACGAAAAGCTGCGATCCTGATAGACCGTGATTACCACGGGGATCGGCATGCCGGGGTCGAAACCCTGCTGCGCCCCGGTCTGGGCGTTGAACGCCTTACAGAATTCCATGATGTTGACGCCGTGCTGACCGAGCGCGGGTCCGATCGGCGGCGACGGATTCGCCTGCCCGGCCGGAACCTGGAGCTTGATAAAGCCCGTTACCTTCTTTGCCATCGTTGGCCCTCTTTCTTACGTGGCGATGCCTCTCGGCGGCGCCTGGGGGGTGCGTGGTCCGACGCCTTCTGGACTTCGAAGGCCATCTCCCACACGATTATCCGCACCGGCCATCCGGCACGAACGTGAAACTAAAATACGCGTCAGGCCTTTTCGACCTGGGAATACTCCAACTCGACCGGTGTCGAACGCCCGAAGATGGACACCGCCACCTTGAGCCGGGCGCGCTCCTCGTCGACTTCCTCGACGAAACCGGCAAAAGACTGGAATGGGCCGTCGCACACGCGAACCTGCTCGCCAATCTCGAAGGTAATGGACGGCTTGGGCCGCTCGATCCCTTCCTGCACCTGGCGCAGAATCTGATCCACCTCACGCTGGGGCACCGGCGCCGGGCGCTGCCCCGAACCGAGGAAGCCCGTCACCTTCGGCGTGTTCTTGACCAGATGCCAGGTCTCGTCCGTCATCTGCATCTTGACCAGCACATAGCCCGGGAAGAATTTGCGTTCCGCCTGGACCTTTGCGCCGCGGCGCATTTCTACGACCTCTTCTGTCGGCACCAGCACCTCGGACACGAGATCCCCCATGCCCTTGCCGTCGGCCTGTTCGCGAATCGATTCGGCGACCTTCTTTTCGAAGCCCGAATAGACATGAATCACATACCAGTGCTGCGCCATAGTCGTGCTTTACAATTCCTAGTTGCCGAGACCGAGAATGTACTTCACCCCGATCGACAGGACCTGATCCACCAGCAGGAAAAAAATCGCCGCCACCACCGACATAATCAAAACCATCGCCGTGGTGATCATCGTTTCCTTGCGGCTCGGCCAGGTGACTTTCGCCACTTCCTGCCGGACCTGCTGAACGAACTGGATCGCTGAAGTCTTCGCCATCTCGAACCCGTTACCCCAACCGGCAAATACACATGCCGGACAATCTATATCGCCTTATGTCGCCGCGACCGATGCGGCTGGCAGGAGCGGGGGGTCTCGAACCCACAACCTCCGGTTTTGGAGACCGGCGCTCTACCAATTGAGCTACGCTCCTTCACGCACCAACCGGTGACACACCCCAAAGGTGCATCACCGTAAGCAGGTACGACGTGCCGTCGCGCAACTCCTATTCGACGATTTTGGAGACGACGCCGGCGCCGACGGTCCTGCCGCCTTCGCGAATAGCGAAGCGCAGACCCTCGTCCATGGCGATCGGGTTAATCAACTCGACCTTCACAGTCACGTTGTCA
>FLOH01001569.1_pt1 | contig 16426 bp, 24 predicted proteins | sample 756751 | NCBI WGS metagenome assembly FLOH01 (sample SAMEA4026879, study PRJEB14308) | marine metagenome | biome: coastal water; material: water | depth 74 m
ACGGATAATCTATACGGGCCCGCGGTGAAATCCATCGAAACCGATTCGCCGCCAGCTGCTGTGCGGGCCTGGAATATTTCCACACCCACACTCATTGTGGCCTGCTTACATGCGGCAGGCTCCGCAGTCACGGCGGCGTCAGTAATCAAGTAACCGATCAGATCGGAGGCGGCAAGAGCAACATCATCTAGAACAGCGGCGTCGGGTGCGACGTACGCGATCTCTAGATTCTCGGCGAGTTCTTCACCTGTGAGCAATGCCATCTGATCGGTTACCTTTCGATTACTTGACTTAGACTACTTCGAGGCTGATGATGCCAGCGGCTGTGTAGGTCGCTGCGGTTCCGTATCCGTACACTGCAACGTCCCGACCGAGTTGGCTGACGTTATCCGCAGCGGCTAGGGCTGGGGACACTTCAATCCACGAGGCGGTGCTGCTGTTGGATACCAGGATGGCTCCGGCGGCAAGGTTACGGTCGTGGATGACCGGCAAACCGGACACACTCACACCGAGAGTTCCCGCCGTGGCCACACCCGACACATTCTGTGTGCCATAGGTCTGCGGGAAGAACGTTGTCCACCCACCAATCTTGGCGAACACATCGGAAGCAACTAGCACGAACTGTGCCGGGTTACCGGTAGCGGTCTCGACAGCGACAGATCCAGTAAACACGCCTTCACGGAACGCTGAGCCATCCGTGTCTGCGGCGAAGTCGTAGGACTGTGGGGTTGATGCTGTAAGCATTGCGTCAACGAATACGTTATCGGTTACGAGTGCATACGAGTTGAGCATGATCCGATTGTGGGCGTCCAGGTAACTTGGGCTGGATCGTTGCAGCAACTGGAACGAGATGTCTGATCCTGCACCGTAGGTGAGCAGGCTTGCGGTTCCCTTTTTCAGGTCAATGCGCACCGAGTTAACTTCGGTCTTTTCGCCGCCGCTCTGAGCCTGGACAATAGAACTTAAATCGCCGTCGAAATATGGCCAGTTGAAGTCAAGGCCGCTGGTTCCTGCTGACTCGACACCAAACGCGGTGATACCTGGACGGCCAAGATCCACAATGTTCTTGACTTGCTGCATCCAGTTCGGAGGCATGACACCAGGGTTGTTCGTGGTGATCTGGTCTACGAGTGCGCGGGACTCTTGGTCTCCGCTGAGTACTGCCTGCGAGTACTCGCCGAGTGAGCGGTACTTGGACAGTTCGTGTGTTTCTTCGGCAGCGAAAGCGCGGGCTTCGATGCCTTTCATATCTTCACGCAATGAAGCGACCGCTTCGCGTGCCTCGGAGTCAACCGAGACAGTCTCGGTCGAGGTGATTGTCTCGGACATTGTTTCTCCTTCTTCTTCTTCTCGAAAGTCGCCAATTCCGGCTGTGGAATAGGCGGGGTATGGGGTGAGCGAAACCTCTAGCAGGTTCACTGTGGTGTGCTGGATCGCATCCTTGGCACGGTTCATGGCTGACTTGATCGGGTTGAAACCTACAGATAAGCCTTTGATGGTTCCTGTGCGGGCGAGGACGGCAGCGTCACGGCCCTGGGCTGTGTCAACAATATCGAAGTCGATGTACAGGCCGTCCTCACGGTTCTCTGCACCAGTGATGCGGCCTACCGGCTCGCCGTGCCTATATGCCAATGGTTTGTTTATCACGTTGTCCAGGTCGAAAGATTCTGGGGCGAACGATTCGCGCACCCCGCCGATCATGGTCTCGACGCCGTAGGGTACGGCCATGCCGTGACCTGAGCCAACAACGTCACCGTCTGCGCCTTCTTCGCGCTCCTGGAATATGACTGTGGATTCCGTGTTGAGTTGCTTCATTTCTACTCCCTGCTTTGGCTGTATACGCCGAGTGTTGGTAGGTCTAGGATCATTTTGGCTTCATCCTCTGTGATGACCCCTGTGGGCAATAGTTTGGTGATGAGGTCTGCTGTGTCTAGTGGGTTCGCCCGCAGGAACCCTGTGGTGTCAAACTTGATGGTGTGGCCTTGAGGTGTCACGTCTGGCATGGATAGCCGCTGCTCGACTAGCATCATGACGGGACGCAACGCTGTGTCGAGGAGTTGCCGGTAAAGATCCACTCGGTTGGAATAACTCAAACTGCTACCAGGGACACCGGCCCCGACCCATATCGGGTCAAGGTTGAATAGTCGGGCGATCTGTGTGGCGGCGAGGTTCTTGCCCTCAACGAGCTGCACATCACGAGCACTAAACCCCATCACTTGCGCGTCTATGGCGTTTGATAGGTAAGCGGTTCCGCGGTTCGCTCGTGCCTCTTCCCACGCATCCAGCAGTAGATCAACCTGATGTGCGGGGAGATCCGGGCCACTGTTTTTGAGGGCGACTGTCGGGATGGGGGTCTCGCTGTAAAGGATAGTGGCTGCTTCGAGGGCTGCTGCCGTGTTGATGGCTGTGGCCCCGTTTGCGAGGACGCCGCCTTCACCCGATCCGTAGAACTTGATCACATTGGATGTGGGTACTTGCCTGCCCTCATAATAGAAAGGGTCAGCGGGTGGTTCGGAGTCATCTTGGACGCTGCCACCGTAGTAACTCGGGGTGTCGGTTACGTCCTCGACGCGCATCACCCTGATCTCGCTGGGGAAACCGTCCCACGTTCGGCGTGTCACTAGCCAGTAGGCACGGTCATAGCACATGAGGTCTGTGAGGGTACGAGTCATTACGCCCGAGTATGGGAGCACCCGGGATGGGGCTTGGAGGAATGACCGGATCGGAACGGGCGTGTCATAGCGGTATTCCCGCAACTGAAACGCGCTAATCGTGTGCGTGTAAGTCTTGAGGGCGTTCACAAACGCCGGCACTTGCATGGAATTGGCCATGGTGCTGTTTACTTGCAACTGCTTATTCAACAGGGCAATGAGTCCACCAGAGTCACGTACATGCGAGGGCGCGGACGCTTGCGCTGCCTGCTGAGCCTGGGAGGACTCAAACCCTCGCACGACGTTCAGGGCTCGGGGGAACACCATGCCCACACTGTAACCCTCTACCACAGGTTTAGCAAACTGTCAAAGGTTTGCGTGGTTTGCGCGTGTCTCTATTCGGGGTCTGCGTACCATTGCGCCAAAGTTTGCAGCACCCACGCTGGCCGTTCGTCCTTGATCCGCTGCACAAGTACTTCATGTGGGGCAGTAATTTCAATAAATACGGCTGTGTGTCGTTTGTAGATCGCTCTTGCTTTCAACGTGGGTTTAGAGTCAATGATATACGAGTCATTCCTTTTGGAGTGCGCTATGGCAGCGGGTATCGCTGCTTTTCTCATTAGTCGAGCCGTGTTGCGGATCGCCAACGGGTACGAGTGGTGTGGTGTTTCCTCGGCTGCTATGGATAAGGCTATCCGGTCAAGGTCTACCACCATGTCATTAAGTGTGGCCTGTTCCCTAGCATAAGTGGATTTGCCTGCACATGGTGGGCCTGTTATGACATAGAGGCTCATGTGAGCCTGCGCCTAGATCTGATCGTGGCTATGCCTCTGGGTGTTTTAGCTGCTTGACTGATTGCGAACATGGTGGCTCGTGCAGCGTAGATCCCACTAGAGCCCATCGGTGAGGTGAGCACCCATCCGCCTTGCCTCATCCCGATACGAGTACCAGCGAAGTGTTCCTGCAGGATAATGTTCCCGTCGTGCCTGATCTGTGTGCGGCTGAACAGGTCTTGGAGTACTTGCGTGGCGGCTACGGCTTCACGCTGCCCGACTAGCCCATCGAACCGTGATGTCAGCCTGTCCACGTAGCCTGGGGTCACCTGAATATATAAACTCGGGTGCTCGGCGCGGATCTCGGCCAAACGCTCATCCACTTGCTTCATGGTTCTATGCGTCGTGACGCGGGTGACGATCAGGCCTTCCTCATTAGGGGCCGCTATCGCCACAGCGTGACCTTGCCCGTCGAAGTCAGACTCTACGGCTATACTCCACACGCCCTCGCCAGGTAGCGGCACGTTCTCGTCTAGTGTGTCGCGCCACCATGACGGCTTCAGCCAGTGGTTAGCCTTTGTCACCCATTGGTTGAGGTACTCGCGGCGAAACGATGTCTCCTCAACGTTGGCGTGTTGCTGCGTGAGGAACACTTCACGCTTATCACTCCACTCGGGTGACCCCCACTTCCATGTAGATACTAGGTCAGGGTGTGCTTCTGGGGGTGCAGACCATTCGAGTAGCAGGACGCTGGCCCCTTCCTCCTCTGTGAGCCGGTCAAGTGCTCGAGTGCGGTACACGATCATCAGATCACTAGTCGAGTCGCCTGCCGTGGACACTAGGTAGAGTTGTGGCTGTTCCCGCATGATCATGGTGGGCCCGATACTCTGGTCGATCACGTTCCTGGGGATCTGCCACGCCTCATCCGCGAAACACATCGAGATACTGAAACCCACACCGGCCGAGTCATTACTCGCACTAATGATCCAGCGGTCACCACTCGGCAGTTCAATACCGGCGCGTTCGTTGCCCCACCTCACCGAGCCTTTCCCATACTTCTCCACAGCCCAATGGCCAGCAGGCCTCATCACCTCCATCGCTGTTGCGCGCTTATTAGCAATATGGAGGACGGTTTGTGTCTCACCGAACAATTCCGATGCGTGCATCCTCCAGAGGCACAATCCTCGACTGAGCCAGCTCTTACCGGATTGGCGTCCGACCGTGATCAGTACTGTCGACCACACCAACTGGCCGTCCTTGTCATGCTCCAGGGCTCGGTCGAGCGCATACCGCTGCCAGCCAAACAACTCCATCCCATACACCTCAGACAACCACTTCGCAGCATCCCCACCATGAGTCCCCGTAACAGCGCTGGGCGGCTTAGTTTCAAGTCGCGGAAGAACGAACCCATCCGGGTGATATCGGGGCTGTATAGCCCCTTCCTGCTCCATTTCGATACCCCCCGGGGTATAGGACGGAGGGCGGGGGGGAGTGGAAAGGCCATCGCTTAAAAACTCGTTTCGTTTCTTTGGTGCGCTTTTGTTTTCTTTTTTGTTTGCTGCTGCTCTTTGGCTTCCGAGTTTCCCGCCGTGACTTCGGTTGCAGTGCAGGTGACTGATCGCGCTGTCTTCTAGTGAGGGGGTGAGGTCACCGGTCTGGGCGTAGGGGGTGGTGTGTTCTGCGCTGGCTCCCCACTTACTGTTCTTGGGTAGCGTCATGTCTACTTGCTCGCCGCAGCGGTAGCACACTGGCTCGCAGTTGTCGAGCACCTGCTTGACCCATGCCTTGTACGCGGTGGTGGTGCGGGCGGTGGGGTTCTTGGCTGTCATTAGGTTGCTTTCATCATGATTCTTGATATGGCTGCTTGGGGGTAGCCCCCGTCCTTGGCCTGCCATGCCCTCATTAGGCGGCCGGTTAGGCCTTCGTTGCAGTACATGCAAGGCCATGTGCCTTTGGTGTTGTCGATCCAGCCGCGGTAGCAGTTGTTGTGGTCGCATCCACACCCGGTGCGCTGGCAGTGGCTGTCGTACTTGTCGTGTGTGTGTGTCATTGTGTTCCCCTCACGTTTAGTGATTTAATTCTTTTTCTTATTGTAGTGCAGCTCGTGGCCTACGGCCCGAGACTAAGTGCATGGTGCACTGTCGTGCTCTTGTTTTTTTGTATACTTCCCCTACCGGGGTGGTGCTGTGCTACGCAAGGCCAGTGCTATTTCCTCCGGCATACTGGTCAATTGCCTACCCTTTCAAGATCCGAGCGCAAGGGCATCACACGCTACTCCTCGGGTTATGGTGGCGTCCATTGTGAGGCCATTGCTTCAGCTATCCCAGTGAACGTGCGCGAGCGTTCCCTCCACCTGTTAGGCCCTGGGGCCATTCTATGCACACGCTGCTCCCTACCCTCTACCACATTAGTCGGCTTCAACGGTGGCAAGCCCTTTAACCACAAGCATGTGGCCTTGGTCTCCCCGTGACCGTACTGCCAAGGCTGCACTATCTGGTCTGGTTTACGGATCTGGCTACTAATCACCGATACAGGGTTTTCCAACGCTATAAGTGAGATCGGGGCGTCTAGCAGTAGTTTCACGAACTCTAACGCCTCGGCCTGTTCCTGTTGCTTATCCTTGAACCAGCGAGCACCCGACACGGCTAAGTGTGTGCAGGGCGGGTGTGCGATCATCAGATCCCAGTTGTCGTGTATGACGTCTCTAACGTCCCCGAGGTGATGCGGCCCTGGCTTCTCCGTGGGAAGTAGATCGCACGACATAGCGTCATGCCCACGATCTGCGAACGCATCACGGACGATACCCGAATACTCGCAAGCGACTAACACCCTCACAGCTGCCCCTGTAAGTGATCTATTAGGCCGCTGGCTGTGTGCTTATCCAACTCGGTCAGGCTTCCCACAGGCTCCTTGTTTAGGCCCGCCAGCCACTCATTCACCTTGGCTAGTTTGTCGAGGTCATCTGAGATGCCCGACTTCCCCATAATGGCATGTACGGCCTTCAGTTGTGGCGCTGTGGCCGCGTACATACTCGAGCCCTTGCTAGTCTTGCCCGTTGAGTACGAGTCCTTCTTAGGGGCCTCAGTCATCCACGGGTCATCAGGTGGCGTCTCCGTGGTGTGCATTACTTTCTTGCGTTCGGTGGCATGCTGGATCTCGTCAAGTGTGGCGATGCTTGCGTCTATACCAATGCCGAGTGCACCGATAGCACGACCCCACGCGCTCGTCTCGAGGTTCTGGATCTCTGAACCGCGGGTGAAGTTGGTTGTGCCGGGCACGATCTCCCACGCCGTACCCACACCGGGCCGCTCATCTGTTGGTGTCCGGTACGCGTACGCCCGGCCCATGGCCCATTTCTGATCTCCGATGTCTATGAATGTGGGTGTGCCCATTTGGAGTGAGCCCTCTGGGTAGCGGGCGTAGAATAGTTTAATGCGGTCAGCGACCTGGATATAGCCGTCTAAGTTGTAACTCATCCTCGACCCCCTATCTTGCCCCAAACCAAACCGATCACGAGCCCAACGATCAGGCAGGCTAGGCCTAATATTGCGGGGCTCATGCTGTGCGCTTCCACACTCGGATGCTGCGCCCGTTATTACTCTCACGGCTGCTTGTGACGTAGTTCCCTTGTGACTTGATGCGGCCCGCTGACGCCCATGCGCGAAACAGTGCCCCGATCTGGTTCGGGTGGCCTAGTGGCTTACCGATGTCGGCTATGAGTAGGTCGGCGTTGAGTAGGCCACCGATGTCGACGGTTTTCAGCCACACTGTGGCCATCATGCGCCACTTCGGGTCGATCTCGGCTAATGCCTGCTCGTCTTCACGGCCTTGGCGTTCACAGTACGTGCAGGCTGAGCCGGTGCAGTGATGAAACGGCAGGTCAACGCGGATCTCACCGATCGTATCAAACAAGCTATGCTGCTCGGTCATGCTGCAAACACCTTCCTTGCTTGTAGCCTCTTAGAATTTTTCCACTCAAACCATAACATTGTGTGCTTTGAGGAATTACATGGTTTGCACAAGGGCATTAGATTCCCAATCGTGTGAGCACCACCACGCGTCACAGGAATAATGTGATCTACTGTGGAAGGCCCAGGGGCTGAACACGCTGCACACGGTTTGGCAGTAATGGCGGCCCACTCTTTTGGGCTTACCAGGTTTACTACATTTGCAGATTTTAATGCTATCCGCCGCTGTGCTCCGGCTTGGCTTATTTGGGGGTTAGCAATGTGGTACGCCTTCGCCTTGACGCGCAGACTGTCTTGGTTATCGGCTCTATAAGATTCTAAATAGGCCCTATAATACGCACCATTTTTTTCGCGCCACGCCACGCATCTTGCGTTTAGTATCTCACGGTTCAATGCCCTAAATGCTTTCCTTTCGGCACGGATCTTTTCAACATTAGCGGCTTGGTACATGCGACTGTCAACCCTCTTACAAGCTTTGCAACGTGAAGTCCGACCGTATGCCAATCGTTTATCTGGTGAGTATTCCTCTAGTGGTTTTGATTCCCCACACTTGGTGCATGTTTTCATTGTTCCCCATCTCTCGTTTAGTGGTGACCCGCCCCTTCCCAGGTTATCGGGCCACCTATCTAATTGTGTGGGATCGTTAAGTCTTTTGGTGCTTAACGTGTGTGCCTACTTCCCAGCGGCTGGTATCCCAAGATCAACCATACATCATCCGTCTGACTTTTCTGGCGTAATGGCATTATTGGGTGTGTTGGGCCGTATTTCGGGGCTCCAGCGATCCCTTGTGGAGCGCCTATACGCCAGTCTGGGCTTCCCGCCCGCATAAATGACCAGTATTTGGCCGTCCAGCCCAAAGAACTCTGCATCAAACACATCGAATGTCTCCACTAGCAGCCCCTGTCCGTGTTGGGCCAGTGGTGTCGGCCGTTGCCGTTATCCCAGATAAGCCAGAAGGCGTGGTCTTGGTAGAGTTTCCCCCACCTGTTCACGGGCTCTGTTCGCAGGATGCGGCCAATGTAGATCGCTTGCCACTTGGGTACGCCCTGCTCACGTAGACTCTTCTGCACCATCCATCCTGCGCCGACGCCCATCGCTGGGCTGAACTGGTACGCTCCCCGGTAGGGTTCGGACGCCTGTGCCCCATAGTCATGCCGTGACTCATACAAACGTATGCACAATCGCCGCTCGTTGTCCTTGGCGACGTAGCCTGGGCCTTTGTAGAGTGAGGCTGTGTCGTCGTGGATCTTTTGGCCTTTTTCGATCGGGTCGGGTAGGTCATGCCACTCGCCAGCGGCGGGCGTCATGGTCAGTGCTGCCGTGAGCGCTAAAGCCGCTATCACTTGTGCCTGATTACTGTTACGTTTTGGCCTACCTTCTCTGAGATGATGCTGTCCACGGATTGCCGGTCTATACGTCGCTGCCCACCGGGCGTGGTGATTCCGTTGATCGCACCGCTGTCAACGTAGCGTCTAATGCTGTCCCGTGAGACTCCGAGCATTTGCGCGGCTTCCCCTGGTTTGATGTATTCCGTCATTGCTCCCCTTTTCCTGTGGCGTTGAGTGCCACGATCGACCCTAGTATAGCCACCAATCCACCCGCCACAGTGGGTTCTATTTCTCTATTTGTGATTATTGTGCCCACAACGAACAGCACCATGACCAGCAGTACGGTCAGGGATAGGATGATCCTGCTGTGATCCTGCATTAGCCAAAGATGTCAATGTGTGTGGCGTCCGTGTACGTGCCCGGATCCACACCATTAGCGTCACAATACAGCCCGTAGTTCTTGTTGGGGAACGTCTGCTCGTACCTGATCGGGGTGGACTTGCCGAAGCCCAGATCGTGGAGCCGGCATGTGAGCCGCCATACTGCGCTGTTCGCCTTGGTCTGGTCGATCATCCCGGCGATGATGTTTTCCACGGGTGGCACGTACTGATCCCACAGGTCGTAAGTCACACCGAACCAATGGCTATCGTCCTTCTCGTAATATTGCGCGCCAATAATGTAGCCCTTGCAGTCGTTCTTGATGGAACTCCAGCCTGGGATGTCGACAGGTACGACGTCGATCTTGCCTTTGCGTTTGTAATCATTCGAGTACGCTTTGCTGCTGCCCATGGCGACCCATGCGTGGCCGCTGGTTCCGTGTGTGGAGTAGAGAAGCGCACCCATAGGCACATCGGCCCACCATCCCTTATCGCTGGGCTTGGTGATCGGCACTTTATATTTTTCCTTCACGTTGCCCCAGGCCACTTTTGCTGAAGATCCGTAAGCCCCCATGCCTAGACTTTGGCGGGCGAAACTCTGGCAAAGGTTATCCCAACTCTGGGTCGGGTGGTCGACCTGGTTGGCGCACCACTCTTGCTGCTGCTTAATGCTTTTCATGACTTCTCCAAATCCACAGGCTCGTCATCAACGTCACTGGGGGCGTCTACCCAAGGCTCCGGGACAATATCTTTCAACTGGTCGTCTAGCGCGTCTTGTTCGTTGTCGTATTTGTCCATCAGATTAACCCTTCCGTGCTTTGATTTTCGCTATCGCTGCTGCCCGTGCCCGTGCCGTGTGCGGCATGACCGTGGGTGTTTTGGGGGCTTTCTTTGGTGGCTCCACTTGCTCCACTACTTCCTGGGGGTTTTCCTCGCTCATGATTCCTCCACTATCGCTGTTACTGGTGCAATGAACTGGTCGGCCTGCCGGTCATAGGTGAAGCCTTGACCCGCGTATGTGCCGCGGAAGTTGTTGTTGTACGACGTGAACCGCCATTCTTCACCACTGTTGGGGTCATGTAGGCCGAGGCTTTCCATGTACTCGTTGAGCAGTTCGTCTTGTGGAAACGTCCCCACCTTCTGCCCTAGTAGGTTACCGTTAGCATCCGTGAACTTGTCATCATCTACTGCGAGTACTTCACGGACAATGCCGTTCTCTATTCTTGCTGCGTGTGCCATTTTAAACTACCACCCTTAGAATACAAATCCCTGATCCGCCGTTGCCAGCAGTGGCCGCCGTATAGCCAGCAGCGCCGCCGCCTGATCCTGTGTTGGCTGTTGCATTTGTCCCGCTGACACCTGAAGCGCCTCCAGCGCCACCGCCTCCGCTACCACCCGCCGCGCCTGAACCGTACCGTGAACCGCCACCTCCGCCACCCGCCCGCGTCACTGCGCTGCCCGTGATAGAGGAACTAGCCCCCGCACCTCCCGCGCCAGCGTTATATGCTGAAGTGTTTGCACCAACAGCCCCAGCACCGCCACCGCCCGCACCGTTGCCATTGGCCGCTGCATCAGAAGCGCCGGCATCATTTCCTTGACCGGGTGTCCCTGAACCCCCTATTTGGGAGGATTCGTTAACACTTCCACCGGAACCGCCAGCATATGAAGCGTTCCGAAAAGAACCACCGGCTCCGCCGACACCGTAGTAAGAACCAGCGACAATGGACGCTCCCCCCATCCCACCAGAAACGTTTGCACTAGACGGCCCTGCACCACCAGCGCCAACAGTTACCGTGTGCGTTGCCGCACTAAGATACGCGTTCGTCAATTCCAAATAACCACCCGCGCCGGCAGCCCCGATAAAGTTTGCACCGCCCCCACCGCCGCCGATTATCAGCATGTCAGCGAACCCCGCCACATCTATCGTGACCGTACCCGTCCCCGTCAGGGTTAGGTACTTGTAGTTGATTCCACCGCTGGAATAAGTGCCGGTAGCCGCGTCTGTGAAGTTAGCGTTACCGGCCCCGCTAAAAGTTAACCACGCCGTCCCGTCGTATTTCCACGCTTTGTTGTCATCTAGGGTTTGGGCCAGTTGGCCTTGCACTGGGAATTGGATCAGGAAGTCCCGCTCTGTCGCGTCCGTGTACGGGTTCAGGGCGTACTTGTCGAGCCTAGTCGCTATGGCCAGCGATGTCGCTGGGTAGTTCGCGACCAGATCCGAACTCTCGATATAAAAGTTACCGCCGGGGGTTACAGCCATGCTTCACACTCCTACTAGATCGTTGTTGCTTACTATTTCAAACCATTGAGCATCAGCATATACCGAACCCCACGGGAGACTCGGTATCACATCCGCCCATTTCAATATTTGGTAACTGAACCTGGGATCTGAGATTGACAGGGTAAGCGTATGATTCCCGCCGTTGTAAGAATCGGCCCAGCCCTCAACGATTCCCGTGTAATCATAATATGGGCCTTGGGCGGGTAGATTGTAGATCCGCAGTAGTGAGCCGCTGATCAGTTTCATGACGGCTGTGGTGGTAGCTGCATCCAGCAGGTTAACTAGGATACTGATCTGGCCGAGATTCCACAGCGGGTTCGATTGGGCCAGTATGACCTGACCCGTCCGTGTTACCGCGTCGCCCACGTTACTAATCGTGGTGTCGAGCAGGTATTCCCTGCGCCCGTAGGCTGCTATTGACGCCGAGTCGGTCTGCTGGGTTGACTGATCCGTGCCATACGTCACCGTGATGTCGTTAATCAAGGGCTCGAGTTGTTTAGTCCAGGTGGGTGACAGGATGATGCCGGCCCCATCTATCGTTGTCCCGTTGATTCCTGGGCCGATGCTCGCCCACGTTCCTGATGTGCTTGCCCACGTAGTGGTCTGGAGTGCCCAGATTCCGGTGAGGGTTGTCTGCCCCCGGTTCCCATAGTCCTCGAAAATAATTTCACCGGAGGGCGTATCAAAGAATGTTGCGCCCGACTGTACGGCCATGGCAGCGATACCATCCCACGCCGTGGTGATTACGGCATCCACAGCGGGCACGGCTTTCACAGTAATGTTGGCGTCCCCACCGTTCAGGTAAGTCACACCAGAGGCCGCCAGGATCGCCTCGACGCGCTGCCTAACAGTCTCCTCCACATACCCTGACGCGCCCACATCAACTAGGCCAAGCTCGGCTAGGTTCCCCATACCCGTGACAGTGGTTATGGCTGTGGGTGGGTTCGTGCCAGTGAAACTCACGTCGATGTCTGAGATCTTTCCAGTGAACCTGGGCTGCCCGTCGAAAGATATGACCAGGGTATCGGATATTTCCATGACGGGGCCGGCGGCCCCACGGATCACGAGTTGCGCGCTGGAGGCTGTGGGGACATCTGTGACAGTGGATCTGCCGTGCATGATGGTGGTGTTGAACTCCACGTTGGCCGTGTCAATGGCGGCCCCGTTCAGGGTCATGGTCAGGCTCATGTGAGTACCGGCTGCACTTGGGATCCCGCCCTGGCATCGCCGCGCCTGATGACGTTCTGGATCGCTAACGCTACGGCTTGATCGGTGATGCGCTGCTGGGATGATTCGGCTGCCGCGACCCTCTCGGCCCTGGCGGCTGTGGCTGCTGCCTCCACGTTGCGTACCGCTTCGGCTACGTCCTTGGCTAGGCGTGACTTGAACGCCGCCCCGACAGGCATCGCCATGTTCTTGCCCAGTTTCGCTAGGGTTTTCTGTTCGGCTTGTAGTTGCTGCGCCAGCCCCGTAACCATTTCGGCGGCCGATGCCACCCCAGCGGTCATGAACTCCGGCACAAGGCCCATCGCTAGGCCCGCCGTGGTCTCCTGGACACCGACCCATTTCTCGTTGATTGTGGGGACTAGCCCGTCATCTATGAGCTGCTGGCCTAGCGCGGCTCCGGTTGTGGGCCCGAGGCTAGCGATAGCGTCAATGAGGGTCTTGTCAGCCCCCTGTGCCTTAATGCTGTTCAGTACTGTGCCGAAGTAGTTCGCCTGCTCAATCTGCTTATTGAAGCCCTCCACAAGGCTGGTTCCTGTGGCTGCCCCCGCATCATCGAACTGGGCCTCAAACGCCGCACCGAGGTCAATGCCGCTGAGCAGGTCGCGCTGTATCGCTGATGCGTAGTCTTTCACCGCTGATATGGCTGATCTGAACGCGGTCACGGAATTGTCGAGGGCTTTGGCTGTGAGGCTTTCGGACTCTTGAAGGATCTTTTGCGCCTCTGCGGCTTTCAATTCCCACTTCGTCAGGGTCTCGGTGGCTTTCGCTGCACCACCGGTTGCTCTCGCCACATCGTCCTCGAGTGCGGCCCTGCGCTTCAGGTAAGGTTCCAGCCTTTTCGCTAGATCCTCTCTCTGGGCTGCTGCTATGCCGGAGTCGTACGCGGTCTTTGATAGGTTCCTGGCGTTGATTGCGGCTTCCGCGTCAGCCATGCGTTGCGCTTTAGCTAGGGCTATCGTGGAGTCGTAAACCCCGGCAATAGCCTCGGAGGCTATGCGGGAGTCCTCTCCAACGGTTTTCAAGCCTTGCGCGTATGCGCCAAGAATGGGAATTAGCGGAAGTATTTTGTCGATAAGGTCTAGGGATCCGTCCCCGAAACGGGTTTCCGCTTCAACGGCTTCGTCGGTTGCTCCCGTGTATATGTCGGTTTGTTCCGTCAATTCGGCTAGTTTCCCGATTAGGAGGCCTAGCCCCCGGGTTAAATCGCCTATCCCTTCGCCGGCGTCTTGTATCGCGATGGCCATTCCTCGGGAGCCTCCCATAGCCCCTGTGGCGGCTTCGAGCGCGTAAACGAGGCCATCGCCTATCTCGGCCTTAGCCTGACCCACCGCGGCGGCTAAAATCCGTTGCGTGTTCGCGAGGCCGTCTGCTGTACGGGCGAAGTCACCCTGCGCGTCAGTGGTCTGCTCGAGCACCACCGCGTGGGCGGAGAGGACTTTCTGCTGGGTGTTGAGTTTGCTTGTTCCATCGGATATGCCGAGGGCAAGCGCCTTCTCCTCCAGCGCGGCTTCATCCAGGAGAACCCCGAAACGTCTAAGCGGGCGGGCCTCGCCCCGCAGGGCAGCGCCCAGAGCTGTGATCGCTTCCTCGGGGGTGGAGTTGTTGAATGATGCAAGGTCGGCTGACAGGGTAACAAAGTCGGTGGAGAAGTCCACGAGTTCTTCACCGGCAAGTCCCGCGGCCTTCCCGAACTGCGCGAAAGTCGCCGCGGCCTCGAGCGCCTGTTCCTCCGTCTGGCCGAGCACCGTGACGCTGGTCTCGGCAAACTGGAGTATGGAGTCGGCCGATTCGCCAAAGATCACAGCGACCTTGTTCTGGGTCTCGATCAGGTCGGATGCCGCGTTGACCGCGTCCACACCAAGTTTCACGGCGAACGCCCCGGCCGCTGCTGTGGCGGCGATTAGTGCTGGGCCTAGGAACTTGCTGACCGAGTTACCGAAACCCTTCAGGCCACCTTCGGCCTGGTTGATTCCACGGTTAAACTTCTTAAGGTCAGCGGCTAAATATACGGTGAGGGTTTTGCCTGCGGCTGCCATTACGTCACGTTCCATTTCCGCACAACGCGGTCGACTGCTTGGCCCCACTCGGTCAGGGCTGGCTTTGTGTAAGTTTTGGCTTTCCCTATCCAGTTGGTTTTCTCGAACGGGTTCACGCCCGTCAGGTCACGCGCTCCGCGTGGAATACCTGTGTCGGTCGGATACCTCAACATGTTGCTGGAGGCCCCGCCGGAGAGGACTTTCTTTTGGTATCCGATCTTGACTGAGGGCAGCCGGTCGTTTCTGGATCGCACCGACTTCGCTAGGTAGTCACCCCAGGTCGGAACCTGGAGGGCCGCCTTACGGTAGGCGGGAACCATATGGCGGTCGGCGATCACTCGGCTAGCAGTTCGCAGTTCCTTGGTGGCCATCTTGTCTAGTTGCCCAAGGTCACGGAGCAGGGAGTTAAGGCCGCCGATGTAAGTGTCCACCTGGCTAGGCATCAGATTTCAACTCCTCCATAATCGTGACAACCTCTCGGCCTGTCAGTTTCTTGCACTCGCTTAACGGCCACCCTGTAGCAACCGCTATCTGGATTATTAGCCTGCCGTGGCTTCCTCCATAAAAGGTTCTGCTGATTCTTTGACCATGTCTACCTTGACCCTGTTGCGCCTAGCCCACAGTTTCACTGTGGAAAGGTTCCCTGGTTCTTTATCTTCCAAATAAAAGTAGGCGATTGTGAGCCTCATGCCCTGCTCGCTTGCTGGCTTGTTGCCTTGCAGTTCCTCGTACATCATGAAGTCCACGGGTAGCGTTTCGATCTCTATCGTTTCGTGGTTATCTGATTCGATCTTCAGTTTTGGATACATGGGTGTTCCCCTTCGCTCTGGTTGTTTAAGTGAAGACTATTTCGCCTTCAAGTCCTACTGTGCAGGTTGCGATCCCATCGGCTGGGAATGCGACGTTTGCTGCGTTGATGTACATGGCCGTGGATACCCATTCGCCGGCCGCTGACGCGATAGTCATTGCTACCGGTGCGGCTGAGGCGATCGCTGTCTGGAGGGCTTCGTACATGCCCGTATTCTCATCGTAAAGGAAGTCGAGGCTCACGGATGCGGCCAAATCAACCTGGTCGTACGCCACGCACGAGAGCGTCTTGGTGCGTAGGATGGTCGGCGTCATTTCCACGCTCCCCGCTGAGATCTGGCATTCATATTGTGTGCCGCCAAGGTCAACCGTAAAGGCTGCCCCTGCGACTGAAACGGCTGCTGGCATTGTATTACTCCTTCATTTCTATGTTTAGGTTTATCTCTGTTGATATGACCGTGCCTTGTGAACCTAACGACAGCAATGTGGGGGCCGTTACAGACTCAACACTGAAATTGTTAGGCACTTGGGCGAGCAACCTGTCCACGGCTGTCTCTGTTTGTAGAGTGGCCGTGTCATTCACTCGGGCGTTGATGTTGATCATGACGCGCCACCGGCAGCGGTAATTCAAGGTACTACCTAAGCGGCTCGGGACGATCCACGGGCTGTCGGGAATTATTACGACGCTCGGGGTGATGGGTGTGCCTGGCACTGTGTCGTAGATCCGGTAACCAAGGCCACTAAACGCTGTGATGAGCATGGCCCTGGCCTCTGTTGTGAGTGCCATCAGCCGACCTGTGTCTTCATGTCCAGGTAAGGCGTGAGCAGTGCCATCACTCGCTTAGTGACCCACACGGATAATCTATACGGGCCCGCGGTGAAATCCATCGAAACCGATTCGCCGCCAGCTGCTGTGCGGGCCTGGAATATTTCCACACCCACACTCATTGTGGCCTGCTTACATGCGGCAGGCTCCGC
>FLOH01001539.1_pt1 | contig 16353 bp, 19 predicted proteins | sample 756751 | NCBI WGS metagenome assembly FLOH01 (sample SAMEA4026879, study PRJEB14308) | marine metagenome | biome: coastal water; material: water | depth 74 m
TTGGCAACTGGAGCTGTGCCCCCTGCAACAGTCACGCAGTGTCCTGAGGTCAACAGCACCCGCGGTTTCCACACCACTGCACTGCAGCTCTTGCCCCACGAACTGCCATCGAAGATCGCGACTGCAGCAACGCCGGGATTCCCGGGAACCAACGTCCCACCGTAAATGCGGGGCGACACGGGAGTAGGAGAAGCGTGTGCGGTGGCCAGTACAGCGAATGAAATTGCAACGGCACTGACCGTGGCGATTAATTGCCGGGGATTTATCACCATTTAAATGTACGTTACCCATAAATTAGTAATGTTCGCGAGGGCCCATAACGCAGGTCGTACAAGGTGGAACAGGTGGTGGGCGAAGAGGGACTCGAACCCCCGACTTCATCCTTGTAAGGGATGCACTCTAACCAACTGAGTTACTCGCCCGGAAACCAAAAGATTACAGGAGGCCGCCGCCGCGCCAGTCATCGCTCCCCGGCAGCACAAAACATTCCAGTATTTTCAGAAACGGTTCGAAGCGTAGATTGGCATTGCTTAATCGGTAGGCTTAAAACAATGTTAATTATGAAATATGACGGTGTCGACTTGCGCCCAATCCCAGCATTTTTGGTCTTTATCGCATTGACGCTCGGGTTCGCTATCGCAGATCTCACTGATATTCGTTGGTTGGGCGGGATGATCATGATTTCGATCGGAGCATTCGCGGTAATTCTGATGATCCGCTCTTCCGGTGTCCTACGAGCGCTGATCGGCGTCGTAATGGTTGTTGTCGGGTTCATGCTCTCGCACGCACTTGGTCCGATGCTTGGCTCCTATGGGGCCTTGATCCTGGTGGCGACCGCGTGTTCGGTTGTGGTCTATCTCCTCACCTCACGGCAGGGGTCAAATCAGCGTTAGCATTAGGTTTCATTACTCAGAAAATAGGTGTACTGGCCGTATCATCAGGGCAGCGGAAAATACATTCGCGCACACGCAACCGCAAGGGGTAGATCATGAAAATTGTATTGGCCGGAATTGCTCTTGTGGGAGCGGCCTCCCTCGTTCTTGTGGGTTGTTCGAGTGACTCTTCTGTCGGGGGCACCGTGGAGTGCAATGACACGACAATCGCAGAAGCGGTGACCGGGGACCCCACTTTCGCCGATTACGTGGTCACCGACTACAAGTGCGCAGACGGCTGGGCTTATGCAGCAGCAGATCCAGGTGAAGGTCAAATGGGAGCGCCCACCATGATGATTTTTGAAGCTGAAGGCCAGTTCTGGATTCCTAAGAGTGCGGCAGATGTCTGTGGCACCTATGGCGATGGCACATATCCCAATGATGCCATGGTTCCGGAGTCCCTCTATGACCCAGCCTGCTTGGCTGGCTAGGCAGCCCCGCTGGGTAACCTGTCAATATGGCCAATGTTTCTGATGTGTGTGATCTACTCAATCGTCACTTCCCGCCCGACACTGCCGAAACCTGGGACAGCGTTGGCTTGATCTGCGGGGACCCCGCGGCCACGGTTTCCCGAATACTTTTTGCGCTCGACCCCACAATTGATGTAATCCATGAAGCGATCGAGACCGGGGCGGATCTGGTGGTCACCCACCACCCCCTCTTTCTCACCGGCGTACATGGCGTTTCTCGGGACACTCTGGGTGGTCGGGTGGTTCATGAAGCAATCTCACATGGAATCGCCCTTTTCAACGCCCATACCAATGCCGACCACGCTCACCCGGGGGTCTGCGACGCGCTTGCGCAAGCCCTTGGATTAGTTGAGTGCGCACCCATTGAGCCCGGTGCCACGCCGCTTACCGGAGCCGGCCGCATTGGTCGACTGCCCAAAACGCTCACCCTGGCACAATTTGCCGAACAGGTCGCGCAGTCTTTACCCAGCACCGCCGGTGGAATTCGAGTTGCTGGCGACCCCAACAAATTAATCGACATGGTCGCGGTGTGTGGGGGATCGGGCGATTTCCTGCTTCCGTTGGCAGCCACCCTCGCCGACGTCTACGTCACATCGGACCTGAAGTACCACCGAGTCCTAGACCACCCGCGGGAAGAATGCGCGCTGATTGACGTATCCCATTTTGCGACCGAATGGCCGTGGGTGTCGGCAGTTGCGGCCTTGGTGCACAGTGAACTGGAAAGCAATGTGAGTACATTGGTCTCCGCAGTGCGAACGGATCCATGGACCGGACACTATTCCTCCCGCGACTGAAAACTCATGGGCCGTCAGAACTGCTTGATAAGGAGATTGCATTGAACATCGATCCGCAGATCCAAGTGCAACTTCTTGCTGTCCAAGGAAAAGACACCGAAGTGGCCCAACTCGAATACAAGCGGTCCACACTCCCGGCAATTGAGCAGAAAAAGGAACTTGAAGCGAATTTTGCCCGCGCTCGCGACCAGCACATTGCCTCGGAAGTAATTCTTAGTGACCTGCAACGGGAAGCACTAAAATCTGACGGTGACGTTGATGTAGTTCGTCTGCGGATCACCAAAGATCAACAGATGCTTGATTCCGGTGAGATCAACGACCCCAAGCAGCTTTCTAATCTCCAACATGAACTTGAATCTCTCGCCAAGCGCCAGCTAGACCTTGAGGACGTTGAACTTGAAGTTATGGAACGCGTTGAGGGTGCCAAAGCGGCAGTGCAGGTGCTCGCCCAACAGAAAACCGATTTTTCACAGCAACTCGAAACCGTGAGCGCAAGCCTGGATGCAGAACTCGCGATCTTGGCGGGAGACCTCGTCGAAGTTCACGCCGAGCGCGTGCAACTCGCAGCTGATATGCCCCCTGAGTTCCTCACCCTGTACGAAAAAATTCGTAAAGGGCATGAAGGAATGGGCGCTGCCAAATTACACCGCGGTCAATGTGAAGGTTGCCGGCTCACCATTCCACCCCAAGAGCTCAATGTGATTCGGACGGCGACACCGGAGACGGTGATTCAGTGCGAAGAATGTCGCTGTATTTTGATCAGAACTGCTGATTCAGGTATTTAGTTCATGTCTCGTGATCTGATCGTTGAAGCCGACGGTGGAAGCCGTGGCAATCCCGGTCCAGCAGCTTTTGGATCACTAGTGCGCGATGCCGTGACCGGCCAAGTGCTTGTTGAACTTGCGGAGTCAGTGGGCACTGCGACAAATAACGTGGCCGAATACGGTGGGGCAATCGCAGGATTACAAGCCGCCGTTGAAATTGATGCGGATGCATGTGTTGAAGTCAGACTTGATTCCAAGTTGGTGGTTGAGCAAATGTCGGGCCGTTGGCAAATCAAACATCCGGACATGCGGGATCTCGCTAAAGTGGCGCGCGCAGCAATCCCAGCCGGTCAGGTCACGTACACCTGGGTGCCCCGCGAGCAAAACCGTGCGGCAGATGCTCTAGTAAATGAAGCACTGGACCAGTTTGACGGAAAGACACCTGTTCGCATTAAGCGTCAGTACATATCTGAATTGAATGGATTTGCCCGCGAGGATCTCTTGGGCTCTGTGCAGGAATTGCAAGCGCGGGAAATTGCAGAAGACACAGTGCGATCGCAACCAAATGTGATGATTGGTTGGGCGGACTTAGGAACCCCGGTCATAACGCTAATGGCCCGCCACGGGGCATCGAGTTATTCACTGGAAAAAAGATTCAGCGGATCGGGCGGGGTGGACGTACCTCTTGCCCCGATCGGGATCGCTCAGGCCCAAGCACTTGCGGCTGAAGTGAAGGCACGTGGGATCGTGTCACATATAATTTCTTCGCCATTGCTGCGCACGCTACAAACCGCCCACATTGTTGCTGAAGCCACCGGGCTCGAGATCACGGAAAATGTTGACTTCGCTGAGTGCGCATTTGGTGACTGGGACGGGCACACCTTTGCTGACGTTCGGGAACGTTGGCCGGTAGAGCTCAACGAATGGTTGGCAGATACGAGTGTGGCACCGCCTGGCGGGGAGTCCCTTGCCCAGTGCCGTGAACGGGTAAACCGTGGCCGCATAGCCGTTGTGGAGCAATTCCCCGGCCAAACAGTCCTGATAGTTTCGCATGTCTCACCCACCAAACTGATGACCTGTATCGCTACCGGTGCGCCACTTGAGTCAATATTTCGTATGGAGTTGCCCCCGTGCTCACTTACTTCACTTGCCTGGTTCCGGGACGGAAACTCCAGCATGTTTTCATTTGCGGAAGCGAGCCATCTGCGCGAACTCAGGACTGACGGGGCTTAGTGGGGGCCGAAATCTCCACGCGCAAGCCGCCGAGCGGGCTGTCATCGAGCGCTAGTTCGCCCTGATGTGCCAAAACTACAGACTTAATAATGCTCATGCCTAAACCAAAACCGCCAGCGCTTGAATCACGTGCAAGATCTAGTCGGGTGAAGCGATCAAAGATCATCTCCCGGTTGTGAATTGGGATTCCCGGACCACCGTCGTCCACCGTGAGGGTGAACCACTCTTCGCCGTTCCTGTCATTGCGTTCAAGGCGAACAGCTACCGGAGTTCCCGCAGGGGTGTAGCGCGAAATGTTTTGCGCCAGGTTGGAAAGGAGCTGCGCCCAACCATCCTGGCTTCCGGTGACGAGTACGTCTTCTAGGCGTTGATCAACTGCGCGCTCCGAGAACTGCGTGAGATCTCCGAAGGTGTCACTCACTAGCGTGGTCATCGAAAATTCCGCTATTGAAGTGGTTGATGTGTCCGCCAAATCAAGTTGCAGCAGTGAAGTTACTAGACGCTCCAAACGCAATGACTCAGAGTTAATCCGAGCGAGCGCCCGGGCTTCAAGCTCATTGGTTCCGCTCGGGTTGCCCTCGCCTCTTCCCATGAGCAATTCAACGTACCCGCGAATAACTGTAAGGGGAGTGCGAATTTCGTGGGACGCGTCCGAGACAAATGTGCGCAGTCGATTTTCGGATTGCTCTACTGCATCCATGGAACGCGTGAGTGAATCCACCATTGAATTCATAGATTCACTCAGGACACCCAACTCGGTTCCCGGGGCACCTTCGGGCATCCGTTGATCTGTAGCACCGGCAGCGATCTCTCCGGCCGCCCGCACCATTTCATTGACCGGCCGGAAGGACCGTCGAACCGTGAACCAGGCGATGAGTGCACCAAATATGGTGGATGCGAGGACGATGACCAGAGTGCGCCACGCAATTGAGTTTAAAGAATTTTGGTAATCATCGAGTGAAGTTAAGGCAATCATGCGCCCGTTGGGGCGCAAATCCCGCCAAGCCGCCCGATAACTCTGATTGGTCTCGGGGTCAACGAAACTTGCGAACTTCTCGGAGTCGGGAGTGAGCAGGCTTGCCGGGATAGTGGGCAATGGATCTGGATTCCTGGGTGGACCAGCCTGACGAATCCAGGTCATTTCCCCCTTGGCGTTCACTTTTACAATAGCCACGGGATTAGGAAAATCATTGGCCCCCTTTTTTGACCCGAGGGGACCGGCCATCCGCATCCCCGTGCTGCCCATACTGGTCTGCAATGTGGTATCGACTTGCTCAAGTTGAACAGACCCGACCGTCACGTAAGTGGCGAAACCGATAATGGCTGAGGTAAAGGCGATCAGCACAGCGGTCAGTAAAGTAATGCGGAAGCGCAGGCTCATGGCGTGCCCGCGCTCACTGTGCACTCATACACTGGTAGCCGACGCCTCGAACTGTGCGCAGGTTTATGGCAGGCCCCAGTTTTTTGCGAAGATAGGAGACGTAGGTCTCAACAACATTAGGGTCGGCAAATTTATCTGTGCCCCATACTTCATTCAAAATTTGGTCTTTGCTCAAGACCTTGTTGGGGTTTTCCAAGAAGAGTTGTAGAAGGCGAAATTCAGTTGCCGAAAGATTCACTTCTTGACCCTCAATGGCTACTAGGTGCTGCTCAACATCCATTGACAGGATCCCGCTGCTCAAGTCTGAAGACTCGGGCAATTGGGTGGTGGATCTTTTAAGAACCGCGTTAATTCTTAGTGTCAATTCCTCGATGCCAAAAGGCTTGCGCACAAAGTCGTCGGCGCCTAAGTCAAATCCCTTTTTTACATCCTCGCGGTCAAGGCGTGCGGTGAGAATGATGACGGGAATCCTATTTCCGGATGAACGTAATTTTTCCAACACGGCAAAGCCGTCCATTACCGGCATGTTTACGTCGAGCACAACCAAGTCAATCGAGTTTTCGCGAATCAGATTCAACGCCTGCATGCCGTGGTTGGCGGTAATCGTGTTGATGGACACCATGCTCAGGGCATCAACAATCAAATCCCGCACGCCGCCTTCGTCATCTACGACTAAGACGAGAGGCGATTGCATGCTACTACTTTCTGCTAGTTGATGCGCTAAGGTGCGGGGAGCATTAACGCTCCCCGCACCTTAGCGGTTACGAATCTGAATGCTTCCGTGATTACGCGGAAGCGGCTGAGCTTTGGGTACCGTCTGCAGCGTCTTTGTCTGCGCCATGACCGTGACCGCCCTTCTTGCCGTGACCGCCCTTCTTGCCGTGACCGCCCTTTGAGCCTCTTTCGCCTTCAGCGGGCTTGGCGGCGGTGATTGCATCTGCCTGAGTCTGGGTGATTGTTCCGTTTGCAACGAGTGCGCTCATTACGGATGCGAATTTCGAGTCCATATCTGGCTTGTCAGCACCTTTGACCGCTACGTACAGAGCTTTTGCCTCTTCACGAGTCATGTCACCGGATTTGACCAAGTCCTTAATGCCGCCCCTGCTGGAAAGTGCATCAGCTTGAGCCTGGGTGATGGTCCCGGCTGCAACAAGAGTCTTTAGATGGTCGGCTTTAGTTGCTTCGCGGGCAGCCATAAGTGCCTCTTTAACGGTTGTGGCTTGCTCAGATGTCAATGTGCCTTCGGTGACGAGGGCTGCGACTGGGCCTTTGCCTCTGTCTTTGCCACCTTCTTTATCCGCTGAGCCAACAGCGTTACCCACGCCAGCGAGTGCGCCAACCGTGAGTGCAGCAACGCCTGCGCCGGCACCGATCCGGGTCATCCATTTTGTATTTGCTTTCATGAGAGCTCCTTTGTCTTGGGATGCGGTTTGTGTGCATCTTTTTCTTGAGTAGCCATAGAGTCACATGCAATCTTGGGAAGACCCTGAGATGAACCTGTGGGTTTGCTGTGAACTAATGAGTGACTATCTGCAGTGTGGGTAACCCGGGTGTCAACATGTCCAAATCTGCCGTAAACCCCAATTTTGTGAAGAAGTCAGCGATTTGCTCAACTTTCGTGGGGAATTTACGGGAAGACAGGCAGGCCGCCCGCACCAGATCGCCTTTGGTGGCTTTGTTGAAATGGGTGACCGGCTTGAGAACCCCATTGACGCTGGTGAGGACTTTCACGCTCACAATCGGCTGATCCAGCTGCTTGGCGGGCGCGAGTTTCTCGTAACTGCCGGACCGCAGGTCCAGAATCAATTCATGCCCATTTTGTGCCAGTGCTCCCAGCAGATCAGTTTTCCAGTAGGCGGCCAGAGAACCGATGGCCGGAATTACTGACCCTCCGCTGAGTCGGTACGCCGGGATCGGATCTGCCGGGGTCACAAAGCCAAAAAGGGCTGAGGAGATCAGGATGCTGGAGTCAGCTCGCGCACGTGCAGGTGTATTTAAGGTGCCGTATCCCAAGTGGTCGTAGAGAACTCCCGTGTAGATCTGGATCGCGGGAGCGCAATGTGCCTTCACTAATTCGGCATTGTTCGCGAGTAGATCACTTTGTTTGGGGCCAAGATCGAGTGCTTTGGCTGCAAGTTCCGGCTGGTTCGTACAAAAAATTTGCAGGGCTTTCATCAAGTCAAGGCGCTTCTCATTGAGTTCTGGGAACACCAATTTCGTCGGTGCGAACTTCGGCCCTTTGCTTGCCGGGGTTTTGCTTTCACTCGGTGGCAACAGAAAGATCACGCGTAGAGCCTATTCCGGAAATCGAGGCAGCCGATACCCCGGACCGCTGACGGCGTAGCCTGTGCCATGAACGAGTCGGTCGGGTGATCGCGGCATGCAAGTGTCGAGGAAAGTCCGGACTTCATAGAGCAGGGTGGTGGGTAACGCCCACCCGGAGTGATCCGCGGGAAAGTGCCACAGAAAACAGACCGCCAAGGGAAACCTTGGTAAGGGTGAAACGGTGGTGTAAGAGACCACCAGTGGTGCAGGTGACTGCATCAGCTTGGTAAACCCCACCCGAAGCAAGGTCAAAAGGGTCGGCTTGCCGGCCCAAGCAGACGGGCTGCTCGCCTCATGTTTGCTGGTAGACCGCACGAGGCTGCTGGTAACAGCGGTCCCAGATGGATGATCATCATCTGTTAACTCAGATACAGGATCCGGCTTACAGACCGGCTCGTTCCTTCTTTACCGCACTTCGCCTAACCAAAACAGATACTATCCCGCCATGAATAACGTAATTCCATCTGAGAAAAGCGTTCGCGGGACTGCCGCTGCGATGTTAGCCATCATGACCCCGGCCTTCATTCTCGCTGTTGTTCAGGAACCCACAGGCGACTGGGGTATCGATTCCTGGTTGTGGTTTGTGGCTTATCTGCTGCTATTTGCGCAATTCTGTTTCACGCTGATCAAAGGAAGACCCTTTACAATGCCAATGTCGGGGTACGGGAGGCAGTACGAATCGTCCCGACTCAACAAAACCAAGAGTATGGCCCGGTTAGGCGCCTGGTTGCTTGGTGTCGCTGGAATCATCACAATTGTTTTCCATGGTTTTATGGGATGGGATTCGACGGGAACTATGATCTTTGGGCTTCTTGCAGCCTTTTTTGTGCAGTCCGTGATGCAGTTTCGGTGGGCCGGTCAGGCCATTGCGGCTGTTGAAGGTATTGAGACCAGCGAGCAAGGCTGACCCGGACACCGGGCTCGAGAACAAACTATCGGCGCAACCTGGGGAAACCGGCCGAGGAGTAGATCAAAACCCTGGGAGTGTGCAAAGGGAATTGTTAAGGCACAATGGGGTCGTGCCCAAAATTAGCGCCCCGACTATCGCCGAACACCGTGAAGCACGGCGGGACGCGCTTTTGGCGGCCGCAGCACAGCTCATGCTCTCGGGAACCCCGTTCACGGTCGCCCAGGTTGCATCTGAAGTCGGGCTCTCTCGCTCCGCGGTGTACGAGTATTACGCGAGCGCCGCAGACCTCATTGCCGATGTCCTCGTCGACGAAATGGCTCTCTGGGTGGATGAAATATCACCCATGGTGGAAGCAGAAAGTGAGCCACTTGCCCGAATCGAAACGTGGGTGCGTGGCGTCCTGGGATATGTGAAAGATGGACGCCATGTTCTGGTGAAATCTGCCGGGTCTGTCGAATTACCAGAGGCCCGCAGGGTGCAGGTAACGTCCATGCACCGCGAGCTAGTTGCACCACTTGTACAGGCACTCACCGAGCTAGAAGTCTCCGATGTTCGCCAGTACTCGGCTTTTTGTTGGGGAGTTCTCGACAGCGCAATTACGCGCGTTGAATCACAAGGTTGTGATGCGGTCTCCGAAGGCGATGCCGTCATGGTATTTATCACTTCTGGTGTGGGTAAATAGCAAAAAAGGGGATACAGCGCATGAGCGCTGCACCCCCTTTTTTAGTTCGTTCGATTAACCCAACTTAAAACTGCGGGTGGCGACAAGTGGCTTGAAGTTGCGACCGCCCGTCGTCACGATCGTGATTGTGCAGGTTCCTGAGTCGGCGAGTGCAGTGATCTTGCCATCTCGCACCGAACAGTTGTCGCCCGTGATTGAAGGCGTCAAACCTGATCGCGTGGTCGCACTAAATGCCCGGCCATCTTCGGTGATCTTGGAGCTGGACTTTGGGCGCACCTTGACCTCATCCGTCTTACGATCTGCGCGCACCGACTTGAAGACCGTGGGAAAAACGCGAAGGTAATTTGGGTTGGCACTCTCACGTCCAGCGCCAAGAATATACACGGCGCAGGCCCCCATACCTGGTGCAACTTCGGTGCGGCAGTCAACGGATGCATTCGCACTCGTTCCGGTTTGTGGATTCGGATTGGTTCCATAGAATTCACCGTTCACTTTGATCTTTGCAGTCAAGCTGGCCCGATCCGCAGCAGTTGCCGGGATGTAGACGAGTGAATCAGTTGAGCTATCGCACAGGGTTGGAGCAGATCGGGGATTCATCGGCACAGCGCAATGCAGCGCATAGAGTCCGACATTGGCGGGCAAGTTCGTGACCACAACTGGTTGGACTGAACTTGTTTCCAATGCGACTAGCGGGGTCATATTGCTGGCACCGGCAACCGTTGCGTTGAAAGCACCTTCAGCTTGAGCGGGAGCGACTGCAGTTGCACAGACAAGTCCTAACGCAGCTATGGCGGCCACCAGGTTCCCTGTTGTCTTCTTGTTGAGCATTTTTCTCCTTCTATCTATGTGAATGAAACGGGAATGTAAAGATCTGCCCCACGGAATGAGGGTTTCGTGTGATCTGCGCGAGTCACTATTGAACAGGAAACATTCCTGCAGTCGATCTTGCCGATTTTGGGGCTGACCGTCAGCGTCACCGAAAATTTTCCGCGCTTACTAAATGGAATAGCAAGAGCGGATCCGTACGGAGGAGGATTCGAGGAAATCCAAGCTGATGCCGGATCGCTGGCGGTCAGGTTAACCCCACCACCGCAGGGTCCGGGTGCTTTGGTTGAACCCTTCCTGGGAGTAACACATAAAGCGACATAGATTCCGATACGTCGATCAAAACCTTTTCCTCGTACTTTAATTCGGGCGCCTGTTGAGGTCAGATTCTTTGTTGGCTTAACGGACAGTGTTGTATCGCCGCTTCTCGTGACCTTAGTGGGGACAGATGCTGCGCCCACTGAAGTAGCGCTCGCGGGAATCACTAAAGCCCCACACACCAGTGAAGTGAGGGTGACACGAATAAGACCGCGTGATGAGAGCACGGTAGGAAGATTAAGCAAACAAAAAAATGCCCGCCTGACACACTGTCGGCCGTTCCCGACAGCGTGCCGGGACCGCAATCGGGCTTGCCTCAATAATGTACCTGTGAGGAAACTCGGATTCGTGGTCGTTGGGGTGGCAGCTATTGTGCTGAGTGCGTGCTCATCCACTGCCGACACTTCAATAGCCAGAGATGCCAGTGTGTCTGAAATCATAAGACCAATTACGATCTCGCAGAAAGACGTCGCGGCTCCTGCACCATTTGCCGATCCGTGGCCGGCGACTTCAGCACAAAGAATTGTGTCGCTCGCGAATGGCTCAGGCGAAGTGATTGTCGCCTTAGGAGGCGCGAGGCAGATTGTCGGCCGCGATGAAACGAGTAATGCCCCTGAAATAGTTGACGCGCCAATTGTGACCAGTGGGCATGAAATTAATGCGGAAAGCGTGCTGGCACTCACACCCGATCTGGTCTTGATTGACGCATCTAGTGGACCGCAGGAGGCAATCGAGTTGATCGAGGGAGCCGGAGTCCCCGTCGTCGAGGTGCCCGAAGCCTGGAGCCTTGCCGACATTGACCCGAAGGTGAGCGCAATTGGTGGTGCGATTGGAGCCTCGGTTCAGGCTATCGACTACGTCACCGCATTGACTTCGGGAACACAAGAGTTATCACTTGGGTCATCTCCCAAAGTTGCATTTCTGTACCTGCGGGGCACATCAGCTATTTACCTGCTGGGCGGCGTTGGCTCAGGAGCGGATTCCATGATCAGCCAAGCGGGTGGTGTTGATGTTGGGGCGCAGGCCCAGTTGGGTCCTTTTACACCATTAACGGCAGAAGAGATTGTGGAACTCGATCCTGAAGTGCTGCTCGTCATGACAAAAGGCTTGGAATCAGTTGGTGGGATTGATGGGCTACTGCAATTGCCTGGCATCGCACAAACCAGGGCGGCGGCAACCCGAGCTGTGGTTGCCGTTGATGACACCCTGCTCCTTTCATTTGGCCCACGAACAGGGGAAGTCGTTATCGCATTGCATGACGCATTTTCAGAACTGATTGCGCCGTGAAAAATATTGGGAGATCTTGGATTCTTGGATTAGCCCTATTCCTGATCTTGTTGGTACTCATCGCCGTTTCACTTAACTTTGGCGCCGCAAGCGCAGACTCCGTCGTGATCTGGAACATCAGGCTCCCGCGAACAGTTGCCGCAATCGGGGTCGGGGTCGGATTGGGGAGTGCGGGAGTGCTGCTCCAAGGTTCCTTACGAAACCCGCTCGCTGACCCCGCGTTAGTTGGAGTTTCGGCGGGGGCAGCCCTGGGCGCAGTGCTAGGCGCTGCGATTGGCTTGCCATTTAATTCGATCGGCGTCACGAGCATCGCCGTCATCACTTCGAGCGTGGCAATGGCAGTTGTCGTGTGGGTTTCTCGGAGTAATGGCCGGGTTGAGGTAGTCACGGTCCTGCTCGCCGGAATTGCCGTGAGTGCATTTGGGGCTGCAGCAATGTCGATTATTATTTCGATGAGTGACTTGGCCGGCACCCGCTCGGTGAGTTTCTGGACAACCGGATCGTTTTCATTAAGCAATTGGTCCGGGGTTAATTCCATGTGGCCGGCAATTGCGATTGGGCTGATTCTCGCGTTCTTTCTCGCCCCATCATTGGATTTGCTTGCTTTGGGTGATGAGGGCGCCTATGCCAGCGGGGTGGCTGTGTCTCGAGTGCGGGCATTAGCACTACTGGCTGCCGTTTTGCTGACGGCGGCCGGAGTCGCGGTTGTGGGAGTGATCGCCTTCGTAGGGCTCGTGGTCCCGCACGCGGTCCGGCTGGTTATTGGACCGAGTCACCGGCAATTACTTGTAGTGAGTGCCGTAGGTGGCGCCGTAGTGCTGCTGCTGGCGGACACGATCGCGCGATTGGCGCTAAATCCGATTGAAATCCCGGTCGGAAGCGTGACGGCGATCCTAGGCGCACCGGTCTTCTTCGTCTTGCTACGTCGGGCGCGAAATAGACAAGGGGGTTGGGCATGATCCTGGTCGCTAAAAAGTGCACCGTGTCGGGCGAAAATGGTCAATTTCGCCTTGACCGGATAGACGTGGAAGTCGGACGAGGGGAAATGCATGCCGTGATCGGTCCTAATGGGGCGGGCAAGTCAACTCTTATGGGAATTCTGAGCGGGATAATTACCCCAGATTCTGGGACAGTGGAGTTTATGGATGCGCCGTTGGGTGATCTCAGTGTCCGGGAGTTGGCCCGCTCGCGGGCGGTGCTGGGTCAAGAACTTGCGGTTTCCTTCGGCTTCACAGTCTCTGAGGTTGTTGCGTGGGGTCGGGCCCCGTGGCGCGGGACCAAGGAGGCGAGCAGCGATCAAGAAAAAATTGATCTGGCAATTCAGGTCGCCGAGATCGCACCCTTATGTGGTCGCAGGATCAACCAGCTCTCGGGCGGCGAGCGAAAACGCGTACATATTGCGCGGGTAATTGCCCAAGACTGTCCACTCATGTTTTTTGACGAACCTGATTCTGATCTCGATTTGGTCGGTACCCGTCAACTGGAAGAAACACTCCGCACCTTGCACCAGGGCGGCCGCACCCTAGTGGTCAGCAGTCATAACCTGTCGTGGATTTCGGGGCTCTCTACTCACGTGATTCTGATGGGAGAGCATGAGGTCCTTGCGGCCGGGCCCGTGAGAGAGGTTTTCACGTCGGAGCTGCTGTCGCGGGCTTATCGGACAAAAATCAGTGTGGCTTGGTCAACTGATGCGCGCGGTCATGATTTCGCAATCTGTACGTCGAGCTAGTCGTCGCTAGCGTGGTTTACGTCCTGCAGATGCTCTGAGATCTTCTGCGCGATGCGACCCAGTTCGGAAAATTCACTTGGAGTGAGCAGATCAACCAAGTGGGAGCGGACGCTTTCCACGTGATCCGCTGCTGCCGCACTGAGTTTTCCCCAGCCCAGGTCCGTGAGCACCGCCCAGTAGCCCCGGCCGTCGGCTTCGCAGGCTTGGCGCGTGATGAAGCCGTTCCTTTCGAGGCGGTCGCAGGCGTGTGAGAGTCGGCTGCGTGAGGCAAGTGTCCGGTCAGCAAGATGACTCATGCGCATTTGAGCCTCCGGTGCTTCAGATAGCTTGACCAGAATCTCAAAATCAGGCAGTGACAATCCGTGGTTCTTGGCGAGCTCGCGGCTGAATCGATCGGGGAGCAGTCGCATGACGTCGAGCAATGCTCGCCAGGAGACTTGTTCGTCGTCGCTGAGCCAGCGGGTCATGTCGCCAGCTCCCACGCGCGCACTCCACCGAGGAGCCCGGCGGTATTGGGGACAATCTCACAGGCGCTAATCAAGTCTTCTGGACGTAAGTGCTTTGAGTTGCCACCCCCAACATAAATTTTGTCGGCGATTATTTTGGCATCAAAGTCGGTCAGTGCTTTTGTCACTAGTAGCCGCCAACGTCTATTGCCAATTTCCCTGCGCTGCGCATCTCCAAGGGCAATGTCGACGCTGTCGCCCCCAAACTCGCCTTGCGATAGTTCCAGGTGGGGGAGCAGGCGACCGTCCTGGAATAAGCCGGTACCTACACCTGTTCCAAGAGTGATGACAAGCTCCACGCCTTCACCCGTGACAACCGCGCACCCTTGCATATCGGCATCGTTAATCAACAAAGCCGGGACTCCCAAAAGTTCGCTGATACCTTGCTGGAGCGGATACCCGTTCCAGAGTGCATAAAGCTCCGGGTCGCGAGCCCCGCTCTTAACCGCCCTAGCAAAGGGAACAACGCGCAAAGTACGGCCGTTGCGGACCATGGAAGGAAAACCAATTGACACTCGGTCAAATGAGGGTTGATCGGCAACAAGCTCTCGAACCGTTTCCAAAAAGAGTTCGGGTGGACACGGGTAGGGGGTCTCTACTCGGCTTCGCTCAGAGATCGGCTCGCCATGGTCGTTGAGAACCAGCGCTTTGATGCCGGTACCGCCAACATCGATTGAAAGTGTGAAAGTCATTTGGTCTCAGTCTAGAGGGTGGCGTCTGCAACAGTAAGAATTTCGGCACCATCTTCGCGAACTACCAATGTATGTTCGAACTGTGCGGTCCAGTTCTTATCTTGGGTGGTCGCGGTCCAGTTGTCGTCCCACATGTCAAATGCGATCGTTCCTAGGGTGAGCATGGGCTCAATGGTGAAGGTCATGCCGACTAACATTTCTTGATCCGCATGGGGGTCATCAAAATGTGGGATGACTAGCCCACTGTGGAACGAAGTGCTAATTCCATGTCCTGTGAAGTCGCGGACCACTCCGTAATTGAACCGCCTCGCATAGCTCTCAATCACGCGTCCAATTACGTTGACTGGCCGTCCAGGTCGAACGGATGCAATTGCTCGCATTGTGGCTTCTTTGGTTCGCTCAACGAGAAGCCGGGCTTCCTCATCTACGTCTCCACACAGGAACGTGGCGTTGGTGTCACCATGTACCCCGCCAATAAAAGCCGTGATGTCAATATTGCAAATATCACCGTCTTGGAGAACGGTTGAATCAGGGATCCCGTGACAGATCACCTCATTTAGCGATGAGCACAAACTCCTAGGGTATCCGCGGTAGCCCAAAGTCGAAGGGTAAGCGCCGTGATCGCAAAGGTAATCGTGGCCGATTCGATCGAGTTCTTCGGTCGTGATTCCCGGGGCGACTGCTTTGCCCACTTCCGCAAGGGCGTTGGCAGCCAGTGTGCCGGCAATTCGCATCAAGGCAATTGTTTCTTGGGTTTGCACTTCCGGTCCGTCAAATGGGCTCGGCCCAGGCTTCCCTACATATTCAGGGCGGGCGATATTGACCGGAACGGTGTGCTGTGGACCCAAGACTCCGGGGCTCAGTGGTACACGTGTGCGCAAGCTCATGATCTGAGTCTATTGCCCGTTAGGCTGGGCCTTTGAACGTCATATATTTGTTAGTGCAATCACGATCAAGATTCGATAGGGAGAGACATGAGTTGGTACTACTGCCTTGAACATAAGAAGTCAGAACCCGAAGACGGTTGCGCGAACTCTGAACGTATGGGTCCTTATGCGACCCAAGGAGAAGCGGACCTGGCGATTGAACATGCTGCAGAACGCAATGCTGCATTTGATGCGGATGAGGACTAATTTAGCGACTAGACCCAGTACCCCACCAACGAAAAAGGACCCGCACAAAGTGCGGGTCCTTTTTTAAGAAGTAAAACTTCCTAGGGAGTCTACTTCCGGCGTGCGGTCTTTTTTGCGGCCTTGCGAGGAGCTGCTTTCTTAGCGGTCTTCTTTGCGGCCTTGCGAGGAGCTGCTTTCTTAGCAGTCTTCTTGCGTGCGGTCTTCTTTGCTGCCTTGCGAGGAGCTGCCTTCTTAGCAGTCTTCTTGCGTGCGGTCTTTTTTGCTGCCTTGCGAGGAGCTGCCTTCTTAGCAGTCCTCTTCGCCGTTGTCTTTTTTGCTGCCTTGCGAGGAGCTGCCTTCTTAGCAGTCTTCTTGCGTGCAGTCTTCTTTGCT
>FLOH01001570.1_pt1 | contig 16079 bp, 17 predicted proteins | sample 756751 | NCBI WGS metagenome assembly FLOH01 (sample SAMEA4026879, study PRJEB14308) | marine metagenome | biome: coastal water; material: water | depth 74 m
TGATCACTGAAAACTAAGCAAGTAATAAACATTAATAACAACTATCATATCTCTCGTGAGATTTTCTTTGTTAAGATAATCAAATGAATGATTTCTCTTTACTCTAGAAAGGAGGTGATCCAACCGCAGGTTCTCCTACGGTTACCTTGTTACGACTTCACCCCAGTCGCTAATTCCACCGTAAGTGGTAGCCCCCCGAAGGTTAGCTTCCCAATTTCGGGTGAAATCAACTCCCATGGTGTGACGGGCGGTGAGTACAAGACCCGGGAACGTATTCACCGTAGCATTGCTGATCTACGATTACTAGTGATTCCAGCTTCATGCTCTCGAGTTGCAGAGAACAATCCGAACTGAGAGACGCTTTGTGAGATTGGCTCCACCTCGCGGTATCGCAACTCTCTGTACGCCCCATTGTAGCACGTGTGTAGCCCTAGCCATAAGGGCCATGATGACTTGACGTCGTCCTCACCTTCCTCCTACTTGCGTAGGCAGTCTCTTTAGAGTGCCCAGCTTAACCTGCTGGCAACTAAAGACGAGGGTTGCGCTCGTTGCGGGACTTAACCCAACATCTCACGACACGAGCTGACGACAGCCGTGCAGCACCTGTTTTCAAGCTCCCCGAAGGGCACCGGTCCATCTCTGGTCCGTTCTATCAATGTCAAGGCTAGGTAAGGTTCTTCGCGTATCTTCGAATTAAACCACATGCTCCACCACTTGTGCGGGTCCCCGTCTATTCCTTTGAGTTTTAATCTTGCGACCGTACTCCCCAGGCGGAACACTTAATCTGTTAAGTGCATCACCGAGATGACAAGCATCCCGACGACTAGTGTTCATCGTTTAGGGCGTGGACTACCAGGGTATCTAATCCTGTTTGCTCCCCACGCTTTCACGCCTTAGCGTCAGTTATGTTCCAGGAGATCGCCTTCGCTTTCGGTATTCCTAGTGATATCTACGGATTTTACCCCTACACCACTAATTCCATCTCCCCCTCCCATACTCTAGGTTGCCAGTTTCAAATGCAGTTCAATGGTTGAGCCATTGGATTTCACATCTGACTTGACATCCCGCCTACGCGTCCTTTACGCCCAGTGATTCCGAGTAACGCTTGCACCCTCCGTATTACCGCGGCTGCTGGCACGGAGTTAGCCGGTGCTTATTCATGAGCTACCGTCATTTTCTTGACTCATAAAAGGAGTTTACACACCGAAATGCGTCATCCTCCACGCGGCGTTGCTGCATCAGGGTTTCCCCCATTGTGCAATATTCCTCACTGCTGCCTCCCGTAGGAGTCTGGTCCGTGTCTCAGTACCAGTGTGGCGGATCATCCTCTCAAACCCGCTACCTGTCATTGCCTTGGTGAGCCATTACCTCACCAACTAGCTGATAGGATATAGGCCGATCTCTTAGCGAAAAACTTTCCCGATTCATCTTGAAATGAAAAGGAGTATCCGGTATTAATCACCGTTTCCAGTGGCTATCCCAGACTAAGAGGTACATTACCTATATATTACTCACCCGTGCGCCACTAATCATAAGAGCAAGCTCTTAATCATCGTTCGACTTGCATGTGTTAAGCACGCCGCCAGCGTTCACTCTGAGCCAGGATCAAACTCTCCATAATTGTTGTCCGAAGACTGATTATGTAAAGATCACATTGCTGTGAAATTACTGATCTTTGCCCAAGATTTTTAAATCATTGGCTTTGTTGCTATAAAGTATAAATACTCTATAGACTTGTTGTATAGTTATCTATTACTATTGGGTATCTGTATTGCTACAGACCAAATAGAATAGACGGTTGTTGTTATTGTTATTTATTTCTAAGTAACTTCTAACTTAATAGTTATTATTAAGTTCATTACTTGCTTAGTTTTCAATGATCTCAAACATTCTCAAAAGCTTCTACTTGAAGTCTCTCTAGTCCTCTTTAACAAGGTCAGTCTGTTTGTGGACGGGAATTATAGGGGGATATTGCTTAGAGATTACTTAATGCTTAGAGAAGTTTTGAGGGAATTTTTTGAGTTGTTTTCTGCTGGTAGTTATTTAGGCTAAACCTCGGCTATCCAAAGTGTTATCGAAAAAAAATAGTGGCTATTTTGCTATAAAAGTTTAAAAAAGATTTTTGTTTCGCGTAGAAAGAGAAGGGAGAAACTCAGAAGATTATTTTCTTCTAAGTTCTTTAATACGAGCTTTTTTACCAGCAAGATCACGAAGATAAAATAGTTTTGCACGACGTACACGACCGCGACGTATAACTTTTATTTCTTGAATTGAGTCACTGTATATTGGAAATATTCTTTCAATTCCAATACCATTAGCGCCAATTTTACGAACTGTAATTGTTTGTCCAGTTCCTTGACCTCTTTTTGAGATACAAACACCTTCGTATGCTTGCACACGAGTCTTGTCACCTTCTTTAATTGCTACTGCTAAACGAAGAGTATCACCAGCACGAAATTCTGGAAGAGTTTTCTCTGCAGTTTGTGCTTTTTCAAAGTTTTCTATATACTTATTTCTCATAAGATTTCCTTGTTCTATGCTTTAAAAGCTGCTCTGGCCGGAAGAATTGAGTCTTACATTCAGACAGGGCTAATTTTAGTGAGCGAATTCTACTATGATTTCCCTTTAAGTATTCTGATGGAACACTTTTATGCTCATAATTTTTTGGTTTTGAAAAAGATGGTGCTTCTAAAAGGGGCGTCTCAAAGCTTTCAACATCTAAAGAGTCACTATTTCCCAGTACACCTTCAATATTTCTGCTTATGGCATCACATATAACTAAAGCAGCCAATTCTCCACCTGTTAATATATAATCGCCGATGCTGAATACCTCATCAGCAAATTCTTCAATAACTCTTTCATCAATACCTTCATATCTTCCGCTCACAAAAGCGATATGAGTTTTTTTAGCTAATCTTTTTGCATCATTTTGTTTAAATGGCTTTGCTACCGGAGTTAAAAAAACTACATGAATATCTTCATCTTGACTTTTTAATTCTCTTAGTGCATCATAAAGAGGCTGAGGGTTCATTACCATTCCAGCCCCACCACCAACAGCAGTATCATCAACTTTCATATGTTTGTTTTGACTATAATCTCTCGGATTTAGATAATGCATATGAAGGATGTCTTTGTCAATTGCTCGTTTAAGTATGGAATCTTGGAAGTAACCTTCTATAAGGTTAGAAAAAAGTGTTACGAAAGTAAATTTCATTAAGAAGCTTCTAGAAGATCCACTGCACCACTAACTATAATGATTTTTTTATCAATATTAGTATCCAAAATAAATGGCTCTTGATAAGGGATTAGAAAACTTTTTGCAAAACCTTTTTCTACTAAGATAGGGTTAGTTTTAATATTAAGGTAATCAGTTATAGATATACGCTCAACTTCTTTAACTGTGCCAAGTAATTTTTCATCTTCAAAAACTTTACAACCTTCAATGTCAAACCAAAAAAATTGACCATCATCTAAATGACAATTTGCTTTTGTATCTTCATAAGTAGTAAATAATTTAACATTGGTATATTTTTTTGCATCTTCAACGCTGTTAACGCCGGAAATTTTAATAATATCTCTATCAAGATTTACTTCACTGAGAGTAATTTTATCTTTTTTATTTATCAAAAAAGAAGAATTATTTTTGAATTGTTCGGGGAAATCACACTTGATATGAAATTTCATATCGCCTTTTATACCGACAGTTTTGCCGATTGTAGCAATATGAATGAGGTTGTTGTCTTTAAATTGGTTCGACATTGATACGGTAACTTAGACCATCTTTAGCTTTGCAGCCTGAAATAACTGTTTTTATAGCACCTATCATCTTACCCTCTTTGCCGATCAACTTACCAATGTCAGCTTGATTGGCGTAAAGCACTATCTCGCTAACTTCATCGCTTTGCTTTACTTCAACTCTTATATCATCAGGATTTGATGCTATAAGTCTTGCAAATTGTGCGACAAAATCAGCTATCATAATTAACGACCTGTTATCTTTTTAACGCGATCACTCATTTTAGCGCCAACACTTAACCAATAGTCTAATCTTTCATTATCAACTACTGTAGTTTTTTCTGCTACCATTGGATTATGGTGTCCTATTAGTTCTATCCAACCGCCATCTCTACGTTTACGACTGTCCGTTACCGCGATACGGTAAAAAGGTTGCTTTTTTCTTCCCATTCTAGTTAGGCGAATTACTGTTGCCATTTTTGGTCCTTCTCTGCACAAGTTATATTTCAACTTGCTGAATATGTTAATTTTTGCATCAAGATGCAAATATATAAGTTTCTAAAAACTCATATATTTACACTTAAATTTTACATGCCAGAATATTATCTTGGAATTGCTCCAGCGCCACCCATTTGACCCATCATAGCCTGAAGATCTTTCATCCCTTTTGGACCTGAGAATTTCTTCGCCATTTTACCTGCATTTTTAAACTGCTTAATCATTCTGTTAATCTCAACCTGAGTCAAGCCACAGCCTGCAGCAATTCTAATTTTTCTGGAGTTATTTAAAAGTTCTGGATTTTCTCTCTCTTTGAGAGTCATAGATGAAACCATAGCTTTTATATTTTTAAGCTCTGAAGAATTCTCAAAATCAAAGTCTTTAATAGCTTTAGACATATTTCCCATTCCTGGAATCATCCCCATAAGAGAACTCATGCTGCCCATCTTTTTCATACTTTCCATTTGTTCTAAAAAGTCATTATAATTAAACTGCCCTTTTTGAATCTTTTTGGTAAGTTTTTTTGCTTGTTTCTCATCAATTATTGATGCAGTTTTTTCAGCAAGTCCTTCAATATCTCCAAAACCCATAAGGCGGTTAACAACGCGATCAGGTAAGAAAACTTCCAAATCTTCCATCTTTTCACCGCTACCGATAAAACGAAGAGGAACTTGAACTTGCGATGATAAACCTAAAGCAACACCGCCCTTAGAGTCTCCATCATATTTACTTAAAATTACACCGTCTATGCCAATTTTTTCTTTAAATGTTGTTGCCGTTTTAATCGCATCTTGTCCAGTCATAGAATCAGCAACATAAAAAATCTCATGAGGCTTGGCTTCTTTTTTAACTGCTTCAAGTTCTTCCATGAGAGCATCATCAATCGCTAAACGACCAGCCGTATCTATTAAGACTACATCATATATACCAGCTCTTGCTTTTTTTAATGCACCAGAGACAACTTCTACTGGACTTTTTGTGCTTTCGTCCTCATACAATTCAACTTCTATCTGAGCCGTAATCTGACGAAGTTGCTCAACTGCCGCTAAACGCTGTAAATCGGCCGCAACAACTAAAACTTTTTTCTTCTTGTTTTTTAAATAAAGTGCTAATTTACCAGTTGTAGTAGTTTTACCGGAACCCTGGAGTCCTGTCATCAAGATAACGGTAGGAGGATTTGGAGCAAAAATAAAACCTCTGTTTCCACCTATTTCGAGTAGCTCATGTAAAGCTTTTCTCAGAGCATCAAGAAATTGATCTTTCCCTATCCCATTTAATTTTGTTTGAATCTCAACTTTGTCTATTAACTCTTTTACAACTTTGTGGTTTACATCTGATCTTAAAAGATTTTTTTTAAGCTCTACTAGAGCTTTGGAGAGGGCTTTTTCATCATCATGAAAACGAATTTTTTTAATCGCGTTTGTAAATGAATCTGTTAAAGTATCAAACATGCACACACTCCTATCGTTAAATCTTTTATGTAAGTTTTCTAAACTTAAGATGTAAAAAGTTGCGAATTGTATCTAAACATTACTTTTAGTTTTCTTTAAGTCTACTCAAAAGTGGTAAATATTTTTGGCTCTGGTGCCACAAACTCCATACCAAGTAATCTCACTTTATAAGCATGAAGCATAACTCTTTTTGCGCGTCTGCCGCCATACTGCTCATCTCCAATAATTGAATGGTCAATATAACGAAGATGCGTTCTGATTTGATGAGTACGGCCATTATGAATTATACATTTTAATTTTGTTTTTCCGCCACTTACAATGTCTGGAAATATTTCAGTTCTCGCCGGTTTTCCTTTGCCTGAAACATTTGAGAAAGCTTTGTTATTTTTCTTTTGAGTTAAAATCGGCTTATCAATGTCCATCGGTTCAGATACTATTCCCTCAACCCATGCAATATACTCTTTATAAACTCTATCTTTTCTAAACTCTTCTATGGCTTTTTGGCGAAATTCCTCATTTTTGACCAACATAAGAACGCCGCTGGTTTCACGGTCAAGTCTATGCAAAAGTTGTGCATCTTTAAACTGTCGCTCTATTTCATCTGAATTTACAAATGCCGGCTTATCTACAACTATCAAATCATCATTTTCAAAGATAGGTCTTATTTTTTCAACTTTTTCAACTCTGAAAGTTGTTTTACTGTCAAGCTCTCCGCGAGCTACCATAACTTTTTTATTCCCTGCATAAACTAAACCACGATCAATCATGGATTTTGCTTGAGAATTTGACATCCCTTCTTGTAATGCCAATATTTTATACGCTTTTTCTAGTGCCATCTGTTAGGCTCCCAATATTTTATTTATTACTATTTCTAAATTTATTTTTTCTTCAACCATAGAATTTGGCAAATGCTCACATGCCAAGAGCGCTCTATGAATTTCATCTGGTTCAACATATTGAACATGATGCACATATTTAAAAAGTTCGCGTTGGTGAAAAAAATGTTTACCTGTTATTATTTTACATCCGAAATAAGCCGGTTCAAGTGGATTATGTCCACCTACATCTGCTTTAAACGCACCACCTAAGATTGCTATGTCACTGATTGCATACATATTATTCAACTCGCCCATAGCGTCTACTAAAATCATGTCAGTATCAAACTCTTGACTTTGAGAGAATCTTGAAAGTGTTAACGAATTTTTTTGTGCATAACTTTGCATCAATTTGTAAACACTCTCAAATCTCTCCGGATGCCTTGGAACCACTATCAGCTTAGCGTTTCTATATTTTTTGTACTCTACAAATGATTTTAGAACACTTTCTTCTTCGCCGTCATGTGTACTTCCAGCAACAATACACTCTTGCTCTGGCTTTTTATACTCTTTTGTCTTAGTAATTTTTGCTGCTAATTTTATATTTCCGATTACTTCAATATTTTTAGCACCCAAAGCCAGAAAACGGTTTTTATCAGCCTCACTCTGTGCATATATAATTTCTACATATCCTAAAAGTTTTTTGTAAAACCAGGCAAATTGTAAATATTTTTTGACGCTTTTTTCAGATATGCGAGCATTTAGCAGGATGACTCTTGTACCTCTAGCTACTGCAACACTAAAAAGCATATACCAGAACTCTGCTTCTAAGACTACAAGTATCTTTTGTTTTTTTATCCAAAAAGGCAAAAACATCTCATAAGGAAGATATCGAACCTCTGCATCATATTTTTTAGCTTCTGCATGTCCTGTGTGAGTAATGGTAGTTATTTTTATATCTCTTTTCCCCAATACATCCAGTATCGGCTTCAAAGCTCTTGCTTCACCGAGTGAACATACATGGAACCATATGCCGTCAGATTTTTCAAATCTTGCATTTTTAAAAAGAAAAAAACGGGCTGGAATTGATTGTTTATATTTTTGTTTAAAAGAGAGGTACACTAAAAGTGGAAGTGCTACAAGATAGAGCACAACACTTAAAATGTAATAGAGTAGAGTAAACGGCTTCAAGCCCTATTCTTCAACTGCTTCCATGTAGAGAATACGGCCACAATGTGGACATGTTGTAATCTCTTCAGCTTTAATAACATCTGCATATATTTTATCATTGATTATCATGTGACAACCCATACAAGCCTGATCTTCAACTGGAACAACAGTACTGTTTTTAGCCCAACGACGAATCTTTTGATAAAAAGCCAAACCTTTTTGGTTCATAGTTCCAAGAAGTCTTTCTTTTACTACAAATACTTCTTGTCTTTCTTTATTAATAATTTCTAGTTTTGCATCAACTTCAGCTTTTACAGCTTCAAGATTTGAGTCTATCTCTTGTAAAGATATTTTTGCAGCTTCAATCTGGTCTTTTTTAGCTGCAATTATTTTTTCTAGTCTATGTATTTCTTCATTAGCAAAAGTTACTTGCTCTTTTGCTATCTCTTCTTCAAGCTGTAAAGATTTCATCTCTCTTTCTGTCTTAATCTCAGAACTTTTTCTAGAGTTATCTTCTAATTTATGTGAAAGTTCCGCTAAATGCAATTCATTTTTATGCTTTTTAACTTCTTCTTCCTTAATTTCCTTACTTAAATTATCAATATCTGAATCTATACTCTCTTTTTTTGCAAGAGCTGCTTCATATTTATAGTTAGCTTCATCAATTTGAGGTTCAAAAGCATCGATCTCTTTGTCTACTTTTGAAAGGTCGATTAACTGCTTAAGATGCTGGTTCATTGGTCTCCTTTGGTGTTTCTCGTTTATGCCATGTATACCATAAAAGTTACTAAATGTATGTGAATGGATTATCTGATGATGAAATTATAACTTCTAAACCTAAATTTTTCAAATGTTTTTCTAAAATTTGTGCAAAAAAGCGTTCACTCTCATAATGACCTATATCAATTAGCGACAAATTGATACTTTTTGCTTCCATTGCATCATGATATTTTACATCACCGGTCAAGAAACAGTCTGCATCAATTGAGCGCATCAATGAACATCCAGAGCCCGTTGTTAAAGCAACTCTTTTTACTGTATCACTGCACTTAACACACCTTGCATGCGGAAGTCCAAATGCAGATGCAACTTTTTTTGAAAATGTATCAAAATCTTCATTGACATCCAAATACGCAACAAATCCATCTTTTTGAGATATCTTATAGCCTAAAACTTCCGTAGCTACAAATTCGTTTAGATGAGTCTGATCAAAATTTGTGTGCATTGCTATATTTGATATGTTCTTTTTAATCATTTTTTGAAGTAGATTTGCCGGATATTTACTGAATTCTAACTGTTTTAATCCTCCAAATATTAATGGATGATGAGTAATCAATAAAGTATCATCATCAAGTGAATCAATTAAATTTTCATCAACATCAATACTAACAACTACCTTTTTTACATCTAATGAAAAGTCACCAACCAAGAGACCTGAGTTGTCCCATGATTCTTGCAGTTCAAAAGGTGAAAGTGTGTCAAGAAATTTGTATATATCTAGAATCTTCATTGTTTTATTTTCCTGTTAATTTTTCAATCTCTTCTTTAGCTTCAGTAAATTCAGGATTTATTTCAAGCGCTTTTTTATACATTTCAATAGCTTCCTCATCTCTTTGCATGTCAACGAGAAGATTTCCGTAGTTGTAGTATGTTATAGGGTTTTTATCATCTATTTCCAATGAAGCATGTAAGTGCATTTTAGCCGATGTGAATTCACCGTTTTTTCTATAAATGGAAGCCATAGCGTTATGAATAAACTCATTATTTCCGTCCAAAAATAAGGCATCTTTATAGTATTTCAATGCTTCTTGATCATCGTTCTGCTGCTGTAAAATATAAGCTATTTTAAACAGAATATCAGGATTGTTTGAGTCTTTTGCATTCGCTTCATTTAAAAATGCCAAAGCTTTTACTTTATCATCATCTTCAAAAGCTTTATTTGCTTTTTCTACTAAAGCCTCTGGAGAAAACGGAGAAAAGGCAACAGCGCTTTTTTCTTGGCTGTCATTAACTTCATCACCTGTTTCTTCTGGATCTTGAAGTGTTTGTATATGCTCATAAATTTTAAATGCAAAAAAAGCGGATGCTCCAAGCATGAGTAGTTGAAATATTGTCATTGTGTACCTTTAAATAATTTTTTGTTTAGAAGAGAAACCAATTGAAGCGGATCAACCTGAACTCCGCCAACACGGGCAGCAAAATGCAAATGAGGACCCGTCACTCTCCCGCTATTACCGGATAAACCTATAATATCAGCTTTTTTAACTCGTTCCCCTTTTTTTACATTAAACCCACTCATGTGAAAATAACATGTGTAAATCCCTTCCCCATGGTCAATAATCACAGTGCCGCCAGAGTAAAATCTATCTTTTGCCAAACAAACAACACCGTCATTACTGGCCATGATTGGAGTTCCAACTTTTGCACGAAAGTCTGTCCCGCTGTGAAAGCCGTTAAGAGTGTTGTTGTAGATTCTTGCCTTGCCAAAATCGCTTGTTATTGCACTCTCAAGAGGCATGATGAACTTTGAGTTTATATAGCTTTTATTCTCTACATGGTTGTAGATTTTCATAGCTTCATTATACTCTTTAGCAATTCTTTTTTGTACTTTTTTGTCAGTAGGATTTACTTTTGATTTATTGACAATGATGGTTTCTTTTTCATAGTTTCCGTCTTTTATATCAATAAACATACTTTTACTTTCATTAGCACCATTCTTTTTATAAATAACTTCTATCTTTTTTTGCGTTGGTTTTGCATAGTAGCTGATAGGGATAAGTGCAAACATTTTTGTCTTATCACTTGGATTTTGAAATATTTTATATCTGTTTTTGTCTAAAAGTACATATTCATATTTTAAACTTGAATCTTTCTGAAACTCAATATACACTGTTTTCCCATTTGAAACAGTTTCATTAAATATGTTTGCATTAAAAGCCCAAAGCGATGATATTAAAAACAGTAAAACAAATATATATCTCATCAATAATCCTTCTTTGCCCTTTCTACATCTCGCTTCATATCTTTTTCTTTCATATCCTGCCTTTTATCATGAAGCTGTTTTCCTTTTGCAATCGCAATCTGAATTTTTATAATATTTCTATCATTAAAATAAAGCTGTAGCGGGACAATCGTGTAGCCGTCTCTCGTTACTGCCTTATACATCTTTTCTAGCTGCTTTTTATGCAGAAGCAGTTTCCTACTTCCTCTCTCCTCGTGGGAGTAAAAATGGTGGGTAGTTTCAAGTCTTCCGATATGGGCATTAAATAAAAAAGCTTCATCTTTCATAAAACGAATAAAACTGTCTTTCAAGTTCACTCTCTTTGCCCGAATCCCTTTGACTTCACTTCCAAGAAGCACTAACCCAGCCTCAAATTTTTCTTCTAAAAAATAATCAAAATAGGCTTTCTTATTTTTAGCTATTGTTTCACCCATTATTTGATTTTCCTTATTTTGTTTTTCATATTATATCTGTATTTCATTTATGATATTATTTTTATCTATTACCAAGTTTTAATATTAATTTAGATAAACTGCTTTTGCTCAGATACCATTGAGTATCAAGAGGTGGCTTTCGTCTAGCCTTATAGGCGAACAACTTTAAAACCATTCACAATTTTCAAGTCTATTATCACTCTTATTTGAGTAGCTTTCTAATTTTCTTTGAAAAGCATCTCTTTTGTTCTGATTATCTATATAAAAACTTGTTACTACATAAGAGCTATTTGTAGTACCTATTTTTTGTAAAATAACTGCAAAATTATCATTAAAAGCCCACAAATACAGTCTAATTTTATGATTATCCTCATAGTGATAAAAATATTTTATTCTAGAATTTTCATGATTTAAAATTATTGGTTTAATCCAATTTATTCTACAAGCTCTTGGTTTATCAATTCTTCTTATTCCTCTATCTTTTCTGCTAATTACATGCCAAAATATTTTTTCCTTATTGATTGTTACTTCAATATCATCTGACATCGGGTCAATGTATATCTGTTCTGACAAATAAGTTCTACTTTCTACAAAATCATTTTTAAATATTTTATATAGTAGCTCAATAATTTCATCATCATTTTTATTATCTAAATTTACAACAACACTAAACATTCAGTTAGTCCTTGTATGTAATTTATAGATATGAAATTTTTCTTCCCATTGTGGTATAGAGAAAGCAAGTGAAAAGCCACTTAAATCTTCTATTTTTTGAATTATATAGTTTTTTATTTCACTTTTTTTTTCTATATCTTCCCTATTTTTATAGCCTATTGCGCCTATAATTATATCTGCTAATTGCATTATTTGGGATTCATGAGAGTGTATGATGGTAAAATCGACAACAATATCACTTTGAAATTTATTGTGTATGACTTCTTTTAATTTTTTTGCTCTTTTACCACCTTTTGTATCTTTATAATCAATAAAAACATTGTATTCATTTTGTGGTCTTAACAAATGTAATAAAGTAAAGTAATACATTTTGTAGTAAAACTTATCAACTTCTCCATCATTATAGATATCATGATTAAGATTTGATTTTCCCATAACAACTTGTGCATTAAATTTCAAATCGATACTTGAAAAAAAGAATTCTAGTAATTCATCATAGAATACTTTTTTATTGTTATTTAGCTTTGTCCACTTTAGCTCACAGTTTGCATTGTGTTTATGTTTTAGGTGTTTTATATATCTATTGACATATTCTACTTGTTCACTAGGACAAATAATACCACCTATAACCATTAAGTCTGATGTATCACTATATGTGTGGTTGCTTTCATCGCAGAATATTTTATAGTTCATTTACCAAGTCCTTCAATTTTCTTCTTTTACTATTTTATTATATTCTTCTAATCCAGTTTTTCTGATAGTTTCAAATAGTTTACTAAGTTGTTCTAAATCATTTATAATATCATTATAAATTTTCAATTGTTTTTCATCAAAAACTTTATGCTTTATAATTTCTACAGGTTTTCTATCAAGTAATTCAATAACCGTTTTTTGTACTGTTAACATTAAAAAAATATTTCCATGTAGTCTATATAATAATTCTGATTCATTCTTATCAATATATCTATGTATTTCTTTAGTTACCAATAATTCTAAAATATCTTTTAATAACTGTTCATATAAATTTAAATTTTGCTTTGACATAGGTTCTTCACCCAAGAATATTTTTCTATAAATATTAGATTTATCATAAAAAAATCCTATTCTAATAATAGCATTATGAGTAAGTGCAATTATTTTATCTTTTTTATCCACAACAATATTTATATATGAATTTCGTAAATTTATCATAGCAACAATTGAAGCCAATAAAGCTGACATTGCTATCATATACGGAGCAACCAATTCAACATCTATTGGTATAAAATTATAAAAAGTATTTGATACAAGAAATATCATCAGTATTAATATTACAAATAGTGTAGCTTTCAAATTTTTCATAGTAAGAAATTGATCAACCCACTTTCCCACCTTACTTCTTATCGAATATATCATTATTAAAAAGAGTATAAATATTACTGCATGTATATTATTAGTTATAAAACTATTTATTGGATCATGCACCTAAATACTCCTCATACAACTCAAACAAAAATTCTATTCGTTCTTTGTCATTTTTGAAGGTTTTGTTTGTGTAGCATTTGTCTACTGCTTTGTCTAACTCTTGGTGGGCTTTTTTGAGGGTTGGTGGCATGGCTAGTGGGTTGTATAGGTCGGCTAGTGAGCTTTCTTTGAAACTCTCTCTGACCTCTAAAACTTTTTTTGCTTTTTCTTCTACATGTAGTCTGTTTTTTTCGCTTACATTTTTTGGGAATGGGTAGTTGTTATAAACCAACTCATTTGAATATCTGTAATCACTTTTTATTCTTCCACATGTATATTTCACCCATGTCATGTGCATAAGTGAAGTTAAAATTCCAAAATGCGATAAAGAATCTGTAGGAATTATACTTGTTGAATTATTTGCTATGTACTCTTCATTAAAAAATCCTATTGGTATATAAGTTCTATTTTCTGATGAATGTAATGGAATCAATACAAAATCACTTTTTGGTTGTCTGTTTTCTCCAAAAAGTGTCGGGTACTCTGCAAGTTTTTTTGTTGCTTCTCTTGTACTTTCTTCTCTTAGTTTTTTTACATTTTCTATGCGTTGCTTCACCAAAGGCATTGTTTTTAAATCACTTAGTGACAAATTTCCAAGCCATAGGCACCATCTATTTTTTCCATTTAAATATTCTCTTGCACTAAGTAAAGGTCTTATATATTTTTCTGCTATTGGTTCATAAACTAGAAGTTCTGCTTTTTCTTCATCTGTCAGTAAAAAGTTTCCACCGTCATTTGGCATACTTCCAAAAGAGATGTTTGGTGCATCACAAATCGGTTTTCTTCTTTTTTCGATTACAATATCATCCCCCTCAACCAAATAAGGATTGATATTTTTCACATTTTTTTCAAGTGCATGACCTTTTATGTCTTCATATTCATAAATCTTTTTATTGTCGCTGTCAAAGTTTGCAAAACCGACTATTATTACATGTACAGCTGCGTTTGCTTTGGCTTCGTTGCTCCAGTTGAAAGTCTGGTGTGCGAAATGGATTTTGATTTTATAGTTGTCAAAGAGTTCCTTCCAAAGGATTCCGACTTGTTCCCCTTGAGCGATTGAATTTGTGGAAACAAATGCTGCTTTTATGTTTGTGTTTTGAATGTAACGTGCAGCTTTTAAATACCAAGCCGTAACATAGTCTAAAACACCTGCACCTTGAACCTTGCCAAAGATTTTTTTCATATCTTCTTTTTGTTCTTTGCTTTGAAGCTGTTTGCCTATAAACGGCGGATTCCCAAGAATGTAGGAGAGTTTATCTTTAGAGATGACCTCTTCCCACTCTACATGTAAAGAGTTTCCATGTACGATATTTGCCGATTTTTTCAGAGGAAGTCTCACGAAATACTGCCCGAAATACTCGCTTATCATCATGTTCATCTGATGGTCTATGAGCCACATGGCAACTCTTGCGATTTGTGCAGGGAACTCTTCGTACTCGATGCCGTGAAACTGGTCGACATCACACCAGACTATGGCGTCGATATCTAAAACGCTTTCTACATGTAAGACTTTTAGTATCTCAAACTCCAGTTTTCTTAGTTCTCTATAAGCCAAGATAAGAAAGTTTCCGCTTCCGCATGCAGGGTCAAAAAAGTTGAGAGTTGAGAGCTCTTTGTGAAATTCTTGCAGCTTGTTTTTGTTTTTCTTCACTTTTTCAAATCTTACATGTAAGTCATCTAAAAACAACGGTTTTATGAGTTTTAAGATATTCGCTTCACTTGTATAGTGAGCGCCTAGATTTCGTCTGTGGGCTTTGTCCATGATGGACTGAAAAAGTGAGCCGAATATTGCAGGAGATATTTTGCTCCAGTCAAGATAGCAACATTCCAAAAGAGCCTCTCTCATCTGAGTATTAAAAGCGACTATCGGCAAGAACTCTTCAAACAGTTTTCCGTTTACATAGGGAAATGCGTTTATTGCTTCATCAAGATTTTTGAGTCTTTTGTTTTGTGGAGTGTTGAGTACCTGATAGAGTTCCGCAATTTTACTTCCGACATCGCTTCCGTCTTCATGAGTTCTATTTTCTATAAACTCTGTAAAAATTCTTTTTTCAAAAATGGATGTGTCTTCTGCAAAAAGCAAGAAAAGAAGCCTCACTAAAAAATGTTCCAGCGGATGTCCGTCATAACCTGTATCTTTGAGCGCATCATGAAGTTTTCCCATGAGCAGTGCGGCTTTAATATTTATGGGGTCTTCTGCAACAACTTTATGCTTCGTGTAACCTGCTATAAAACCAAAGAGGTTGATATTTTTGTAGAGTTCGTTGATGTGAAATTCGTGTGTCGTGGCTTCTTCTAAATCATAAAGTCTAAATATTTCAAAATCAGAGATTAAGATGTACTTTGGAAGTTCTGCTTCTTTTAAACCCGGAAAATAATCCATAGCCTGAGTATAGGCTTTGTCTAAATCTTTTCCTTTTGATTTGTGCTCAACTAAAAGCGTACCTTTCCAAAAAAGGTCAATCCGCCCTCTTTTTTCGCCAAGCTTTTTAACAGGCTCTTCAAATGAAGCAACTCGTTTTCTGGTTATACCAAAAATATTGAAAAAGTCATTCCAGAAACTTTGTGATTCTGCATGTTCTCTCTCTTCACTCTCCCACTCTTTTGAGAAGTTTATCGCTCTATTTTTTATCTCATTCCAACTTAATGCCATTTAGTTCATTTCTTTGATTTTAAAAAAACTGCTTCCGCTTCCACTGAAATGCCAGCCATGTTTATAATGATTTTTTAACTCTTTATACTCTTGAAGTGCAGGTTTAAACAGGTCATTTGCTTCGCTTGCATTCATATTTTTTAA
>FLOH01001572.1_pt1 | contig 15981 bp, 12 predicted proteins | sample 756751 | NCBI WGS metagenome assembly FLOH01 (sample SAMEA4026879, study PRJEB14308) | marine metagenome | biome: coastal water; material: water | depth 74 m
CACACCACGCATCGTCATGCAGATCCGACGAGACAAGTCCGGTGGTGGTTGCGGTTGATTACTGTCAAGGGGTGGTGGAATTCGAATACCAATTCTTAGGGTCCATAGTCCGGATTGGGTCAAAACCCGCTGTCGGGGCCACCCTATTTTCACGACCGCTATAGCCCCTATAACCGGAAGTCAAAATTGAAAAGATGGATTTTGAAGGCTTGATGTCCGCTCGACCCTCAGCTACGGTCATGGATTAGAGGGTGGTTAAAACCGCCGCTTATAGCCAAGACCGGTCATATAGACAAATCTAATATGCGGAGTTACTAGGGCGTGCAAGCCGCAATTTCGCACCTCACGATACCAGCAAGTGGGGTCCGTCCGTGGCATCTGAAGCGGAAATTAGAAATAGTCTTCTTTCTGCCCTCAGCAACCGGCCGGCCCATGGCAAATATGCGGCAATTATCCAGGGTTTAAGCCGCCGCAAAGCGGAACGGGTCTTCGGAATTGATCGGCGTAAGGTAGATAAAATGTTGGTGTTTTCAGAGCCTACCTATATGAGTCCCATTTAACGCAGGTTGGTATAATTCGACAATGCCGATAGTGAACCACTGTCATTTTCTTGGCAACTTCCTTTGCCGCCAAGAAAAAAACCATGCATTCGGCCTAATTACGTTTGCGAGATGGCGCTCATTTTTTCAAAAAGTTGTGCAACGGCTTCAGCGCCTGGATCATTATGTCCGCTTAATCGATCTTCCGAGATATAGCTTGCCCTGCCAGCTTTGGCCTTGAGTATCTGGGCCGTAAAATCGGCACCTTGCCGGGCTGCTTTAGCAGCGGCAGAAAAACCATTAGGCAGGGCGTCCAGCGCTGGGGTCAGTGCATCAATCATGGTCCGATCGTCAGGTCTGGCACCCCCAACCTCCTGCACCCGTAATACCCCGGCCTTCAAGGCCTCCACATTGGACATTCCTGAAGACATGGCATCCCCCACTGCTGAGAAAAAGATAGCCAGAAGAACCCCGGATGATCCTCCCATAGTCTGGCTTAACTCAAGCCCGATAGCACGGTAAAGCTGGGTAAGATCGGCAAGCGGCAAGCGGTCAATTGATTCCTTGAGGGCCCGTGCCGCCCCGGCGAGCGTCGAGCCGGTATCACCATCACCCGAATAGGTATCAAGCGTGTTCAATTCTGTCTCTGCCTCAATGAACGCATCGCAGCAGTGGGTCACAAATTCGGCCATTGCGGCGTCTTTTGAGGGGATCGGCTTAATCGGAGTCAGGCCGTCTGGAAGAGGACGAATACGAGGCGCATCGATGTGGTTGCAGCCCGGCCAATCGCGCAGTGAAACTGGCACCTGCAACAGGGTGAGGTCTTCCGAACTGACAGGCAAGATCGAAATCGAAAAGCCGCGCATATCCAAAGATGTCATTAATGCCGCCGGACCAATCATGTGCTGGATGCCGTCAATCACGTCAGACTTCGCCAGTTCTTCAGCCAATACGGACATTTCTAGCGGCGTTGCCCCACCGAGGTTGTTAAGCAGCGCCACTTTGGTGCCCTCGCCAGCACTTGGTTTAAGTCGTTCGAGCACTATGGCCATGGCATCGTGAGCGGTGGTGAAATCAACAAGTTCAACACCGGACTCTCCATGGATACCCAAACCCAGTTCAGCCTTACCTTCCTGAATTCGCGTTTCCTTGGGAGAGCCGGGCACGGTGCAAGTATCAAGTGACATACCAATACTGGCCACATTACCGATAATGCGTTGCGCTGCTTCCGTCACTATTTCCAGATCGGCGCCATCTTCAGCCAATGCCCCGGCAATCTTGTGGACAAACAACGTGCCTGCTAATCCGCGTGCCTGAGGCAAGTCTGGCAAGGCAATGTCATCATCCACGATCACCATTGAAACCTTGATCCCGTACGCCCGCGCCCGCTCTGCGGCCAAACCGAAATTCAGCCGGTCTCCTGTGTAGTTTTTAACAATTAGCAGGCAGCCCGCCGGACCGGAAACTGCCAATATCCCCGCTAATACCGCATCAACCGAAGGCGATGCAAAAACGTCGCCGCAGACAGCGGCTGTCAACATGCCCGCACCCACAAAACCCGCATGGGCCGGCTCATGCCCCGAACCACCACCCGAAACCAGCGCCACCTTGGATTTATCCCAATCTTCGCGCACAATAACCTTAATAAATGGAAAGCCATCCAGGCGCGCCAGGCGGCCACCAGCCGTACACAGAGCACCATCTATGGCTTCGGTTACCAGGGATTCTTTGCTATTTATGAACTGAGACAAAATTACTCTCCTTATTTCAAACGGTCGCCATTGGCATCAAAATAGAGCGGGTCTAGCGGGCTGATAGCAATGGTATCGCCCTTTTTCAGCGTGGTATGGGGGTCAGTCAGAGTCATCAATTCCGCACCGTTTGCTTTAAGGTGCAGACGCGTCTGATCGCCCAGGCGCTCGACCCGAACCACTTCAGATTCCACCCCTGAACCAAGAAGGATGTGCTCGGAGCGCAGACCGATACTGGCGGCCTTGTCAGGAGCGCTGGGGAAAGTGTCCGCTGGCAGAATATTCATTTTTGGCGAACCAAGACGGCCAGCAGCATAAATACTAACCGGATTTTCATAGATCTCCCGCGGCGGGCCAAACTGTACCAACTTCCCATTGTCTAGTACACCGACATGGGTGGCCATGGTCATTGCCTCGACCTGGTCGTGTGTCACGTAAAGCATGGTGGCACCCAGGCTGGATTGAATGCGTTTTAGTTCGATACGAAGATCCGAACGCAACTTGGCATCAAGCGAACTGAGTGGCTCGTCCATTAGATATACCTGTGGACTGCGCACCAAGGCCCGTCCTATCGATACCCGCTGCATCTCACCACCCGAAAGCTCAGTGGCTTTGTTGTCAAGCTTATGTGAGATTTGCAGAGTTTTGGACACCTCATCAACCTTGCGCGTAATCTCATCGGCCGGAGTGCGCAGTATTGGGGACCTCAGCGGAAAGGCAAGGTTGTCGCGCACAGAAAGATGCGGATAGAGCGAATACTGCTGAAACACCATCGCCACATTACGCTGGGCTGGCATCTGGCTAACAACATCCTGACCATCAATAAGTATTTGACCCTCATCGGGTTTATCCAAACCTGAAATCACTCTTAACGTGGTGGTTTTCCCTGCGCCAGTAGGCCCAAGCAACACCACGAACGAACCATCGGGCACGGTCATGGTAACCCCATCCATTGCCACTTGGCTGCCAAAGGATTTCGATACATTTTGCAGACGGACTTCAGCCATTTCCCAGCACTCCTTTGTTGGCTTCAGAAAGCAGCGCCTTGCCTGTAGAATCATCAAAAAGGGTAATCGTGTTCGGGTTGAAATCCAGTCCAACTGTTTCCCCAACTTTCGCGGTCTGTGTCGCAAGCACCCGCGCTTTTAGTATCCCGCTGGGAGTATCCAGTGTGACAATCTGAGTGGTGCCGAGATATTCTGTTGCGATTACGCCACCGCGAAAACTGCTATTGTCATTCAATGAGGAATGCTCAGGGCGCACACCAAGCACCAGATCCCCCGACGCGTTTTGTAGCTGTGCTGGGATATCAAAGGGGTGATTGTTCAGAAGAATAGAAGTGTCTCCTTTAGTCACTGTGCCGTTAAAGCGCAGAAAATTCATGCTGGGTGAACCGATGAAATCAGCCACAAACATTGTGGCAGGCCAGTCATAAATTTCCTGTGGAACACCAAACTGTTCGACGCTGCCTTGATTCATGACCACAATTTTGTCACCCATTTGCATGGCTTCAAGCTGATCGTGAGTGACATAAACTGTGGTGGCACCCATTTGATCGTGCAGGGCGCGCAGTTCAAGGGCCATATGCTCGCGAAATTCGGCGTCGAGCGCGCCGAGCGGCTCGTCCATTAAAAACGCTTTCGGTTCCCGCACAATCGCGCGTCCAAGTGCGACGCGCTGCCGGTCCCCGCCTGACAGCCCACTAACGGGTTTGTTCAGAATGTTTTCTATCCCCAGGATTTCAGAAACCATAGCCACTTTGGCTTTGATCTGCGCTCTGGGCATACCTTGGCTTTTCAGAGGGTAGCTAATATTTTTCCGAACATTCATGTGCGGATAAAGCGCAAACATCTGGAAAACGAAAGCAATATCACGTTCTGCAGCACGTTTTTGCGAGACTTCTTCCCCGTCAATAAATATCTCACCAGCAGTAGGTAGCTCGAGCCCGGCTATCATTCGCAAGGTTGTCGTCTTGCCGCAACCTGAAGGGCCGAGCAACATAAAAAACTCGCCATCTTCCACCGTGAAGCTGGAAGATTTCACGGCTGTGAACTCGCCAAAATCCTTGCGAAGATTCTGGATGATTATCTGTGCCATGAATTATTCCTGGAAATGGCTGACGATGATGAACATCACCGTGCCTGTTAGTGTGACAACGAAGGAATAGCTAAACGCGACCAGCCAGAAGGGCTGCATCAACATGAAGACACCAAGAGCAATTAAAGCTGACGCCAACATTTCCCATGCACCGCGGCGAAATTGCCGTAAACCATTGATGAAATCACTCATTTACGCACCGCCCCGAAAGTGATTCCGCGTAAGAGATGTTTGCGCAACAAGATGGTAAATATCATGACAGGAAGCAGGAAGATTGTCGCCCCGGCTGCGACGGCGGGCCAGTCCTGTCCGCCGAATCCAATGATAGTCGGAATGAATGGTGGTGCTGTCTGCGCTTGCCCTGACGTAAGAAGAACCGCAAACGCGTATTCATTCCACGCAAAGATCAGGCAAAAAATTGCGGTAGATGCGATGCCTGTGGCAGCCTGTGGCAACACCACTTTGTAGAAAGCCTGAAAGCGGGTGTAGCCATCGATCAGTGCTGCTTCTTCATATTCCAGCGGAATTTCATCCATAAACCCCTTGAGCAGCCATACCGATAGCGACAGGTTCACCGCTGTGTAGAGCAGGATCATGCCCAAATGGGTGTCACTCAACCCAAGTTGGCGGTACATCAGAAAGATTGGAATAGCGACCGCAATGGGAGGCATCATACGGGTGGACAGAATAAAAAACAGCAGGTCATCCTTGATCGGAACCTTGAAGCGTGAAAAAGCATATGCTGCCAGCGTTCCCAGAAAGATCGACAGAAATGTAGATCCAAAACCAATAATCATCGAATTCGTAAGCCGTTGTACGTAGCGAGACGGGCCAGCAATGACCATATTCTTGTCACGAACGATCTGCTCATACCAATTGGACGGCTCCGGTAGGGTATCTATCATATTTGGCGTGATGCGGGTCTGGGTCGTAAACAGGTTTACATACCCTTCAAGGGTCGGCTGAAACACCACCTTTGGCGGATAGGAGATTGAATCCTCGGGAGATTTAAACCCAGTAGCGATGATCCACAACAGCGGCATAAGTGAAACCACTGCATAGGTAATAACCAGCAGGCCAGCAATCCATTTTTGTCGAAGTGACGGCTCGGTAACAGAAAATCCGCTCATCTTTCTTTCACCTTGTTAAGAGCTTTGACATAGATCGAAGCTAGGCCAAAGATCGTCACAAAAAGGATCACCGCATAAGCCGAAGCATAACCTGTACGCCACTTCTCAAAGGCCTCTCGCTTGAGATTGATCGAGGTTAACTCGGTGATCGATCCGGGACCGCCACCGGTAAGTTGCACCACCAGGTCGAACATCTTGAAGTTCTCAATGCCGCGAAAAAGAACAGCCAGCATCAAGAACGGCAGTACCATGGGGATAGTGATGGTCCAAAACTGGCGCCATTTGCTCGCTCGATCACATTCCGCCGCTTCATAGATCGAGTCCGGGATCGAACGCAGACCTGCAACACAGATCAACATGACAAAGGGCGTCCACATCCAGGTATCCACAATCACAATGGCCCAGGGGGCCAGGTCAACAGACCCAATCATAGAAAAAGACGACGGGTCCAAACCGGAAAAGAACCCGACCACATAATTAAACAACCCTATTTGCGGTTGATAAAGGAAGGTCCAAAAATTACCAACAACGGCGGGTGACAGCATCATCGGCAGAACGATCAATGTGGTCCACAGATCGTTACCCTTGAATTTTTTGTTGATCAGATAGGCTAGTGCAAAACCAATCAGCACCTGTAAAAACAACGTCCAAAATAGGAAATGCGCCGTGGCTTGCATTGTCTGCCAGATGTCTGGATCTGACAGAATGCGTTCGTAGTTTTGCAAACCTGTCCATTTGACAACCGCACTCATGCGGTTAACCCGGAAATTCGTAAAGCTCAGCCAGATCGTCCACATCAGCGGGAAGATATTAATCGCCAACAACAAAAATATGGTCGGTGCAACAAATATCCACGCTATGGCCCGGTCAGACAGGCCTGTGATTTTTTTAGCAATATTAGGGGGGGTCGCCTTGGCGATACCGTCCACAGCTTTCCCGGACATAAGAAGTTCCTAACACGTTGTCGGGTCGCATTTTAAAGGCTGGGGTGCCGTTGCAATCGATTGGGACGAGGCAAGCCCCGTCCCAACTGACTGTTTGACAATTTCCGCCCAATAGTCAGGCAGAAAAAAATTTGCCAGAATTACAGCTTACCTTCGTCCTTGAACACTTCAATCCAGTCCTTGACCAGACCATCAAGTGCTTCTTTAGCTGTACCTTTCCCGGCAATCACATAATTGTGCACCCGCTTTTGCATCGCTAACATCAATGAGGCATATGCGGGTTCTGCCCAAAAATCCTTCACAATTGCCATCGAGTTGAGGAAAGCCTGATTATAAGGCTGCTTGGTTGGGTAGGATGGGTCTTCTACAACCGAGCGCATTGCAGAGGCACCACCCATCTCTGTCCATTTGGCCTGGGTTTTCGGCTTGGCAAACCACTTGATGTAATCAAGGGCAGCAGCTTTCTCGTCAGTATTTGCGACTACTGAAATTCCTTGTCCACCAAGCTGGGCAAAATGTCCGCCAGGCCCCGGAGGGTTGGCAAAGTATCCAGTGCGCTCACCTCCGACATTCGGGTCGGCATTTACGCCTGGCCAGATGAAGGCAAAGTTCATTTGCAACGCAACCTGACCGGATTTGTAAGCGTCAATGGTTTCGGACATGTACCAGTCAGACGAACCTGGAGGTGTGCAGCAATCGTAAAATTCCTTGTAGAACTCAAGCCCCTTCACAGCGCCGGCCGAGTTCACAAAGCCCTTCATATCATACGGCTTTTTCGGGTTCTGATACTTAAAGCCGTAATTGTAGAGCGCGTTAGTTACGCCCATTGTAATACCTTCGGAACCACGCTCGGTGTAGATTGCGGCACCATAGACTTTTTTGCCATCAATCACCCGGCCCTGGAAAAATGCTGCAATGTCCTTTAGCTGCACCTGATCTTTCGGCACGCCAAGCTCATAACCATATTTTTTCTTGAACTCTGCCTTAAGCTCCGGCTTGGAAAACCAATCCTTGCGATAGGTCCAACCGACCACGTCAGCATATGCCGGTAGCGCCCAATAGTTAGGAGTATTTTTTGGCCACTCTGCATATCCGGTCACCGTTGCGGGAAGGAAGTCCCCCATGGAAATGCCGTTGGCTTTGAAAAAATCATTCATCTTGACGTACTGGCCATTTTCCGCGGCACCGCCGATCCACTGGCTATCGCCGATCATTAGATCACACAGCTTTCCGCCGGAATTGAGCTCATTGAGCATGCGGTCTGCAAAATTAGGCCACGGCACAAACTCGAAATTCATTTTGACCCCGGACTCTTTCTCAAAATCCTTACTGAGTTCAATGAGTGCATTGGCCGGGTCCCATGCAGCCCAACAAAGGGTGAGTGATTTAGCAGAGGCCCCGCTGGCTCCCACACTGCTTATGGCTGCCACAGCGGCCGCCAATACGAATTTTGAAATTTTCATGATATCCTCCCAAATTAGACTACGGCACACGGCCGATACTTGTAACTCTCGCGCATTTTCAAACATAATTTATGCAAACGTTATGAGTCAACGACTCTTTGATGCACGTACGTCATTTGTGGTAATCATCAATCAAGCAAGAATAAACTGGGAATTTAAGTACCTTCTAATTGTGCATTTTCGGGCATATTTTCCCTCAATATAATTTCTATCCGTATTCTCTCTTGCGACTCTACGTGACTCATTTGTGTGATTTTTGCCCGAAGCAGCCGGATCGAACTGCGCACCAAATGACCAATATCCTGGTTAATCACAGCATCTATAGAACCATCGACTAGGCGGGCGCGGGTATGTGATGTCAGTTCGTGGCAAATGATGACGATTTGTTGCGCCATACCCAGCTCATCAACCACCTGCATGATCTTGAAAATGTCATGATGCATTAAATAGACACCGACCACAGGAGACTGGCTTTGCAGGGCTGTTCTGACGATCTTTTCCGAGCGTAGCGGGTCGCCATAGGTTTCCATCGAAGGGGCTACCTTCAGGCGTTGTGAATATTTTTCCATGATCTTATCAAAGCCAAGCCGCCGTTCCTGGCTATCGCGAGATTTCATAATCTCGGTCAACACCAGTACAGTGCCTTGCCGCTGCCCGGTAAAGCGTGCCATCAACTGGCCAACCGTGCGCCCGGCGGCTTCGTTGTTGATGCCTACATAATAAACACCTCCCGCATTAGGTTGGTTAGAAACAAAGGCGACCACAGCCAGCCCTCTTGCTTCAAGACGTAATATGGCGTCGCGCACTTGAGGGGTCTCGGGAGCCATAATTGCCACTCCGTCAATCTCGTCGGCTGACAAATTGTCAAGATGCTCTGCAACTCGATGCGGATCGTTAGCCGGGGCATGGATTATTGACACGCTCATACGCTCATGAGTCAAAAACTGGCTGGTTTCGGCAATTTCATTCTGGATTAGATCGATGAATTCGTCTTCGTGATCCGGTAGCAGGAATACCAGTTTGTATTCCTTTCGGCGCGCCAGATTAGCCGCCGACATATCGCGGACAAAGTTTATCTCTTTGATTGCCCTTTGCACCCGGTCCGCTGTAGCTGGACGGACACCCGCACGCGCATTCAACACCCGATCAACAGTGGCCAGACTCACCCCAGCAGCAATCGCAAGATCTTTGGTTGTTGGCCTACCCATGCACCCCTCTTTTTAATTTGTTAACTTAATTCAACCAATTGAGGCACGTCAATCATTCGTAGAGACAGCAAGCTGGAAGAACACTTCAGTTTGATTTTAGTGGAGAAGGTGCATTTCCCCTTTGAACTGATTTACTTCAACAGTTCGACAGCTAAAGTTCTGATGGGGCTTTTTGAAATTCTTGACGAGGCGGTAGGTAATGGCAACGTGGCTTTAATCACGTGGTCCCACGAAGAAGAAGACGACAACATGGAAGAAAAATGGGTGAGAAATTTAGTAAAGGCCTTGAGAACGCCACGTTTGAACTTAACAAGAATTCTGTCTGATCTGTTCCCCTGCAAAAGCACATAGCCCCCGTTAACAGTAATTAACAAACTTCCGGTTTGGGTCAGGAGTGACGGTCAAGGGCAAGCAATTTTCACGACAGCTTGGCCCCCTACAAGCGGAAATGAAAATCTGGAATTTGGATTTTGCGCCTTTAATGTCCGGACTAGCCCATGTAAGCTGAAGTCAAATGAGGTTGGCTGTCACTTCCGGGTGTAGCCAAAAGCGGGTATCTACTTAGCCTCGAAGTCTGCAAGGAAGGGGGGGGAATTTGCGCAGCCGAAATGATGTTCTGGTATGTTGACATTGATATCTTGGTGGTAGATTTTGGATAGACGGCAATGCTTAAGGAGAGAAGCTCATGAGTCCTAGTAGATTCCCGCGATGGAGCTTGGGGCTGGTGATTATCTGTTTGCTTATCGCGGTGCCGTTCACCTATTTCCTGCGTTCCGGTCAACCGGATCATGTGAATCCGGCAGCGGGAATTCCCTTGCGGGCCACGCATGTGAGCCACAGCGATATTGTAAAAGGCCCATTTAAGAAGCCCCAAGACGTCACCCGCGAATGTCTCACTTGCCACAAGGGCGCGGCCAAGCAGGTCATGAAGACTTCCCACTGGAAGTGGGAATCCAAGCCGTTTGATATTCCCTGGCGCAGCGAGAAGGTCTCCATTGGCAAGATAAACCAGATCAACAATTTCTGTATCGGCACCCAGGGTAACGAGAATAAGTGCATGTCTTGCCATATTGGTTATGGGTGGGAAGACGGTCGTGAGGCGGCGCTGTCCAATCCGGAGAACGTGGACTGCCTGGCCTGCCATGCCGACACCGGTACGTATGGCAAAGGTGCTTTCGGCAACCCTGGCAAGGACGTTGACCTGCTGGAGGCCGCACGCAGCGTGCGTACACCCACCCGCGAAAACTGCGGCAAATGCCACTTTGACGGTGGTGGCGGTAATGGCGTGAAACACGGTGATCTGGATGAGAGCCTGTACTTCCCGCGCCATTCGCTTGATGTACACATGGGCGGAAAGAACAACATGCTGTGCATCGATTGCCACGTCACGAACGAGCATCAGATCAAGGGTCGCCTCGTCGCCGACAACTTTACGATCGAACCCGATGAACAGGTGTCGTGCGTGCAATGCCACAAGGGTAAGGTGCACGAGGACGAGCGCATCACCACGCATTTGAGCGCCGTGGCATGTCAAACATGTCACATCCCCACCATCGCGCGCGAAGAACCGACGAAGGTCACGTGGGATTGGTCGAAGGCTGGGGACGGCAACCGCGAGGAAGATCACTACGAATACCTCAAGATCAAGGGTGAGTTCACGTACAATAAAAACTTCGCCCCCACTTATCTGTGGTTCAACGGCAATAACGCTTACCGCTACTTGCTGGGTGACGAGATTGACAAGAAGGGCCTGACCTACATCAACAAACCTGACGGCTCGATCGGCGACCCCAAGGCGAAAATTTTCCCGTTCAAGGCACACACGGCGAAGCAACCCTATGACAAAATTTATAATTACCTGTTGCAACCCATCACCTCGGGAGAAGGTGGTTACTGGAAGGACTGGAGCTGGGATAAGGCGTTTGAACTGTCCACACCCATCACCGGCCTGAAATACAGTGGCCAATACGGCTTCACCAAAACCGTGATGTACTGGGCGACGACCCATATGGTCGAAAAAACGGATTCGGCGCTGCAATGCGCAGACTGTCATGACAGTGCGGCCAATCAGTCGACCAATTCCACGCGACTCGATTGGGCGGCACTGGGCTATCCGGGTGACCCCATTCTCTGGGGTGGAAGGAAACTGCCATGAGCCATTTCAGCCGCCCATGGGCCCTGCGCGCCAGTATCTCTTCACTCTTAACGCTGATATCGCTGACAGTTTTCGTGGTGTGGACAACCGTGGCTGCCGCGAAGCCGTTGCACCCCGATATAGCTTTATTGGATGCCCAGGGTGAAAACGTGTTGCACAGCGGCCAGTCTGTGTCGACCATGCAGACCTGTGGTCAGTGTCACGATACCGATTACATCGCCAAACACGCTTTCCACGTGGATCTTGGACTGAATAGTTTCGGCATGTCTCAAGAGAAATGGGACGGTGGCCTGGGCTATTTCGGTCACTGGGATCCGCTGAGCTACCGTTATCTCTCGCGTTCGGGTGATGAGTTGCTGGACTTGTCTACCTCCGGCTGGTTAATGACGCGGGGCGACCGTGTGGTGGGCGGCGGTCCCGCCACCACGTCGCGCAAAGGTTCGGCGTTGCTGGACGTCGTTCCTGATGCAACAAACCCCGAGGCGTCGTTGCTGGCTGATGACGGCAGCAACCTGCTTTGGGACTGGAAAGCCTCCGGCACCATGGAGGTGAATTGCTTCCTGTGCCATATCGCCAGGCCCAATCTGAAGGCCCGCAAACAGGCCATTAAAGATGGCTCTTTTGGCGCGGCCAATACCGCCACGCTCGAAGGACTGGGTATTGTCGAGCGCGCACCCGATGGCAAAGACTGGAACTGGAATAGCGCGGCCTTCCTTGCGACGGATTTGCTCGATAGTCAAAAACTCGGCATTCAAGACCCTACCAACGAGAACTGCGCAGCCTGCCATGGCTTGGCCCATCAAGGTGCCCGCGGTGCGCCGTTGCAGGTGAGCGCGTGTGATCCGTCGCAACCGCAGACGGCTTTAACCGGTCAGGTGATTTCGGGCCAACGCATGCACTTGTCCGGCATGAACCTGGCGGATAAGAACACCCTCAACCGGCCCTGGGACATTCATGCCGAACGTCAGTTGAAGTGCACCGACTGCCACCACTCGCGCAACAACCCGGCGCACGCCCGTGGTGTCTTAAGCAATCGGGCCAGCAAGCACTTGCTCTACGATCCGCGCACGGTGGACATCGGCGACTACCTGATCAAACCCGATCACGATTTCGCTCGCGGCCCGGGTGCGAACAGCGCCTCGAAAGCCGGCCATGATGAAATGCGCCGCTGCACCAATTGTCACGACGCCGATGCCAGCCACGCCTCCTGGCTGCCTTATGTGCAAACCCACATGTCCACCGTGGCGTGTGAGTCCTGCCACATTCCGCACCAACATGCACCGGCCATCGCGTCGTACGACTGGACCGTGCTCACCGCCAACGCCGAGCCGGTCAAGACCTGTCGTGGTATTCAAGGGGACCCGGGTGACATGCGCTCATTGGTGGATGGCTTCACACCGGTGTTGATCAGTCGCGAGAGCGGTCAAGACCGTGCGACGTCATTGGCGCCATACAACCTGATCACATCGTTCTACTGGATTTACAACGACTCCAAAGGCAACACCCGGCCCGTGCGGCTGCAGGATCTGCAGATGGCCTATTTCGGCAATACCAACGGCCCAGACCGTGTATACTTGGCGTCCATCATGGAGGTGTTTGACGCCGACAAGAATGGCCAACTTGATGCAAAGGAACTTCGCATCGACAGCTCGGCCAAAGAGACGGCTGTAGCCGGTCGCCTGAAGGCGCTGGGCCTAAACAATCCGCGTATGGATGGTCAGGTGCAACCATTTGCCATCAATCACGGTGTGGCGCGTGGCAAGTTTGCGCTCGGCGATTGCACGGCCTGCCACGGTGATAATTCTCTTGTGCAGCAAGGCATGGAACTGGCTGGCTTTGCACCCGTGTTGCCGCATATGGCGCCCAGGGGCAACGCCACGCCTAAGGGCTTGGTGCAACGTGCCGACAATGGCTCGCTATCCTATCAGCCCGTTCCGATGGCCGATGGTCTCTACCTCTTCGGTGCCAACCGCATTGCTTGGGTCGATGTCGTCGGACTGCTGGCGTTCTTTGGTACACTGCTGGGTGTGCTGGGCCATGCGTTGTTCAGATTTCTGACCGGTCGCAAGAACCTTCATGCACCGCTGGAAACCCATCCGGTTCATATGTATGACGCCTACCGCCGCTTCTGGCACTGGTTGCAGGCGACCAGCATTGTGCTGCTGCTTGCCACGGGTATCGTGATCCACAGGCCCGACTTGTTCTCGTTGATCTCGTTCCCGGCGATGGTGACGTTGCACAACGTGCTTACCGTGTTGCTGACGGTCAATGCCGCGCTGTCGTTGTTCTATCACCTGGCCACAGAGCGCATGCGCGAATATCTGCCACGTCCGCACGGATTCATCGACGATTCGATCCTGCAGGCCAAGTACTACATCTCGGGCATATTCAAAGGTGAACCGCACCCGTTCGAGAAATTGCCTAATGATCGCATGAACCCAATCCAGAAGCTCACGTACTTCGGTGTACTCAACGGTTTGCTGCCCCTGCAGATCATCACCGGTGCGTTGATGTGGGGCATTCAGTACCAGCCGGACTTGGCTGAAATGGTGGGTGGCTTGCAAGTTCTGGCGCCCTTGCACACACTGCTGGCATGGTTGTTTGCCACCTTTATCGTCGGCCATGTCTACCTTACCACCACCGGCCTCACCCCACTTGAAGGCATTCGCGCGATGGTGACTGGTGTCGAAGAAGTCGAAGACCACGAAGATTCATGAAATCAATGAGCTTGGAAAATTGCCAAGGAGGAAACCATGAGTAATTTATTCAACAGACCCGAAAAGGCTTATTTGCACCCGTATTACGCCGGGGCCATTTTGGGCATCGTGCTTTTCCTTGCGTTCCTGCTCACCGGAAACGGCCTGGGCTCTTCGGGTGCCACCAGCCGACTGGACGCAGCGATCGTTGACATCATTGCGCCCACCCATGTGGACAACACGCCGTACCTGCTGAAGATGGCCGGTGGCGACCACAATCCCTTGAACGACTGGATTTTGCCGGTTTTTTTTGGCGCGTTATTCGGTGGCTTCTTGTCAGGGCTGTTGAACGGCCGTCTTAAGTTCGTCATCAACAAAGGCCCTAACATTTCCGACGGCACGCGTCTGGCCATGGCCTTTCTGGGCGGCATGATCTTTCTTTATGGTGCACGCATGGCACGGGGGTGCACGTCGGGACAGGCATTATCTGGAGGGGCCACGCTCTCGGTCGGCTCCTGGGTGGTGATGCTGTCCATTTTTGCCAGTGCGTATCTGTTGGCGCATTTCGTGCGCAAGCTTTGGAACTAATCGCGTGATTAGTCTGCAGACATAAGGAGCCGATCATGACATTCCCTCTCGAGATGCTCTCCTCCGTAAGTGTTGACAACCCAGTGTCATACCTGGTGTTTGCGCTTGTGGGTGTCGCATTTGGTTACACGCTGGAAAGCGCCGGATTTGGCGACTCGCGTAAGCTGGCAGCTCAGTTCTATTTTCGCGAATTTACGGTACTCAAGGTGATGTTCACCGCGATTGCCGTGGCGTCCGTACTGTTGTTCGGCGCTGTGGGCCTGGGTATCCTCGACCTGCACCTGATCTGGGTCAACCCCACCTACCTTGGTTCGGGGATCGTCGGTGGCTTGATTATGGGCGTAGGATTCATCATTGGCGGTTTTTGCCCGACGACCTCGCTGGCCTCATCATCCACAGGCCGCATCGACGGCATGATGTTCATGGCCGGTGGTTTTGTTGGCGCGGCGTTCTTTGCCGAGACGGAGCTGCAATTCGACTATTGGCACAACAACGCAGGCTACCTGGGGCGTTTCACACTGGATCAGCTGTTTGGCCTGCCGGCCCCGGTTATCGTATTGATCATCGTTCTCGTGGCGATTCTGGCGTTCTGGGGTGCCGAACAGCTCGAGCGCATCAATGGCAAGAAAGACCTGCGCAATGAGCCGGGGCTGCGGAAGGTCGGTGCTGTCGTTTTGGCGGCGGCGGCGGTTGGCGTGGTGATGATTGGTAGCCCGACCTTGGAAGACAACTACCAGAAACTGACCTTCAAGCGCACCGAAACGGTGGCCTCCAAGGACAATGGCAAAGCCGATCACGTGACCCACGAGTATTCAGCAGACGAGATGTTGGCCAAGCGCCTTGCATTTGTCTCCCCGGCAGAGGCGTTCAAGGTGCAATACCAACAATCGCTCAAGCCGGTGTATTTGGATGTGCGAAACGAAATCGATTTCAACTTGTACCACCTGGATGGTGCGGAGCATGTGCCGATGGAGCGATTGCCCGACGTGGTGCAGAAATTGCTGGCTGAGCCCCCCTCCAACACGGTGTTCATCACCATGAGCAACGACGAAAAAGCCGCCGTGCAAGCCTGGAAACATCTGGTCGCTAGTGGCGTGCAGAATGTTTATGTGCTGGAAGGCGGGGTCAACAACTGGATCGAAACCTTTGGCGAGACAGACAACTTGCAGAAAATAGTCTCGGCGGTTGAAGGCGATGATCAGTTGCACTACGTGTTTGACGCGGTTCTGGGAGATCGCTACGCCTCGTGCGCTCCCAGCCCGATCGAGAACGAGGCATTGAAGTTCACACCACGCATCGTCATGCAGATCCGACGAGACAAGTCCGGTGGTGGTTGCGGTTGATTACTGTCAAGGGGTGGTGGAATTCGAATACCAATTCTTAGGGTCCATAGTCCGGATTGGGTCAAAA
>FLOH01001573.1_pt1 | contig 15968 bp, 19 predicted proteins | sample 756751 | NCBI WGS metagenome assembly FLOH01 (sample SAMEA4026879, study PRJEB14308) | marine metagenome | biome: coastal water; material: water | depth 74 m
ATCTTCGTTGGTTATTCTTAAATTGTCATAAGTCCAAATCTCCCAATCAGATAAATCTGACTTGGTTAATTCAGATTGCTCTTGTAAAGATAGCTCTCGAAATTCCTTTGACGAAATCATTAGTAGTCCTCCTTGTCGGCACTATCGTTTATTGTTTTTAAAGTATCAGCCCATTTCTTTTTTCCTCCACTCATTAACAAACTTTTCATACCCTCAACTAACCTAGCTCGATTCATAGGGATTAAACAGACATCTTCTAATAATGGTTTTCCATATTCCAAATCCATCTCATCGCACTTATACATTTGTGATAGAAATAAATTTGATTCGGTTGTGTATAGACATTCATTCAATACGCAATACCAAAGGTACTTCTGACTAGCTGGTTCTAAATTCAAAATCTCATCAATACCTTTGCTGAAATTCCTAAACCAGCTTGTATGTTTTCGTCTTAATTCTTTTGGTGTTAGTTTTGGCTGTTTTCTAGGCATATTCTTTCCTTCTTCTATTTATAATTGTTAATAGTATTTATGTAGTTTGATTTACACGAAAAGGATTATTTGCAACTTCCTCTTTAGCCTTGTCAAAGTATCCCTCAATAATTTCTCTAGCTTTCCACAAAACTTTTATATCTCTGTACCAGTTTAAAACCTCACTATGAAACTCAGTTTGGATTCCAACTTCGTATTCACTGTGCAATGAATCTAATTCTTCGATTAGTTGTTCGACATAATTCTCCTGATTTGAATGCTGATATTTCTGAATAAATTCATGTAGTAAATGGGTAGTGGTGTAAATAGCGTCTGTATGGATTTGATTCATCTTCTAATCTCCTAATCTGTTTAAAAATAAATTACAGCCTTAGTGTGCAGTCAAACTTGTATCTTTAAATACAATTAAAGGCTGTTAGGATTATTTATAAGACTTAATAAGTGTCGTTAAGAATTAGGTAGAGTTATGTATTTTTATAAATAATAGAGAATGGAAATAAATAAGATAGCGGACAGGAAAGACGCAGACAAAAAAAACCAATATTAAAGAATATAAGAGAATGAATAAGGAGCTATTCTGGTAGGCTATTCTATTGAGTAGTATTAGATATTCTATTGGGGTTGTTATAGGGGTATTGAATATCTGTATGGAGTTATATAAAGAGTATATTATTCATTACTCATACCTTTTTAAACTATCAAGTAGTAGGACGATATATGCCTAATCAGGAATTAGAAAATTCAGAGCCAATGGATTTGTCCCTATGGGTAGCTGATTCCAAATTTGACGGATATATCGACAACCTTACTAATCGTTTAATTAAGAAAACTTCAATTTCAGATAGCGTCAAAAAGGAATCAACAATAACTGAGCAGTTAAAAATAATCATTCTGAATCTGTATTCGGTTTATTTAAAAGATAAGAAAAAATATGTGGGATTCTCTCGCGACAAACTTGCTTATTCAAATATTCCCAAACGATATAACAAGGTTGGATTGTCATTTAAGAGTGTAGGGGTTATTGACGCTCTGATAGAAATGAAACTAATAGAATTTGTTATGGGAGTTAATTATCCGAAACTGAAAAGGACAAGTAGAATTAGAGCTACTCCGAAATTAGCAAATGAAATCGTCAAGAAATTTAAAATTAAACCTTCCATGATTCAGTTAGCTAGAAATAGACCATGTTTGATAATGCGTGAAAAGAATGACGAATCTAATAATATTGGTAAGGATTACAAAGATACAAAAAAGACAAATGATATTAGAAATAACCTAATCGAATATAACAATCTGATTAGACGCTCCCACATAGATATTCCAAATTTCCCCCTTCATGGAATCAAACTAAAAACAAAAGACAAAAATCAGGAAAAATACTTACGCATCGACTTTGAATCGGATACTACAAAATTCACAAGACGAATCTTTAGCAATGACTCATGGAAATCAGGTGGTAGGTTTTATGGTGGTTGGTGGCAAAATATTCCTAACAAGGATTATGATTGGAGAAAATACATTCGGATAAACAATAAGCCCACAATCGAAATTGATTATTCTGGATTACATATAGTTTTTTTATATGCTAAGAAAAAAATAGATTACTGGAATGAAATAAACAAAGACGCTTATGATTTATCTGATTATGGTTATGTAATGAATAAAAAGTTAAGAAACTTTTTAAAACAACTTTTCCTCACCATTCTTAATTCAGAAAGTTTTAATCAGGCAAAAGCGTCAATACATAACCAAATCAACATAACTAAAAAGAATGACTATGGTTGGATTAAGAAAGAGCATCCAAATAAAGGGGCTGTTGATACTTGGATAAAAGAAATCATTAACGATTTTGTTGATTACCACAAACCAATCAAAAGATACTTATATTCAGGTGTAGGAATCAAACTCCAATACATAGATAGTTTGATAGCTGAAAAAGTTATTAACCATTTCACTCAATTAGATATTCCTGTTTTATGCGTCCATGATAGCTTTATTATTCAAAGTAAGTATGGGACAGGTGACGGAGACAAAAGTTTAGAATGGGTAATGTGGTGCTTCTTTCAAGACATAGTAAAAAAGGAAATCAAAACATTTGCATTTGGTAAAACTAAAATGACAGATTATTTTGATAGGCCTGATTCAATAGTGAAATTCAATAAGGATAAAATTACTTCTAGCTACTGGAAAAGAGTTAAGAATCATAATAAACGGGATTATGTGATTAACTGGTATGAGTCCGATTCGTAATATATGCACTATTTAACACTCCATTTGGAGTTTGAATCTAATATCCAGATAGCCCTTCCAGAATCCCCTACAATCAATCTTTCCTAGCTAAACAACCCGATACAAGTCATTCAAAGAATCACCTGTTATAAGACGTTTCAGGAGCTATAGTTTTGACTCTAAAATTCTAAAATAAGTCCAAATGTCTATTTTTAGATATAGTCAGACATTATTTTAAACTCCTTATTATATAAGGGTTTATCAAACATAACTCTTGACAACATAATTTTTATGTCGTATTATCACGATATGGTATTAATACAAGACATTTCAAACAGCCAGGAGTTAAAAATTATGAGTAATGAAAGAGGCAAATCCAGAGTTTTAACAAGCTCAGAATTTAAACGAGTCGTAAAGATGCAAGAGTCCAATAAGTATGGAGTCAGAAACATTTGTTGTCTGTATATCAGTTTCTACCTTGGATTAAGAGCGAAAGAAATCTCAGCCTTAAAAATTGGGACATTCGTAGATACGTCTGGAAACTTAAAGAAAGAAATTCTTTTAAAAAGACAAATGACAAAGGGCCTCGTCCAGAGGCGGTGTTATTTGACGAATGACAAACTTATAAAAGTATTAAGGAAATATATGGAAATCAGGAATAAGTCAAGCTACAACAATCTGGAGGCTCCTCTGATACTTTCACAGAAAAAGTCCAGTTTCACACCTGACACAATGCAAAAACTATTTTCGACTATGTATCGTCAAGTAGGATTAGACGGAGCCACTTCCCATTCTGGACGGAGAAGCTTTGCTAATTTACTGATAGATAGTGGTACAGGTATTTCTCATGTACAGAAACTAATGGGACACAAGAATATTCAGACAACTACTTTGTATATTGACGAAAATCCGAAACTGTTAGGAAAGATTAGTTCGGGGATAAATATTTAAACGGTAAGTATTAGTTGGTTTTCAGTTTTATTATTCTTTACAAGAAACCATCATTGTACGTTCCTTAGTTTTCGCTCCACCAAAACTGTAAGCATTTCCTCCAATTGCTGTCAAATCTTCACTTGATTTTTGCATAATGTTATAACCTTTGGTTCCACATAAATCTCCAGCAGACGAATAACACTTATCCCAACCCCTAGCAGTTCCACTACAATTTAAAGTGTACGCTTTTTTGCCATCTTGTGAGTATGTTTCTTTTACCGTAGCACAACCAGAAATCACAAAGATAAAGATTCCAAATAAACTAATATTTCTCATAAGAATTCTCCCATTAAATTTACTCATAACTTATCCATGATTCTAACCCATCGACTCTTGCAAGTCAGTCCAAGTCCTATCAGAGCTTGAATGAGCTTCATAGATTGATAAACAATCATCGACATAATTATCATAGGATTTCTGATTATTATTCAGAGATTCTATTTCCTCGCATACTTCGTCAATGTTATTCCTATCCATGAATATTCCAGAATGTTTGATTGAGCTAAAAGATTTACCTGATATATGTTTTACATTATCTCCAAAGTGCTTACTGAAAAGGGGATAAATATTTAATCAGGTGTTTTGTTGTTTATGTAAAATTCCAACAATTCCTTTGATATAAAATAATGCCCATTCTTATGCATTGGTAAAGCGTCTGGATAGGTTTTAGATATTTCCATAAGTATCGGGTGTTTCATTCCTTCACAAATTGCTTTTACAGACGAAGCATTACCCACAAAAACTTTACTACCTTTAATTATTTGAGCAGTTTCTAATCCATTCTTAACTTTAATCCGTTTAGGCTTAAACTTATACCTATCAACAAATAATTCATATTCATTATCAAATCCGATAAAACCACAATCGTATTCTTTACAAAGTGTGTAATCAAAGAATCTAAAATCATGTTTCTTAACATTATGATTTTTCCAATCATGATAGCGTTCTGTAATGTTTATGACTATATCTGTTATGTGATTGGGCTCAATATTAGTGAGCCAAGGGTTTTCGTCATTCCATGTTTGAATATCCCTATGAGTATCTAAATCTATCTCTGTATTACCATAGGACAAATGGGTGGACTCTAATTTGACACTACTAATCTTTAATGGGAAATGGTGTGGACGTATACCAGCACATAACAAATGCATATATGTTAAGTTTCCCCGTAGGTATAATTTATACAAGGCTTGGTAATTACTAAAATCCAATTCACAATCATTTCCATTAGGTGACTGTATAACCTTCTCTATATAAGATTGAGCTTCTAACAAAGGTTTAAGATATTCAAAAACATCTTTTCTTTTAATTTTGTAATATTCCGTACCACCTCTTAAATAAACGGCTGGTAAAGAATAAATTATGTCTCCAATTTTAGCTCTATGAAAAACTCCATTTAATATCATAAGGATTAAATTTTAATTGCTACAATAAATTAAACTTACCCAACTACCTTTTGTGTCTTCCCTTCCTACTACATTATTGAATTTTGATTTTAACAGCTTTAAGATTTCTTGATACTTTGAATGAGTTTCAATATCTTTGAGTACCTTATGGTGAAACTCTAATACAAGTTGATTGATTCCATCCCATACTTCCAATCCCTTTAAACATTCATACTCTGCACCTTCAATATCCATTTTTATGATTGTTGGTTTTATCTTTTTAACGACATCGTTAATATTGACGCACTCAACAACAACATCATTTCTTCCACTAACCCTTATTAACGAATGAGCCCCTTTATTCTTTTTAAGATTCTCATGGAAATATCTTTTTTTATCATCATTACCAACTACAGCTTTGCTAGTTAAAACGAATCTATTATCTTGTAGATTATTTAATTTTAAATTGTCTTGAGCTAGTTGGAAATTCTCTTTATTAGGCTCAAAGGAATAAACTTTCTTAACTCCATGATTCAACGCATAAATTGAAAACATTCCGATATTCATGCCTAAATCCAAAACAACATCTTTGTCTATAAAGTTTAATTTTTTATATTCTTCTTTCTTGAATACTTCTTTAACGGTAAATTCATCCATAGTGTCTTTTCTTACTAAAGCCTTAACACCATTTATTTCGATTTCTTCAATCATAAATTTTAAGCGAATGAATATTCTTTTTGTTTTTTAATCCCGATTAACTTTTCTTTTTTACCAAGTCCACCTATTGTGGCTAATCCGTCATCACAATATGCAACACAAGATAATCGAATCCCATTTCCTTTGATTGGTGATACACCATGTAATTGTGAGCTATCACAAATAACAATATCCCCGTCTTCAATATCGACTCCAATATTCCACCTTGGAAAAACAAGGTAAGCACCTTTATAGTTTCCAACTCTGAATACACACATACTTGTGAATCCAAATTTAGTGTCGCCCTTATCAATGTGGAAGCTCATACTTTTGGTTATGGAATTCTCACTGAATTGATTTGTAGATAGAGCTGTATAGATTCCTATCCTATGATTCGGTTGAATGCATTTCTCACAGAATATCTTCTGTGACTTATGAGTGTCTGGGGAAGCTTTCTTAAAAGCTCTCTCATTGATAGTTGAAATCTTTTTTAATGTTTCCCACCTATCAGGATTATCTTTAGCCCACCCAGACAATCCAATACCACCTGTAAAGCGTCCTCTTTTATATCCAAGTAGTAATGAATTAATTTCCTGTCCGACTGCTATCTGATTCCACTTACCTGATTTATAGTTTTTGGTGAAATATGAATTTGGTGTGCGTAGTTTGTAATCAATTCCTTCAACCCAACCGAAATCAGTTTTCAATTTATCTTTATCTATCGGGCCACTACAATTAGCTCTCATCTTTGAAACATCTTCAATAGATAAAAGTGTGTTTTTGATATTGTCGTAGTCCTTACCCTTGTATGCGTTCTTAATACAAAAAAGGAAAGGCTCATATTCTCCAAAGATATTCCTTTCTGGTTTTACTATCTGGAAATCTTCTTTATGGGAAATGATTTGATTGAATGAATTTGAATCAGGAAATAAGCCTTTCCATTTATTCAAAGTATCTGTTTCGGAATATTCTGTATCAGCTATGAAAGTTTTCATTATGGTAATAAATCTAAGAATTAAAGAATGAAATCAACAAAAGTATTATTGGAGAAAGGTAAATCAATAACCAAAGTATTGCTTCTGGCAAAGAAAGTGGTTTCTTTACTTTAGAAACAACTTTCTTTTCTCTTTCTTTTTCTTTTATCCAACTATCATTTATTTCATCATGCCACCCAGTTATACCTAATCCAATAAAAGCGATAATCCCACCTCCAACCAACCCTATAATTATAATAACAGCAGGTTCCCAGTTTCCATTAACCCCAACATATAATGGTGATAGTGGAATACTTAGAAAGAAAAGAAATATAGATAAAATAAAAGAAATAAACTCTAAATCACTAATAACTCCCCACCAAATATAAAGGGTATACACACAAGAGCACAATACAGCTACAAGTCCAATCGTACATAAAATACCTCCGACACCCCACATTACCCACAATATGAAATCCGTCAAAGGTGATAGCAGTGATTTTATATATTTCAATTATTGATTCTCTTAGGGTTTCAATACATTCTGATAGATATGTCGGGACAGGTGAAACATCTGTGGTGGTGCAACCATCAAACCTATTACACCTAATCTTTCGTTAAGGCTTCCTACTAATTCATAATCTCTTGGTAATCCCATAATCCTCATAGCTTCGTAAGTTGTAAATCCTCTATCGTAGTCAGGGTGTAAATGACTAAAAAATGTTGTCTCCAAACCTTTCTCCAATAAAGTTTGGGACGGCTCATTCCAAGGTACTCTTCTGGTTTGAAATAAATTTCCTGTTGGATTTACATCTCCGACACTTTGATAAGCTATAGGATTCTTTGTGAGTTTCTTAACAAGCTCATATTTACTATGGGATTTCATTTCATCTTCCAGAATATGTCCTTCTTCAATATTCTTTTTATCTTTCAACAATTCAAATATAGCGTCTTTCAAAGTGTATTTTTCAAAGTTTGGCTCAGGAAAAACCCTTGTAGTGAAATCAGGAAATACCATTCCACTAATATTATGCCCAAGTTTTTCTAAAACGTCATTTCTGATTGAAACGATAAAGACACGCTCTCTCTTTTGTGGTACTCCATAGTTGACGGAGTTTAATACTTTGAAAGTTGTTTGATAGCCAATCCTTTGAAATCCATTTAACATTTTATTGAAATGACTTTTAACTGGACTCATGGTGAGTCCTTTGACATTTTCACAAACAATCACTTTAGGCTGTATTGTTTTAGCAATATCTATAAAGTCGAAAGTTAAGTCTTCAATGTTTGTCTGGAGCTTTCCATAAACCTGTTTGGTTTGATTCCAACCCTTCTTCTTATTACCCGACATTGAAAAAGGTGGACATGGTGGTGAGCCATCAAGAATATCTAACTCTCTTGGTTTCATACCTATCTTTTTAAGGATTTGTTTTCCTGTCAAACTTCTAATGTCAGAGCAGATATGTGGTGTATTGGGATAGTTGTTTAAATAATTCTCAATGCAGGTTTCTTGAAAATCTATAGCGAGTCGAATATCACCACCTGACATTTTATATCCAGTAGAGCTTCCACCTGCTCCACAGAAAAACGAAACGACTGAATATAGTTTTTTACTGGATTCTTTCTTTACTTCGGAAAGGGACAAACTTTTGTATGGGCTTCCTGGAGGCTTGTTTTGATTTGAATTAAGTTTTCGTCTTTCTCTTCTATTAACACCGGACTTACTTTCTTCAATATGTCGGAGTCCCTTTAGGTATTCATTAGGTTTGTTAGAAATATCATGTAGGAAATTCATTCTTAGTTAGTCTTGTTTACAGGGGAATGCTTCTTTCAAAGCTTCAACAAGTTGGGGGCCATACTTAAAATGTAATTTTTCTGGGTGTTCAGTAAGATATTTATTCATTACCTTCATTAGTTGTATTGGTTTCATTTCCTTAGGTTCACAAAATAACCTTACTTTGGTATTCGTGATTAAAAATCCATATTCTAATCCTTTCAAATAACCACGAAGCAAACCAAAACAAAGTGTAGTATTACTACTCATTGGTTTTTCCTTACCCTCGGAAGCACAATATTCTGCTAAGTCATTTCCACTAAATGCTTGTGCAGTAATTGAAATTGTTAAGAAAAATAAAACTACTATACTGACTTGAATTACCCGTCTAATAGTTTTCATGGTTTTATTAGGAAACCTCATTTAGTCTTTCGAGTAGAAATCCATTTGTTGTCTTTTACTAATTTGTCGAGCTTCTTTTCAAAATCCTCTATCTCTTTTTTTGGTGAGTTTGGCTTGAATGTCACGAAAAATGTTGTGTCCCTTTTAGAGTCATCTTTTTGTAGTTTCTTTTTATCAGGAAAGTATTGCAAATCTATTCGCCTTTTAAAACCTTCCCAATCCTTTTTAGGCATATCGTTTCGTAGTAATGGTACTTTTCTACCTTCCTTTGAAACTTGCTCACTTAGAGCCCTTAAAATTAAATCTTTTCTTGTTAAAGTTATTTCGGTGAAGCCCTTCTTCTTTACAGGTGAGCTTTCTCCAATATCATTTTCATAAGTAATAATTGGTTTGTCTTTTCCTGTCGTACATATTTCATAAATGGTTGTGTAGCTCGGTGGTAGATTGTTATAGATTCTTTCGTCTATCAACATAGGTTTATGTCGAGCTATTAGAATCAACTTATCCATCGTTCCAATACTAAACGGAAGCGTATTCAGAAACTGTTGCCATGTAAATTCGTTTTTAGAAAACTTCTCTTTTGCTTGTGCTAAAAGTTCACCTGTTTTAAAAATGGCATCGACTCCCTCTCTCCATGTCGATTGAATAGCTTTCGATAAAGCATTTATATCGGTATATTCTTTTGGAGTAATCTTCTTTAATGGTTTGTATGGTTTTAAAGTAATTACTTCTGACGGAGCTTTTGGTTTTCCGACATATCCACCTTTCCCCATTGCCATATAAAAAATATATTTTCTGTCAGATAGATTGTCCCATTGACTAATTCCTGATTCAGAAAAAGATACTCTGTAATTTCCTTTGGGCATCAATAACCTGTCAGTTTGAAATGTAAATCGAAAGGCTTTATCTTTCGGGGAATAACTTTCAATTACATTTTCAGTTTTCACACCTTTGTTAGAATCTATATTTTTGAAACAAGCGTGTCCCTTTCCAATCTTACTTACTTCAATCTCTTTACCCATGTCCCTCATTTGATTGATTTCACCAACACTGAAATTTATTTCCAAATCCCATTTCTCTGGCAAAATCTTTTGATTCTTTTGTATTCGCTTAATTTCATCTGGCCCTACAACTTCTATCTCGATTTTCTTTTTAGGATTACTTGAATCCAAGATAGTCAAAGAATCCTTAATATTGCTAAAATCAAGGACAGGAGATTTAAGCTCTTTAAGTGCTTTTACAAATAAGCTTCCGTCATAGATTCCAAACCCTCTTTCACCGTCCCAATTAGGTAATGGTTTGTCTGGGAAATTATCTTTGATTAAACCTGTAAGGAAATGAGACGCACTATAGGGTGTAAGGACTGACTGACGAAATCCTGAAGCTATCCATAGTTGTGTATTTATTTTTAGAAAATTTGAAAATACTTCGATTGTTTCGGGACTTATTGAAAGGCGGGTATTCTTACTCATAATTAGCCATCCGATTAGGTGAGTAAATCCTCAAACTCCAAATGGAGTTTCAGAATGTAAGCTTATCACAATTTTAATTTTAGCACAATTTAGGTTGTTTCACCAGCTATCAAAATTATTCTTACTTCTTTTTTGGTAAGTCAGTGAAACTATCACCCAACAAATCTGAATCAAGAAACTTAGCGTAAAATCTATCTATGACATCTGAGCTTGTTCCGCAATTTATCGCAATCGACTTAATTGGAATTTTATCTATCAGTCGAAACATAATGTATGTACTTCTAAAACTCTTAGCGTTTCTTAACCTTCCATACTTATCTGTTTTTAACCCAGTTTCTTTTAATAGAGTGTTCAAGCTATCTCTGGAATTTTTTGGGAAAAGGTAATCATCTGGATTTGGTTGTTTCTTTCCATCTGGTGTATGTCTTTCTTTCAATCGTTCAAATGCTGATACAGCTCCAACCATTCCTCTTACTGGACGGACACCTGTTTTACCCTGAATGGTAAATCTTAATTCTCTGTCATTATTATTTTCAGAGTTGTTTTTTTTATGTACCTTACAATCCCGAAATTGAATTCTTAAAGTTTCTTCAACCCTTGTCCCACAATGCACCATGAATAGCATGAAATCATGTAATTGATTCCTGTCGTTTCTTATCCTCGCACCTCTGGATTTTTTGATTCTTTCATTACTTACTTTTTGTAAAAGTTGCCACTCCTCTTTATCGAAATACGGACGGGGATTTACCTCTCTAGCTTTTGTTCTTGGGGGATTATCAGGGACAACTTTAATAAGCTCTCTGAGCCTACAAAACTTTAAGAATTGTTGTAGGGGGACATAATCATGCTCAATAGTTATTTGTTTAACCTTGTCGGTTTGAATTCGGTGCTGTCTATATAAGTCAATTTCATTTGTCGTAATATCTGAAACATAGAAATCGTTGAAATATTTTAATGGCCCATTAAGTAGTATTCCGTATTGTGTATGTTGTCGTTGTTTTAACGCACCACTATTAACTCTACTTAACTGGTATTCAAGAAATTGAATCAGCAAATCTTTAAACTTAACTCCATGAATCGGTATTCCAGTTTTCTGTTTTCCCTTTAATTCAAAATACCATTCGTGAGCAATTTCTTTAGCTACTTCATATTTCGTTTCTTTTAAACTTCTAACCTTATATTTACCTTGTGCAAAGAATCGGGCATACCAATTCTTTGTGTCGTTGTACTGAAAGATATGTAATTTGTTGTCGATATATTTCCTCATTTTCTTTATTTGTAGCTTGGTTTTCCTAACCATATATTTTAGTGTCGAGTAAGAAATTCAATCGACATTCCTTTTCATATAATCCATAATAATGAAAGTTTACATTTAGGCTTGTGTATACCTTAATTAAACCCCAAAAAATTATATCAAAGTTATAGTAAAAGTTATAGTAGTGTCTTTCAGATAAATATAAATATACTCTAAACTATTGAAAGTAAAGAGTTTATAGGAATACATATTACTGACTGATTGGATTTAGGAACCAGTTTTTTGTGGGTATTTAGTCAATAAAACCCTTTAAATACAAGGGTTTATGAAATTGAAAAAAGTTATAGTAATGTTATAGTAGTTTTTACGGGAAATAATACCTTCGATTTACGCTATACATCTTCGTTTTTGAATCCATTCAACAAACTTTTCAACTTGAAAATATATCAACGAATATTTCAGTTTTGTTTTATATTGAAAACGAATTTTGTTGGATGAAAAATAGAATGTGCCGAAGTGGTGAAATTGGTATACACGCCGGTTTTAGGAACCGGTGCCTCACGGCGTGGAGGTTCGAGTCCTCTCTTCGGCACCATTTTATTTAACTTTTGAGACTTAAATATTTATCGGGAAATTTTTGATTTTGAAATTATCAGGAATGATAAAAAGTATTTACCTCGTAAGCCCTCATATTTCACCCCGTACCCAATCCTATATACTGTCTATTCTGGGTAATTCCTATCCAACCATTTCAGAATATAACTCTCCAGAAAATTACTTTTTGAAATAGACGAAACACCATCCCTCTCGATCTCTCTGTCCTGCTCTTTCCGAATTGCTTTATTGAATCTTCTCTTCGTGGATTCATCCAGATAAACAGCTACAGATATTTGTCGAACTTTGTTCGGTGTCTTTTCTGTGATCTTTTTGGGCATCTCTAAAACTCCATAGTCATCAATTCCTGTCATCTTATCATTCCACTAAAATAACGACTAGCACATTATCGTATTAACACTACCTTCTCTTGTGGTATTATTTGTATTAATACGATAATACATATTCGAGGGATATTTATGAATGAATCAGAAATCAAGATATGGAGAAAATCATTAGATTCCTATGTGGGCGAATTACACCAGATTGACAAAGAACATTTGTCGGTGGTTGATGACTTAATTGATGAGTTAGAAAAATCAAATGAAGCTATAGGTTCGTTAATGTTTTTGGTTCAATACTTTGGAAATAAAAGGGGGGAAATTTAAAATGAAACAACTATCCAGATAGCCCTTCCAGAATATCATCAGATAGTCCTAAATCTATGGTATAAAACCTTACTAATGTATAGTCGTACAAAGAATCAGTCAGGTTACAGATACACTTCTAATTGGTTTAACAGTTGGAGTTCAGTATGCAAGTAACTACTACAAAACTAAACATTAAGACCAAACGAGATGACTCTGGTGAGTTGTCTCGTTTTTTTGTTTTATTAGGTGTTCTTCTATTCTTCGTCACTTCCTGTGCCACTACCAACCAACTCAATAATTCATCATCTCCACTTGAGATTAAAACAGGTGATAACGCAACAGGAACTGGTTTCATGTTCAGTTCCTCTGATTACGTCATCACCAGTTACCACGTTGTTCATGGTTCTAAATCTATCAGTGTTCGGTTGACCAATGGTGAACGAATTGATGCGACGATTGCTGTCAAAGACACCAATAACGATATTGCTATCCTTAAACTTTCAAAACCCCCAACTTCAAGACAGAACATCATTACTCTTGGTGACAGCACATCGGTAAAAACAGGAGACAGGGTATTCACTTATGGGTTTCCATTGGTGGACTTATTGGGACATCAGGAACCCAGATATTCTGAAGGGTTTGTAAACTCTCTTAGTGGTATGTCTAACGACCCTAGATTGTTTCAAGTCAGTATTCCTATACAACCGGGCAATAGTGGTGGTCCTGTATTCAATGAAAAGGGAGAACTCATTGGGATTGCTACGAGTTCCATTGATTCTGTTCAAACCCAGAAAGTATTTATTTAAAACATAGATGGAGAATATCATGACTCAATCAATTAGAAAAAAACCATTTTTGGCAACAAAGATATCCCAACTAAACAATTTCTTATTTAAGTTAGGAAAAAGTATCTACTCACTACTGTTGGCTATTGTTTTTATTGTGTTTGTTATCTCTGCAACTACCGCAATTCTTATAAGTGGAGGTGATATATCATCACCAGAATTCGTTGATGATGAATACGAAGCGATTATTGAAAGGGTAGAGATATCATCTGAATCATTATCAGAATCTGAGAAAGAAGAAATTAAACACCGTTCCAAAATGGAAAGAATAAGAAATGACCCAGAGAATATTATTAAAACAAAATACGGAAAAGATATTAAGGAATTTCAAACCAAATATGAATTAGACGATGGACTATTAGATCTGTTAACTGAGGAACTAGTTAATTTACCCGAAGATATCCAAGATGAATGGCTTTATGGTTTGATTGTTTATGTTGATGATGGATATAAATATTTTTCCGATGCAAAAACATTCAACTCCTTAAAAAAAGAATATAGTTGGAAAAATAATAAAGTGGACATAATAAACTTTCTATACAACAACTATAAAATTGAGTTTTCCCTCAAAAGGGAAATATTGATAACCGAAACATTTTCTGCTAACCAAACAAGAATGTTTGCTTTGTCGGTAGCTGGTGGCAGTTTTTTAGCTTTTCTTATTGCAGTTTTGATTTCTATGTTCATCCAAATCGAACAAAATTTAAGGGTGATCATATGGACAACGGGAGGAGGAAAGAATAGAAGACTTGATACAAGAAAATAAGTAAACAGACGGGGGAGACGATAACGCAAATTGTAAATAATACTGACCAAAACCCCTAAACCACTCCAAGTGGTTTAGGGGTTTTAACTCCACCCCAACTCTCACCAATCTCCACCAACATCTCAAAAATATTACAAAATTTGTAGGACAGAATCGGGATGGCGTTCTGCTAATTAGTTCCGACACAAATGTCGTTTATAAAAATAAAAAGGGACACTAATTAAAGTGTCCCTTTTTTTTGATCTGAAATCGAGGAGGCGTTGTAGCCGTAAGAATAATCTCCCCGTCACTACAACTAATTCCCATGTAAGAACTAAAATAATTATATCTTTAAGTCAGAGAAGGTGTTGTTAAGAGTCAGAGAGGTTTTTGTTAAGGTTTTACAAAGGAAATAAACGGATCAGATTTATACAGCTCTCTGATAATCATAACTCTTCAATCCCATCTTAACTAACCTCACCAAAGTAGCACTACGACTTCGTTCTTCAAAAACCCCTATGTCATCCACTGAATCTAAAATGGGAGTAGGCATTAGCAATGACACCATTATTTTCTTTTTATCCTTGTGATCAATTTTAGTATTTTGTTCTTCCATTTACTTGTCTCCTTTTAGAGTTTTCTGAAAGTCCTTCTTAATGATTTGTTCTATCTGCTTCCAATAACTCTCAATTTGTTTTAACTTACTTTTAGCCTGAGAATTTTTGTTAATCATTTCGTAAATATCTTTATTGTCCTTCTTCAATATTTCAGTAATCATTTCAGCCTCCGTTTTCTATACTCACTTGGTGGAGTCCATTGGGGTGTCATATGCTCTGGATAAAGATTTCCACTATCACCAAATGTTGAGGCTGTTAAACTTTTCTGTCCCACTTCACGAATTGCGTAATCTAATGAGCCTTTTCGACAAACATTATTCATTTCAGGAAATAACGATTTCTCCTCTGGTAAATTAACTTTAACTTCATTTTTTCCATTCCAATCCCTGTCTACTTCATTATTAAATTTATCTCTATCTTCTGGGGATAATTCATCAATATCCTTGATTCCCCATTTCTTCATCTTGGCGTGGTAATACCTTTGATAATCATAAATTCCATTACCATTTTGTCCTTCCATCATTCCTTTTGATTTCAAAAAGTCCTTATACATTTTCAAACCTTCCGCACCAATTTCTTTGTAAAGTTTTTGTATTTCTTTTTCCTGAGCTACACCTTTTTTATAAGCGTTTCTTTCGTCACTATAAACATATGTGTAATCCCAATCTTTTAACTTTTTATCCAATTCTTTAAGTTTGGAAACTTTCATTTTGTTGGATAAATCTTCGTTGGTTATTCTTAAATTGTCATAAGTCCAAATCTCCCAATCAGATAAATCTGACTTGGTTAATTCAGATTGCTCTTGTAAAGATAGCTCTCGAAATTCCTTTGACGAAATCATTAGTA
>FLOH01001574.1_pt1 | contig 15903 bp, 14 predicted proteins | sample 756751 | NCBI WGS metagenome assembly FLOH01 (sample SAMEA4026879, study PRJEB14308) | marine metagenome | biome: coastal water; material: water | depth 74 m
CGTGAGGAAGGCGCCCGATGGCGAGGAGAAGTTTCGACGTGTTCGACCTGATCGAGTTGTTGACCCATTGGCATGCGGGCCGGTCCCAGCGCCAGCTCGCGGACAGTCTGGGGATTGACCGCAAGACCATCGCGAAGTATCTGGCGCCGGCGATCGCCGAGTCGCTGACCCCCGGCAGGGAGCCGGTCACCGAGACGGCGTGGGCGGCGCATGTCGCCCGGTGGTTTCCCGAGGTCGCTGATCCGGGTCTGCGGGCTACGACCTGGCCGGGGATTGAGGTGCACCGAGACCTGATCCGTGACTGGCTCAAGGCCGAGGTGAGTGCGGCGACAGTAGCGCAGCGGCTGCGCGACGAGCACTGCGTTGCTGCGTCGGAATCCTCAGTGCGAAGATGGATTTCGGCGAACCTGTCCGAAGAGGCAACCCGGGAAAAAGTGACCGTGGCGCGTGGACTGGTGCCGGCGGGCAGCGAGGCCCAGATCGACTACGGCAAGCTCGGCATGTGGTTCGATCCGGTCAGTGGTCGACGGGTCACGGTGTGGGCGTTCGTGATGGTGCTGGCACATTCGCGGCACCTGTTCGTCCAACCGGTCCTCAAGATGCACCAATCCTCCTGGTGCGCTTCGCATGTGGCGGCGTTCGAGTTCTTTGGCGGTGTCCCCGCCAGGCTGGTCCCGGACAACTTGAAGACCGGTGTCACCCGGCCCGATCTGTATGACCCGAAGATCAACAAGGCCTACGCGGAGTTAGCCGCCCACTACGGCTGCCTGATCGACCCGGCGCGGGCGAACAAACCCAAAGACAAGCCACGGGTGGAGCGGCCGATGCAATACGTTCGGGACTCATTCTGGCGGGGCCGGGAGTTCACCTCACTGGAGCAGATGCAGGCCGCCGCGCAGATCTGGTGTCGCGAGGTCGCCGGAGCACGTAAGTCTCGTGCCATTGACGGCCAGGAGCCCGGTTTCGTCTTCGCCACCGTCGAACAGCATGCCCTGCTGCCGTTGCCCCGCAATGCGTTCCAGCTCGCGGTGTGGTCGACCGGCAAGGTTGCCACCGACTGTCACGTCAAGATCGGCAAGGCGCTGTATTCGGTGCCGTGGCGACTGATGGGCCAGCAGGTTCATGCCCGCAACTGCGGCGACCTGGTGCAGATCGTGCACGGCGGGGACGTCGTGGCCACCCATGTCACCCATCACGGCGGGCGGGCCACCGACTTCGAGCACTACCCGCCGGAGAAGATTGCCTTCACGATGCGCAACCCCACCTGGTGCCGCCGGGTGGCCGCCGAGGTCGGACCGGGCTGCACCCAGGTGATCGCCGAGTTCATGGCCGTCAACGCCATCCACCGGCTGCGCAGCGCCCAAGGCGTGCTGGCTTTGCGCAAGAGCGTCGGCGACGTCCGACTGGAGGCCGCCTGCGCGCGGGCGATCACCGTGGGCGATCCGAGCTACCGCACCATCAAGGGCATCCTCGCCGCCGGCACCGAACACGACGACGTCGCACAACCCGCCGCACCGCTGGCTGCAGCCCATCTGCGTGGCCCCCAGGCATTCGATACCGACAGCGAGACCGCCTGAATCGGACACCGTATCCGTCTGCTTACCAACATCATTCGATCCTGATCCAGGAGACCTTCATCATGAGCATCCTCGACCCCTCACTGCGCAACGCGCTACGCACCCTCAAACTCACCGGCATGCTCGATACCCTCGATGCCCGGCTGGCCCAAACCCGCGACGGCACCCTGGGGCACCTGGACTTCCTGCAGGTGCTCTGCGAAGACGAGATCGCCCGGCGAGAATCGGCCGCCCTGACCCGGCGCATCCGCCGTGCCCGCTTCGAGGAACAATCGACCTACGAATCCTTCGACTTCACCGCCAACACCAAACTCCCCGCGGCGATGCTGCGCGACCTCGCCGCACTGCGCTGGCTCGACGCCGCCGAGTCAGTCATCCTCTACGGACCCGTTGGCGTCGGGAAAACCCATATGGCACAAGCACTTGGACACGCCGTTGCTCGCCGCGGCGGAGACGTGCGGTTCGCCAAGACCTCCCGCGTGCTCTCCGACCTCGCCGGCGGACACGCCGATCGCACCTGGGGCCAGCGCATCCGCGAATACACCAAACCATTAGTCCTGATCCTCGACGACTTCGCCATGCGCGAGCACACCGCCATGCACGCCGACGACCTCTACGAACTCATCAGCGATCGCGCCGTCAACGGCAGACCGCTGATCCTGACCTCCAACAGGTCGCCCAAGGACTGGTACAACCTGTTCCCCAACCCCGTCGTCGCTGAATCGCTACTGGACCGGTTGATCAACACCAGCCACCAAATCCTCATGGACGGCCCCAGCTACCGACCACGAAAACGCCCCGGTGCTACCCCGCCGCTAGACAACGCCAATGCCACCCGGTAGACCTACACCCGAGGCCCACCGGTGGCGGAATTACGTGACGGACACCCCGGGGGAATTGCGTGACGGTCGACAGTAGAGCGAACTCGGTGGGGGTGAGCTGGCCGTGGGCACTGTGGGGCCTGTTGGCGTTGTAGTCGCGTCGCCAGTCCTCGATGATCACCCGGGCCTCCAGGAGCGAGTCGAAGCGCCAGCCGTTGAGTAGCTCGTCGCGCAGTCGGCCGTTGAACGATTCGATCCAGGCGTTCTGCCATGGTGAGCCGGGGTCGATGAATAGCGAAGCGGTGCCGTTGAATCGGCACCAGTCGTTGACCGCGCGGGCGACGAACTCCGGGCCATTGTCGAACCGTACGTAGGCCGGGGAGCCGTACTGCAGGGCCAGGTTGTCCATGACGGCGACGACCCCGTCGGCGTCGATTGCGCGATGGACCTCGATGGCCAGTGCTTCGCGGGTGAACTCGTCGATGACGTTGAGCATCTTCAGGGTGCGCCCGTCGGCGGTGGTGTCGAACTGGAAGTCCATCGCCCAGATCGCGTTCGGGCGGATCGGTGACATCGCCCCGACGACGACACCGATGCCGGTCAACCGCTTCTTGCGGCGGCGCTGCGGGACTCGCAGGCCTTCCTCGCGCCACAACCGGCGGATGCGCTTGTCGTTGACCTGCCAGCCCGCCCGCCGTGCCATCTTGGCTGCCCGCCGCCAGCCCCAGCGGGGACGGTCGGTGGAGAACTTACGCAGCCAGGCCCGCAGCTCCTGAGTTTAGACATTTTGCTTAGTACCCAGGAGTGAAGCCGAGTTCGGTGAGGACTTTGCGCTCGGGGTCGGGGATCGCGGGCGGGAAGGCTTGCGTGGCGCCGTTGATGGTGATGGTGGCTGTGCGCAGGGGGCGCAGCTGCTTGACGACTTTGGCGATGGACAGTCCGGTGCGGGACTGGATGGCGTGGGCGACGGCCAGGGCGGCGAACACGATGGTCAGGTGAGCTTCGATGGCGTCGCGCTTGCGGTTGAACATGGGCCTGGCCTCGAGATCGGTCTTCGACATCCGAAAGGACTTCTCGACATTCCAGAGGTCGTGGTACTTCGCGATGACTTCGCTGGCCGGCATCAGCGATACCGGCGCGTTGGTCACGTAGCCCTTGAGTCCGACCAGGGATCGGGCACGGGCCAGGCTGGCCTCATCGAGCGCGCGGTCGGTACCGCTGTTTTTGACGAATCGTGCTGTCTTGGATTTCTTCTCACCCGCCACGATCGCCCGGGCCCGGTCTTCTTGGGCGGTCAGGGTCTTCTGGTCGCGGCGGGCACGTTTGGCCGAATATGACCAGATCGCCCGCCACGCACCCGGATGCTGTTCAGGATCCCAGACCGGTTCGGCCCGCAACTTGGTGTCGTTGACGCGTGTGTTGCCGTGCCGCGGTGTCACAGTGTCGATGATCTGCCCGTCGGTGAAAGCATCACCGTTCCAATGGAAGTGGGACTCCAGATCCGCGGGGGCCTTCGTCACCCGCGAGCCGACGATGAACGACAACTTCGCCTCATCCAGCGCGGCGAGGTTGGAGGCGGAGAGCATCCCGGCATCAGCAGCCAACACGATCGGCATATCGTGCACGTCGTGGCGATCCAGGAAGCCTTCAATGATTGGCACGATCGTGGTGGTTTCGGCGGTGTTGCCCTCGAAACAGCCGATCTCCAAGGGGAATCCGGTCCGGTCCACCAGCAGACCGACAACGATTTGAGGATCGACGCGACGTTCTTTGGAGTAGCCGACCTTGCGCAGTGAATCCTCGGATTCGGCTTCGAAATACAGGGTCGTCACGTCGTACAAAATTAGCGAAAGCCCGCCGCAGTCGGTGGCGTAAGCGAAGCACTTCTCGGCGATCACATCGCGGTGGCCACTGGCGTGGATCGCACGGACATGGCGGTCAATGGTTTTGTAGGAGACCAACCGGGCACCGAGATCAGCCAACACCCGGGAGGCGTCGAGCTTGCTGGTCGGCTCCACGATCCGAGCGATCACCAGATCCCGGAACACCGCATCCCCGACCGCATCGAAGCCCAGCCAGTCATAGACGTGACCGAGCAGGTCATACAGCAGACGCGAACTGGTCCCGGTCGTGCGCCCCGGCGCCACCACCGCGCCCGCTACCGCAGGCCCGGGCCGCGCACCGATCAACGCCTGCTCCCGGAAATCGGCGACGTCGGTCATTGATTGGGCCCGGGCGGCCACCTCGAAATCCAGCGCCACCTGTCCGCCGATGACGATCGCCTTGGCCTGCTCAAGCAGAATGCCCAGCTCAGCGTCGGTATGCGCGGAACCCAGATGCGCCAAGATCACCACCCGGCCGGCGTCCTTGCGGGCAACCTGCACCGCCACCGCCCCGGAATTGGTGCGCACCTTCCGCACGTACGCCACCCACCAAACCTACCCGCTTAGTACCCCGCAACCACCACCGCGGCACCGAAACCAGCAGGTAGAGACGATTTGCCGAAAGTTACCGATCAGTAATGTCCAAACTCAGGCGGGGACGGTCGGTGGAGAACTTACGCAGCCAGGCCACTTACGCAGCCAGGCCCGCAGCTCGGCGTCCTCGGTGTCCATCGGTGGCGGGGCCAGGCGCATCGTGGAACGGTGCAGGCCCACCACGGTGCAAGCGCGGCGCTCAGACACCCCGAACCGCTTCCGCAGCGCCTTGACGGCGCTGCGCTTGCGGTTCGGGGTTAGTAGTTTCCCGCTGAGATCTCCTTGAGCATGTCGATGTCGAGGGCCTGGTTGGCGACCAGCTTCTTGAGCCGGGCGTTCTCTGCCTCGAGCTCTTTGAGCCGCTTGGCGTCGCTGGCCTTCATGCCGCCGTACTGGGCCAGCCAGCGATGCCAGGTCGACTCGGCGATCTCCAGGTGCCGACACACCGCGTCGAGCTCCTGGCCCGCGGCCAGCAGCTTGTTGCCCTCGGCCAGCTTGCGGATGATCTGGTCCGGCGTGTGCCGCCGGCGCTTCTTCGCTGTCATGTCGTCGCCGATTCTTCCTGCCCGGAACACCGGGCAACAGAGTCGCACAACAACTGGACCAACTTGTTCAATTCCGGGCAGGGGATCGGGTCTGCAGCCATGATTCCTGAGGTGGTGACCGGTCGTGACTCGGACTGGACCTGTCGCCTGCGGTTGACTTTGTAGTGGCTTGTCGGCCGGTCACCGCCGCTTGGCGTGGAGTGGCTGAAGAGAGGCCTGTGTAGCCAAAAGTTGGTGTGCCCTCTCCGCTTTCAACAATTGCATCTGAGAGGAGAGAGAAGTTGCCTGGATCGGTAATGACGAAGTCCGACGATCATCGGGTGGTGATCGCGGTTGACCCGCATAAGGCGTCGTGGACCGCGGCGGCAGTCGATGGCCAACTACAGCCGTTGGCTACCATCCGGGTTCCGGTCAGCCGCGATGGTTACCGGGCATTGCGGCGTTTCGCCCGGCGGTGGCCTAACGCCAGTTGGGCGATCGAAGGAGCAGCTGGCCTGGGTGCACCGCTAGCCGAACGGCTGTGGGCAGAACAGATCACGGTCATCGATGTCCCAGCGAAGCTGGCCGCACGGGTGCGGCTGCTGTCGACTGGACACGGCCGCAAGAATGACGATGCCGACGCGCTATCGGTCGGTGTGGCCGCGCTGACATCTCGCACACTCAATAGTGCTCAGATCGACGCCTCAACAAGCGCTTTGCGTTGCATCGTCGAGCACCGTGATGACCTGGTGAAGATCCGCACACAGACCGTCAACCGGCTCCACGTCGTGCTGACCAGATTGGTCCCCGCCGGTGCTGGACGTGAGCTCACCGCGGATCAGGCCGCCGAGCTACTGCGCAGCGTCCGGCCCCGCGACCTCGCCGCCAAGACCCTGCGCACCCTGGCCGTCGACCTGGTCAGCGAGGTCCGCCAGCTTGACCGCCGGATCAAGAAGGCTGCAACAGACATCGAGGCGGCAGTCGCCACCTCCGGAACCACGTTGACCCAGTTACACGGTGTCGGCGCGTTGACCGCGGGCAAGATCCTCGGTCGGGTCGGGACCATCTCTCGATTTCGCTCAGCTGCCACCTTCGCCAGCTATACAGGCACGGCTCCCATCGAGGTGTCATCCGGCGACGTCGTCAGGCATCGCCTGTCCCGCGCCGGCGATCGCCAGATGAATTACTGCCTTCACGTCATGGCACTGACCCAAATTCGGCAGAACACCCCCGGCAGGGCCTACTACCTGAGGAAACGATCCGAGGGCAAAGGCCACAAAGAGGCAATGCGCTGCCTGAAACGACGCCTGTCAGACAGCGTCTATCGACAACTCGTCCGCGACGCAACCTCACTGGCGGCGGACCCGGAAGGACACCCGGGGACGACACTCAAATCCTGCGTGGCCAGCTGAAACTCCGCACACCGGCACTTCGGACAAGTCACTTTCCGGACCCGCCGGTACAACCCTACAACTCCACCCACAGCAGACCCACTTGACACAGAGAGGCGCCACTACGAGGGGCTCACCTCAGGTTCACCTGATCGCAGCCGGGAAACATTTGCCGGCGGACTGACGACGAATACTGACGGGCATGTGACCTCCCGATGATCACTCGGCCCTCAACTCTCACAACGATGGACCTACAACACGCATGTTCCTCGTGAATGAGTCCACCTGACCTGTACCCGTTTGGCCAGGCGTATGAGTTTCTGTTTGAAATTTCCTATTGCGCCAAGACCCTTGTCCCGCTTTGCATGAATTGGGAAGTCTTTCAACGCCTCCCAGTCCGGCTCTAATCGGCCAGATGGTAGGGATTTCGGATACCAGTATTCGTAGCATGACAATGTCGGCACCCCGTACTTGAGGCAAAGCAGTGAGAAGATCGCTTGGTCATGACGGTGTTCTTTAAACCCGTCCAAGTTGGGCGCTTTTGATGGCGTATCATCCAGGAGCGAAAAGTCATGACGAATAACTGTTTGCCACTCTTGGATCAGGGCTGCAGATTGATCACATTTTCTGATGAGAATAATTCCTGCCCCGATGGCTTCCTGATGGGTGTACGTCTTGTCATCTCGAACGCCGAAGTGATCAAACAAATCACCTTTGATCCATTCGTAATTCGGCTGGTCAAACAGTTTGCGGCCATCGTAAATGAGCGGAGAAATATCGGGCGTCGGCGGCTTCGACTGGAAGGCGAGCAAGCCCGCTTCACTCTCATTCAAAATGTTGAAGTACTGTTCAAGACGTTTTAGACCTGCTTTATTTAAATGGCAACCGGCGTCAACGTACAGCAGTAGGTCACCTTCACTTAAGTGCTGTAAGGTTTGCGAAATAACTTGCGGCTTCCATGACCAGTAACCGTAGCCTCTTGAGTCTTGAATGAGCTTGTCACTGAATCGTTCCCTGAAATCAGTTGGCAAATCTCTTTCGTCAAGAAAATAGGCTCTTTCGAAAACGCCCAAACTAGTTGCTTGCCGCGAAAGACGATCAAGCGAGCGCTTCATGCGCGAATCGGCAAAAGAAACAAGGTATTTTTTCATTATTTTCAAGCTCTCGAAGGTACTGTAAATGCCAGTCGGGATTGACTGACTTAACACCAACACCAACCCCATGTTGCACCAGTGGAGTTCCCGACCGAGACGCGGCGGCGTTAGTCATGCGAGGAAAGCATCTGCAGCACTGGTGCCCACCTCCTTAGGGATGACCCGGTGACCTGATTGTTTGTTGAACAGCGTTTCCGGCGCAGGCCCAAGCGGGGAACTCCTATTCGGTGCAACCGTAGCAGGGCTGTCAGCGCCTCGGTCGTCGACGACGGGTTCCCTACTCTTGGGCTCAATGCGGTTCAGTCGGGATGGTAACCCGCTGATAGGGAATCCTTGCGAGACAGTTGGGGTCTGCTGCACGAACAGGTGACATCTGAGCTGGCATGTCCTGCGGGGTGGGCTGGAAGGATGTTGCTGTGCCCCGGCCGTACCCCAGAGAGTTCCATGACGATGTCGTGCGGGTCGCCCGTAACCATGGGGACGAGGTGACGGCCGAGCAGCAGAACCGAGACGGCTGAGGTGCGGGAGCTGCGCCGCCGCGCAACCGGTTATTGGAGGAGGAGAACGAGGCCCTGCGCCGGGCTGCGGCATATCTGTCGCAGGCCAACCTGCCGGGAAAAGGTTCTACCTGCTCGTGACTGAGCTCGCCGCCGACGGGATCCCCGTGGTGGTGACGTGCCGGGTACTCAAGCTCGCCCGCCGGCCCTCCTACCGCTGGCTGGCCGATCCGGTGACCGATTCCGAATACGTGGAGGCGCATCGGGCCAACGCGTTGTTCGACGTCCACAAGGATGATCCGGAGTTCGGCTACCGCTACCTCGTCGAGGAAGCCCGCAACGCCGGGCAGTCGATGGCCGAGCGCACCGCCTGGCGAATCTGTTTGCAGAACCTCTGGTGGAGTGCATTCGGCAAGCGCATGCGCGGCAAGAACGGCAAACCCGGGCCGCCGGTACACGACGATCTGGTCGGCCGGATCTTCAAGGTCCCAACGCCGAATACGTTGTGGCTGGCCGACATCACCGAACACTGCACCGGTGAAGGCAAGCTCTACCTCTGTGCGATCAAGGACGTGTGCCCCAATCGCATCGCGATCGACTCGCGGATGAAGTCGCGGCTGGCCACCCAGGCCCTGGCCAACGCGGTCGCCCGCCGCGGGGATATCGCCGGCCGTGTGGTTCACCGCGACAGGGGCAGTCAATTTCGAAGCCGGAAATTCGTTCTCGTCCTAGGCCGTAACGACATGGTCGACTCCATGGGCCGTGTCGGGGCTGCCGGGGACAACGCCGCCACGGAAGGCTTCTTTTCCCTGCTGCAGAAGAACGTCTTGAACCGCAGGCGCTGGAACACCTGCGAGGAACTAAGAACCGCGATCGTCACTTGGATCGAACGCACCTACCACCGCTGGCGCCGCCAGGTCGGGCTCGGACGGTTGACCCCGATCGAATTCGAAGCAATCATGACCGCACCGGCCGATCAGGCCGCGTGACCGAACGTGTCATCTGTTCCTGCCGCAGACCCGACCGAGACGCGGCGGCGTAAGTCATGTCAGGACAGCATCTGCAGCGGTGGCCGTGCGGGTTGTACGGGCTAAGTCCTCAGGCGCCAGGCGCAGTGTCAATTAGATTAGACCGGTATCGCTCGAGGATTTTCGCCGGCGGAAGGTAACGCCTCATCGCGATGCCCACCACAGCAGCCCCTACAAGTACGACCGCCCCAGCGATCGTTGCGACCGGGGGCATTCTGCCGAGCATCCCCGCAGAGACCAGCGCCGCCGCTCCACCAAGAACGGTCGAAACCGCCAGCGAGGATGAGTAACCCTTGGCGAGGGCCCACCCGTCTAGCGCTCCGACCCTTGCAGTAAACACCACGTGGAGAAGATGCTGCAGAAGCGACGCAGCGATCATCGCAGCCAGTGCCACCGCCCAGGATCCTGTCATCTTGGTCAGGAGTGCACCCGCAGCCATCACCGCGATGGCAACCAGAGCCGTCCAGACCCGCAGGCGAAAGTGGCCGACCGACTCGAGCGCGCTCGCAAGTGCAGCCTCGACGGCGAAGATTCCTTTCTGGACTGCGACCAAGGGGGCGATCGCGGCCGCTAGCCCCCATCCGGGGCCGAATAATATTGCGATCGCGACGGGTGCAACGCCAGCGAGAATCGCAGCGCTGGGGAAAAAGCCCCACGCGACAAGTAGCAGATAGTCGGTCCAAGCTTGCCTTGTCCGCGACTGGACCCCGGCGTCGTGCCTGAACTCGGGATAGACCGCTTGGACGACCGCGCTCGTAGCGGCACCGATGGGTACCGCTACGAGCACATCGGCCCGGTTCCACTGGCCAAGCGCGTCGGCGCCGACCCATCGAGATACTGACCACCTACCCAGGTTCCCGCTGACATAGGAAATCATCCAAATGCCGAGGGTCCGCCAGCCAAACCCAAGATCGGCCCGCGCCGCAGCGAAGTCTGGTTTCGCCCACCAGTGTCGACGGGTCAGAATCAGCAAGATGACTGTCAGGAGTACCGTCATTATTACTGGCGAGACCACTAGCGTCACAGGACCGGGCGAGTGAAGTACGGCAACCACACCAATCGCCATGCCGGCAGCCGAGGTCGCCACCATCGATACCGCGAGCGCCCGGAATCCGCCAATCCGTCGCTGCACGCCGAGCAGCAGTGCAGAAAGCGGCGCCACGAAGGCGCTCAAAGCGATCAGCCGGGTCGGATTGACAGCATCAGGGGCATCCCACAACACCGCCCACGGCTTAGCTAGCAGACTGGTTACTAACGCGGCCACGAATCCAAGACCGCTCGCAAGAAGTACGAGGAAGCTCAATTTGCCCCGGTGAAGTTCGGGGGTTCGCGCCGCGGCCTGGCCAAGTCCGCCTGTCGCAATCAATGTCACAAGTGCCATCAGGCTCATCGCGACGGCGTACGCACCGAAGCCCACGGCAGGCACCAGTCGGCTCGTTACGGCGGCGTAGCCGAACTGAAGTAACGCGGTACCGATCTGGGCGGCGAGCCACCAGGCCGTGTACGAAGCCAAGGTTCGGAATCTCGAACCGGAGGGTGCGGTCATTTCCCGCCTAGCATCCGCGGGTCCCGACGCAAAGCTTCCTGCGCAGCAACTAGGTCAATCCTAACGCCTCCCATTCTCAATACCTCCTCTGACTTTCATCAAACTAGTGCGCACTTGCCGGGACGCTCCCCGCAGGTCGGCGTCGAGGCAACCGGTGCCTACGGAGCCGGGCTCGCCCGCTACTTGCACAATCAAGGCGTTGAAGTGCTCGAAGTGCAGCGACCGGATAGACGCATCCGCCGCCAACGCAGCAAAAGCGACCCCATCGACGCCGAAGCCGCAGCGCGAACCGTTCTGGCAGGCCAGGCAAGTGGCGCACCCAAGCTGGCCGACGGCCCGATCGAAGCCATCCGGATGCTGCGCGTTGCCTGCAACGGGGCGGTCAAGGCCCGCACCGCCGCCCTCAACACTCCGCGCTCGATGCAAGTTGCTGACCCGACGCCAAGAGCTTGTTGCCCTCGGCCAGCTTGCGGATGATGTGGACCGGCGGGTGCCGCCGGCGCTTCTTCGCTGTCATGTCGTTGCCGATTCTTCCTGCCCGAACATCCGGGCAACAGAGTCGCACAACAACTTGATCCGTCCCCGCCGTCTCGAGTCGTGGTTATGCGAGTTGAGATCGAATAGGTGGATGTCCAGAGCGTTTCGAACTCTGTGGGGCTGATGTTACCGAGATAGCTGTGACGGCGTTCGACGTTGTAGAAGTTGTCGATGTAATCGGCCATGGCGGCGGCCAACTCGATGGTGGTGGCCCATCTGCGGGTGTTCAGCAACTCGACCTGCAGCCGCGCCCAGAACGACTCCATCGCGGCGTTATCGAAGCAGTCACCCACGGTGCCGAACGAGCCGAGGAGGTCCCATCGTCGCATGTTCTCCCCGAAGCTCCAGGACGTGAACTGGGGGCCGTGGTCGGCGTGCAGAATCGTTGGGCCACTTCGGGTTCTGTTGCCGACGGCCATGTTGACCGCGTTGTTGACCAGTGCGGTGTCGGCGGTGGTCGAGAACGTGCGGGCCACGATCATGCGTGAGAAGCAGTCCAGGATCGCGCAGCAGTACACCTTGCCGTCGCGGGCGGGGTGTTCGGTGATGTCGGTGCACCACAGTTGGTTGGGCATCGTCGCGGTGAATCGCCGGTTAACCAGGTCCACGGGGGTGTCGACACCGATCAGGTTGGGCTTTCGCCGCCCTGGACGCGGTAACCCGTAGAGGCCGTGTTCGGACATGATCGAGTCGACCAGCTTGTGGTTGACGTTCATCTCGTAGTCGGCCAGCAGCGCGGCGCGGACCCGCCGGCGCCCGTAGGTGCCGCGGGAACGTTGGTGGATCTCGGTAATTGTGTCGGCCACAATCAGCCGACGCACCTCACGATCCGGGACAGGGCGACGCCGGTGATACTGCAAGAGCGACCGCGTCAATCCCGTTATCCGGCAGGCTGAGCGGGCTGAATGTCCTCGCGCGATCAGCCCTTCAGCGATCGCGCGTCGGTGTTTTTGGCGCATAGCCCTAGTTGGTAGCGCTGGTCCGGCTTGTTGGTAGCAGGGTTCTGGATAGCTGGTAGCGCGGGGTTCTTGGCTTTGGTCTCCTTGGCGACGGCGACGCGTTGGGCGTCGCCGTTTGTCTGCGAGGAGGCAGAAGATGGCGGACTTCAGGGCGATCATGTCCTTGGTGTTCAAGGACCGTAGTTATCGGCAGATCGTCGAGGCGGTGGGCTGCTCGCACCGTGACGTGTCGTCGGTGCGGATGGTGATCAGGGATCGGGGTATCACCGCGGCGCGTCTGGCGGGGATGTCGGATGCGGAGTTGGCGGGCTTGTTCCCTGATGGGCGGTCGGGGGTGTCGACGGGCTATGACGGGCCCGACTTCGCGTCGGTGGTGGCCTCGATGAGGTCCAATCCGCATTTCACGTTGCTTCAGGCGTGGCGTGGCTATGTCGGATCGGTCTCGGACCTGCGCAAGTACGGGTACTCGCAGTACTGCCACCTGTTCGGCGTGTACGCCGCACGTAACGATCTTGTGGCCACGTTGCATCACGAGCCGGGCCGGGCGATGTTCGTCGACTGGGCCGGCGACACGATCAGGTTGGTCGATGCCGCCGGGGGCCAGCCGGCGTCGGCGTACTTGTTCGTTGCGGTGCTGCCGTTTTCGGCGTGCGTGTACTGCCGAGCGTTTACCGATATGCGTACCGAGGCGTGGATCACCGCCCATATCGGCGCCTTCGGGCACTTCGGCGGGGTGCCGCAGATCGTCGTGCCTGATCATGCGTCGACGGCGACGCATCGGGCGAAGCAGGGTGATGCCGCCCGGTTCGTCAACGATCGGTACCGGCAGATGGCCGATCATTACGGCACCGCGATCGTGCCCGCGCGGGTGCGCAAGCCCCGCGACAAGGCTGCGGTCGAGTCGGCAGTCAACACGGTCAACAAACGCGTCATCGGGTATCTGCTCGAGGAGACGTGGACGAGTCTGGCCGAACTGAACGAGGCCATCGCCGAGCGGGTCCACGAGATCAATCACGAGCTTCGCCGGGCCGACGGGAGCACCCGGTTCGAACGGTTCACCGCCGAGGAGGCCCCGATGCTCTCGCCGCTGCCTGACGAGGCGTTCGAGCAAGTCGACTGGCGGGCGGTCAAAGCCGCTCGTAATTACCACATTACGACCGACTACCAGCATTACTCAGTGCCTTACGTGCTGGCCGGGCGGATGCTTCGGGTGCGGCTGACCACCAGCCGGGTCACGGTGTTCGACGGCCAGCAGGTCGTGGCCGAGCATCAACGCAAGACCGGCCGCAAGGGCCAGTACAGCACCGATCCCAGCCATGTCCCCGAGCGGCACCGCAACGTCGACGGGTTGTGGTCGCGGCGCTGGTTTGTCGACCGGGCGGGCGCATTCGGGCCCGCGACGGTGACAGTGATTGAGCAGATCTTGGACCGCCACGACATCGAGGCGCAGGGCTACCTGGACTGCCAGAACATCCTGGAGACTTTGGGGCGGCGTAACAAGGCCAAGCTCGAGGCCGCCTGCCAGCAGCTGGTCAACATGCGCGGCTACCCGACGTACTCGATGATCAAGCGCCTGATGGCCGCGATCGACAGCGACCAGAACAAACCCGCGCCAGGCCGAGCCGCGGCCTCCAACCGCAAGAACACCCCGTCGCCGGACACCGCCGCCGGCGCGCTGGTCCGCGGCGCGGACTACTACCGGCAAGACCGGTGAGCGCGATGTTCACCAGTGTCGACCACGAGAAGTTTCGGGCGCTTCGGATCACCCATGTGGCCACCCGGTTCGAGCAGCTGATCAGTGATGAGGGCAACGACGAACTCACCCCCGAGCAGCTGTTTTTGACCGCCGTCGATGACGCACTCGACGCGCGGCGGGCCGCCAGGATCGACAAGCTGATCCGCCAAGCAGGCTTCCCGATCCCGACCGCAACGATCGCCGAGATCGACTACCGCGAGGGCCGGGGTATCAACCCCACCAGGATGCGCCGCTACGGCGCACACGATTGGCGCACCGAGCCGACCAACCTGCTGGTCATCTCACCGACCGGGGCCGGCAAAACCTACCTGGCCTGCGCGATCGGTATCGCCGCCTGCCACAGCCAACACGAAGTCCTCTACACGCGGATGGACGAGCTGGCCCGCAAGCTGGTCATCGCCCGCGCCGACGGCATCGCACATCAGGACTTCCTGACCAAGCTCTCGGAGATGGACTTGCTGATCATCGACGATTTCCTCACCGTCGGCATCGACCCGGACGCGGCCAGCGACCTGTTCGCGATCCTCGCCGGCCGCGAGCATCGCCGCCCCACCATGATCGCCAGCCAGTCCGGGCCCGATTACTGGGCCGGAGCACTGCCCGACCGAGTCGCCGCCGACTCCATCGTCAACCGGCTCGCCAACAACGCCCGAACGATCAACCTCGGCGAAGTCGACATGCGCCGACAACGAAACCAAAACGCCCGAGCCGCACCCGGATTCTGGGAATAGCAGTCCTGATAACCGGGTAGCACCCACACCCAGGAGCCGCTACCCGGTTATCGGAACCCCGCTACCAACAACTCGGACCACCGCTACCAACAAGCGCTACGCGCCATTTTGGGGGCACCACCGCCTGCTCGTCGAATAACTCACAGGCGTCACGGGTCAGAGCGAGCTCGGCCTCCAGCGCCGCGATGCGCTTGCGGGCAGTCGCCAATTCGTCGGCCTCCACGCTCGGGATGCCCTCAAGGACTCCAGCGTCGATCAGGGCCTGACGTTTCCACCGGAACAAGGTCGCCTGACAGACACCGGTCTCGGCAGCCACCGCGGCCACGGGTTCACCTGAACGCAGCCGCGAAACGATTTGCCGGCGTACCGATGACGAATACTGACGGGGCATGTGACCTCCCGATGATCACTCTGCCCTCAACTCTCACAACGATGGACCTACAACACGGGTACAGATCTACTGGACCACTACGAGGGGCTCAACTCAGGGTCACGGTATCGCGTACCTGGCCCTGCTCGCCGCAACGTCGACACAATCGATCCTCGTCGACGATCCGGCACGCCAACACCGCCCGACCGGATCGCGGGCGTTGGCCGGTCACCTCCAGCCCGAGCTCATCGAGGCGGCAGAACTGTCAGCGGTCATGTAATTCCCCCAGCGTGAGGGGTTGTCCGTCACGGAATTCCCCCACCCGGTCCGTCACGTAATTCCGCCACCTGGGCGGTGTGGCAGTCGCTCGTGGGCCTCGTACGCAGGTTCGCTCGACTCACGGTTCGACTCGTGAGGAAGGCGCCCGATGGCGAGGAGAAGTTTCGACGTGTTCGACCTGATCGAGTTGTTGACCCATTGGCATGCGGGCCGGTCCCAGCGCCAGCTCGCGGACAGTCTGGGGATTGACCGCAAG